>FWPV01009588.1_pt1 | contig 16320 bp, 15 predicted proteins | sample 2228371 | NCBI WGS metagenome assembly FWPV01 (sample SAMEA103939776, study PRJEB20133) | metagenome | reverse complement strand
ACGTGTGAGTGAGCGGTATAAACGTTGAGTACTGTACCGGCTCGCAAACGCCTAGGCTCGCATAGGGGTTCCAGGGGGGAGGCGGCGATCGTGCGGCCGAATTCTGTGGCCTGCGGCTCCATCAGCAGGTCGCTTCAGCTTGTCCTCGTTTGCTCCGTTGTCCTTGTCAGCGTGCTGGGTCTTGTCGATCCGGTGTCGGCCGATGTGGAACCCAACAACAACATCGGTGCAGGAAATGGAGGTCCTGTCGAGGCCCTCGCTTCTTCGCCGGTCACGGGTCTCCTGAGCGCCCCCTCCGATCTCGACGATGTCTACGCGATCTTTCTCGCTGAAGGCCAGACGCTCGATCTCACTCTCGTCTCCGGGTCCGGCGCCCCTGTGTCGATGATGCTGTTCGGGCCCGGGACCACTGACGTGATGAGGGAACCGGGCCTGGTGGGGACCTGCGGTCAGGAGCAGTTTCCGAAGACTGTCAGCTACACGGTCCCTAAAGGGGGGTCCGGCCTGCACTTCGTGGACGTCTGGGCTTCGGGGGACTCTGGGAGCTGGGTTTACACCCTGACCTGCACAGTCGCCGGTTCGGGCGGAGGGGGAGGCGGGCAGCCGGTGATCGCGTGCTCGCCAGCTTCCCTGACCTTTTTCGCGACCCAGGGTGGTGTAGCGCCCGGTCCTCAGACGCTGTCGATCTCGAATTCGGGAGCGGGAACCTTAGCGTGGAGTGCCACGGATGACGCGTCGTGGCTCGATATCTCACCGACCACCGGGACGGATGCAGGCAGCATCGCGGTCGCGGTCGACCTGACGGGGCTCGCTCAGGGCTCGCATACCGGGCGAATCACGATCACCGCGCCAGGCGCGCAGACCGTGACCGTGCTGGTGACACTTCAGATCAGACCCCCAGCCGGCACGGCTTCCTTCGAGCCTTCCACCGCTCGCTCCTCCGCCGCCGGGGGAGACAGCAGCGTGATGGTCACGCGTTCTGGAGAGGATTCGCGCACTCCGTTGAGCGTGAGGAGCAACGCCTCGTGGATCAGCGTGAGAAAGATCCCCAAGAGCGGGCCCTGGGCTGGTACTGCGGTGGGCATGAACGTGTCGGATGACGGCACCCGGCTCACCAAGGGTGCCGGTGACGCCTCATTCGTCTTGCTGCGCTTCGTCACGATCGGCTCGAACATCTACTACGTGCGAATGGTGATCACGAGCGACATCGCGGTGACGGACGGCAAGTTCTCGTACTCAGGCAGTCAGGGTTCACTGACAGGGGAGTTCGATGTAGCCGCCGGAACGGTCTCGGGAACGTTCCGGCAGACTGTGACGGACAAGATCATCTCTGGCACATGGCAGGCTGACGCGGTGGGCGGCGGTATAGTGAGGTACTCCGTGGCGCCCAACACCTCGACCTCGGCTCGTACAGGCACGATGACGATAGGGGGCTACACGTATACCGTCATGCAGGATGGAAGCGGCGGACAGCAGGCGGCGCCCCCATCCGCGATTTTGAGCGTGCCGGCATTTTCAACCAGCGCTACCTCCACCCTGCATGTTCAGGCTTCTTGGGCCTCGGCGGGCGGGTCGTTGGGTCCAGGCGAGAGTTTCGACGTGCAGTATCGACCGTCGACATCCGGAGAGTGGATCACCTGGCTCGCAGCGACCGAACAGACTAGCGGTATCCTGCCGGTGCAGGCTGGCAGGACATATCAACTGCGCGTCCGCACCCGCACGGTGAACGGTCAGGGGGCGTGGTCTGCAGTACGGAGCGTGGTGGTGCCCTATGACCAGTCCGTCTTCACGTGGCGCGGGCGCTGGAGCACGAGGAGCGATGCATCAGCGTTTCTTGGAGCGGTGCGCTCCTCGGACGCGAAAGGTGCCTCGTGCGTCAGTCCGTCGATCCGCGGAGCGAAGCGGATCACGTTGATCGCGTCGATGACTCCCTCCTCGGGCAGGGCGGCTGTCTACATCAACGACAGGCTCGCGAGGACCATCGACTTGTACGCATCCTCTCCCAGGCATCGAGTCGCCATCCCCATCAAGTCCTACGCGACAGCGAGGACTGTGAAGGTGCGGGTCGTCGTACTGCGTGCGAAGAACGCTGCTTCGCGAGGGTACGACGTGACTCTCGATGGGCTCGCGATAGCCAGATAGGCGATACGGCGCTCGCATCCTCACGCATCAACCCATTTGGATTCCGGCAAGGCCGCAGTAAGTCCCTCGGCGTATGGTCCGCCGTGGCTGGAATGGCGCCGCCTGCCACACAGGATCACGTGATGCCGTCCCGTTGGGGCGAGCACATCCACTTGAGGAGGATGCCATGTTCAAGAAGATCGCGATGGCCGCCACGGGCGCACTGCTTGCGCTGTCCGTGGGCGCTGCGAGCGCCTACTTCACCGCACAGGTGCAGGTACCGGATTCGGTGATCAGGGCGGGCAAGGTCGCCATCTCGGCGGAGCCGACCGCCGCCGCTCTGTCGATCGAGGCGCTCGCTCCGGGCACGAGCGCCGTTCGCACGCTCACGGTCATGAACGACGGGTCGCTGCCGGCCGACGTGGTGGTCACTCCCTCGAAGAAGGCCGGGATCACGGAGTTCTACCAAGCATTGACGTGCCGCGTCACATGCAACGGGACCGAGCTGTACAACGGCGACTTGAGCGCCATGCGGACCGCTCCGGTACGGCTCGCTCCGGGTGCGAGAGGCGAGTTGCACTTCGAAGTGGGACTGCCGTCGAGCGCCGGCAACACGCTCGCTGAGGACTATGTGAGACTCTCCTTGTATGTCGATGCCGAGCAGGTCCACTGATGGAGCTCATCCGAAGATCGGCGCCGGTGCTGGCCGGGTACGCGCTCGTGGTGGCCGGCCTGCTCGCCACGAGGGGGTTCGTGCTGCCGTTCGTCGTGGCCGGGGGCTCGATGCGGCCGGCGCTCTCGCACGGCGATCTCGTGCTCGTCGCGAGAGGGGGTCGTGTCGAGCGGGGCGACGTGGTGCTGCTGGCTCCGCCAGGCTACGGACGCGTGCTGCACCGGGTGGTCGAGGTGTCGCCAGGGGGCTGGGTCACGACTCGCGGCGACGCGAATCCCATCCCTGACGCGCGTCCCTCGCGGGCGAGCGAGGTAGAGGGCAGAGTCGTCGCGGTCGTGCCTGTCGGAACATGGGTCGAACGTTGGCGGGGCGGCGGTGGACGCGCTACACTCTCGACCCAATCGAACATCTCGAGACGATGACGGAGACGGCGGCGGGCACCGTTCTTCGGTCGGACCAGGGAAGGACTCCATCGGACTGGAAGGGTCCTGCGACCGAAGGCTCGACGGTTCACTCCACCAGTCGCGACCTGAAGGCGTTCGTGCAGCGGGCGCTGCGTAGGGAAGCCGGTTCCCCCGATACAGGGACGCGCGAGGGCGGGGCCTCGCCCGCAGCGGCTTCGGACTGTGGGGCCGGCGGATGACAAGGCGGGCTCGCGCTGTGCGCGGGCCAAACAAGGTGGTACCGCGGGAGCCGTGGCTCTCGTCCTTGGAGCGCGTGTGCGCACAAGAGGGCGGGCGTGCGGCTCTCGCGTCGTTTGTAGACCGTGCACGACGACGCGGGAGGATTCGCAGACATGGGAGTTGTCGAGGAGTTGCTGGCGGCCGAAGCGGCTGGCCTTGCGGCGATCGCGGAGGCGCCTGACCTCGCCGCGCTCGACGCGGTACGGGTGGCCTACCTTGGCAAGAAGGGTTCGCTCACGGCTGTTCTGCGGGGTCTGGGAGGGCTTTCTGCCGAGGAGCGTCCCGCTGTCGGCAAGGTCGCAAACGAGGTGCGCGCCGCCCTCGAAGACGCCCTTGCAGCACGGCACGAAGTGCTCTCGGCGGCTGCGCTCGAGGCCCGTTTGGCCGAAGAGGCGGTCGACGTGACGCTTCCCGGTCGCGCTCACCCCATCGGCAGCCGTCACCTCATCAGCCGCATCACCGCTGAGGTCGTCGAGGTGTTCCTCGGCCTGGGATACCGGGTGGCCGAGGGCCCGGAAGTCGAGCTCGACTACTACAACTTCACCGCGCTCAACACGCCGCCCGACCACCCCGCGCGATCGCTCGCTGACACGTTCTATGTGCGCGACCTGTCCGGCGATGAGGCGGTCGTGAGCGGCGAGTCAGACGTGCTGTTGCGCACGCAGACTTCGCCCGTGCAGGTAAGAACGATGGAGCGCGAGAAGCCCCCCATCTACATCCTGTCGCCAGGCCGCGTGTACCGCCGGGACATCGCCGACCCGAGCCACCTGCCGCAGTTCACGCAGATCGAGGGCTTGGTCGTCGACGAAGGCATCACGTTCGCCGACCTCAAGGGCACACTCGACCACTTCGTGCACAGGATGTTCGGGCCGGACCGCAAGACCCGCTTCCGTCCGCATTTCTTCCCGTTCACGGAGCCGTCGGCTGAAGTGGATGTCAGTTGCGGCATCTGTGATGGCGCCGGGTGCCGGTTCTGCAAGAACTCCGGGTGGCTCGAGATCCTAGGCTGCGGCATGGTCGACCCGAACGTGTTCGGCTACGTGGGCATCGACCCCGAGCGCTACACGGGGTTCGCGTTCGGCATGGGCGTCGATCGCATCGCCGCGCTCAAGTACAACGTGCCCGACCTGCGCATGCTCCTCGAAGGGGACATGCGTTTCCTACGTCAGTTCTAGCCTGAGCCGATCCGGCACGCCGGTGGCGCGGCCGCCCGCGGATGGCCGTCTGGACCCTACGGAAGGACCCACACGATGCGAGTATCGATGAACTGGCTCAAGGAGCTCGTCGACGTCGAGATCCCGGCGCGGGAGCTCGCTGAACGCCTTGACATGACCGGCACCGCAGTCGAGGCCGTCCATGAGACGGGTGAGGCGCTCGATGGGGTCGTCGTCGGCCTCATCATGGCGCGTGAGCGGCACCCTGAGGCCGACAGGCTATGGGTCACGTCGGTCGATGTCGGAGACGGCGTACCTCGGACGATCGTGTGCGGGGCACAGAATTTCGAAGCGGGCGACAAGGTCCCGGTGGCCCTCCCAGGAGCGGTGCTGCCGGGGGGATTCGAGATCAAGAAGGCGAGACTTCGCGGTGTCGTGTCCGAGGGCATGAACTGCTCCGCGCGTGAGCTCGGCATCGGTGACGACCACGAGGGGCTGATGATCCTTCCCGAGGATGCCCCCGTCGGCGCGCCCTTCGCCGAGTGGTACGGGGCCGGGGATACGGTGCTCGAGCTCGAAGTCACCCCGAATCGTCCCGACTGCCTCTCGATGGCGGGGGTCGCGCGCGAGGTCGGTGCGGTCCTCGGTGTGCCTGCGACGGTGCCCGCGTCGCAACCTGTCGAGGATGGCGAGCCTGCCGCCAGCGTGTGCACGGTCGAGATCATGGACCCAGCCCTGTGCCCTCGCTACACCGCACGCGTCATCCGGGGCGTCAAGGTGGGCCCCTCGCCGCAGTGGCTCGCGGACAAGGTGACGGCGGCCGGCGCTCGTCCGATCAACAACGTGGTGGACGTGACGAACTACGTCATGTTCGAACTGGGGCAGCCGCTGCACGCGTTCGACCTCAGGACCCTGGCCACCGACGCCGACGGCCGCGTTGCCATCACGGTCCGCACCGCGCGGTCCGGCGAGAAGCTGCGCACGCTCGACGGAGTCGACCGGGAGCTTCGGTCCGACACGCTGCTCATCTGCGATCCGACCGGACCGGTCGCGCTCGCGGGCGTCATGGGCGGGGAGGCCACCGAGGTCTCAGACGCCACGGTGGACATCCTGCTTGAGTCGGCGTGCTTCGACCCCGCGTCGATCTCACGCACGAGCCGTTCCCTCGGGCTCGTGTCAGAGGCCTCGATGCGCTTCGAGCGCACCGTGGACCGCGCGGGCTGCGTCGCCGCGCTCGACCGGGCGGCAGCGCTCATCGCCGAGGTCGCAGGCGGCACGGTCGCCCCTGGTGTGGTCGACGCGTACCCCGCCCCATCGCGCGAGCGCACGCTTTCGCTTCGTCTCCACCGCCTGGGTGACGTCCTTGGGGTCGAGCTGGACCCGGGTCAGGTCTCGGCGATCCTGAGCGCTCTCGGCTGCGCAGTCGAGCAGCGACACGACCGCTTCGAGGTCAGCGTCCCGACGTTCCGTCCCGACATCGAACGGGAGATCGACCTCATCGAGGAGGTGCTGCGCATCTGGGGCATGGAGCGGGTCGAAGCCACGCTTCCAGCGGGGCGCGGCAGGATCGGCATGCTTACGCGTGAACAGGCGCTGCGCGAGCGCATCGGCGAGGTCATGCGTGCGTGCGGCCTCAATGAGACGATGACCTATGCGTTCGGCGACCCGCGCGACCCGGAGCGCTGCGGCATGCCCCTCGCCGAAGGCGAGCTGCTCGTCGAGCTCCTGAACCCGATGTCGACCGAACAGGCGGTCTTGCGCCGCTCGCTGCTCCCCGGGCTTCTCGCGAGCGTCTCGTACAATCAGCGGCGCGGCGTCGAAGACATCCACCTGTACGAGGTCGGAAGCGTCTTTTGGACGTCCGAGGGCCGCAAGCAGCCAAAGGAGCGCACCATGCTCGCCGGGGTGCTTTCCGGCGCATGGCACCGTCCGGCCTGGAACGCGCCCGCGGTCCCGCTCGACTTCTTCGATGGCAAGGGCGTGATCGAGAACCTCGTGCGTGAGCTCGCAGTGGCGAAGTTCCGCGTCCGCGCCTTCGAGGCCGGGCACCTCCAGCCCGGACGTGCTGCGGAGGTGCTGGTGGGCGGAGAGGTGGTCGGCTGGCTCGGGGAAGTGCACCCCGCGGTCCTCGACCGCTTCGAAGTGACCGCTCCTGTAGTGGCCTTCGAGCTCGATGTCGCGAGGCTTGTCCGGGCCGCCGCAGACGCGCGCCCCTTCGTCGAGCCGCCACGCTTCCCGGCCGTCGCGCTCGATCTCGCGATCGTCGTCGATGAGGCCGTGACGGCCGAACAGGTCGAGCGGGCGATACGCTCCGCGGGCGGGAAGTTGCTGGCTGATGCGCATCTGTTCGACGTCTACCGTGGAAAGGGCGTCGAGCCGGGCAGGAAGTCGCTGGCGTTCGCGCTCGAGTACCGTGCACCCGACCGGACGCTTACAGCTGACGAGGTCGAGGCCGCTCACGAACGGCTGGTGCGCAAGGTGACCGCTGCCGTCGGGGGCAGCCTGCGATCCTGACAGGGGCGGATCCGTCGCAGAGCCGGTTGCGCATGCAGTTGCGCGACGCGCTCGACGCGGGCGGTCCCGTGTCGAGCGCGGCATCACTCACCGTACCGGTCGCGCTCACCGCGTCCGGTACGGTCCCGCGCCCACGGCTTGTCGCGGGTGCGTTTTACAACTACCAAGCATGGAAGATGAGTTAATAGTGCATATAGATTGACCGCTATGCATCGTATCGAATAGTATGGAGCTCTGAATCTCGCCGTCTCCATACGACAGGGGAGCCCGTGGTCAAGGTCGCTATCGTGGGTGGTTCCGGCTACACCGGCGCCGAGCTAGTCCGCTGGGTCGCGGGGCATCCGCACCTCGAGCTTTGCATGGTGATGTCCGACTCCGAGGCTGGACGCCGCGTCGCGGATGTCTACCCAGCGCTTGCAGGGGTGACGGACGCCGTCTTCTCCCAGGTCGACGTCGGACGCGTGGCCGACGAAGCCGGGCTCGTCTTCCTGGCAGTCCCGCACAGCGCGTCGATGGCGATGGTCCCTGCGCTCTACCAAAGGGGACTCGTCGTCATCGACCTGTCCGCCGATTTCCGCCTCGCCGACCCCGCTGTGTACGCCGCGTGGTACGGCGTGGACCACCAGGCTCCGGACCTGCTGTGCGAGGCGGTCTACGGCCTCCCCGAGCTCGACCGCACCCGGCTGCCGGCCGCGCGTCTGGTCGCGGTCCCTGGCTGCTACCCCACGGCCACGGCGCTCGCGGCGGCTCCGGTGCTCGAGACGGGTCTGTGGGACGGGCGAGCGGTCCATGTGGACGCCAAGTCAGGGTTGAGCGGCGCAGGCCGCAGCTGCACGCCATCGACGCACTTCGTAGCGGCGAACGAATCGTTGACGCCCTACAAGGTGGCGGCTCACCGGCACACGCCGGAGATCGAACAGACGCTGTCGCGCGCGGCGGGTGCTCGTGTGCAGACGCTCTTCGTGCCGCACCTCGTCCCGCTCTCGCGTGGACTCCTGTCCACGGTCTACGTGGGCCTGCATGAGCCGCTCAGCACGAGTGACGCGGTCGAGCTGTACCGCTCGCGCTTCGCTGGCGAGCCGTTCGTCCGGGTGCTCGAGCCGGGGGTCATGCCGTCGACAGCCGAAGTCCGCGGCACCAACCGCGCCGTCATCGGTCTGACCGTGGACGCGAGGACGTCGACGCTCGTGGCCGTATGTGCGATCGACAACCTGGGCAAGGGCGCTTCGGGGCAGGCGGTGCAGTGCGCCAACGCCGTGCTCGGCATGCCCGAGACCGATGGGCTCACGGCGGCCGGGGCGGTGGTCTGAGGTGCCCGCGCCATCCGGGTACGCCATCACGCCGGTGACGGGAGGCGTCACCGCTCCCTCGGGCTTCCGGTCCTCTGGCGTGCACTGCGGGCTCAAGAAGCGTGACGCGCTCGACCTCGCGCTCGTCGACGCGGGTTCCGTCGTCCCCGCCGCCGCGGTGTTCACGCGGAACGTGGTCGCAGCAGCGCCTGTCGTCGTGTCCAAGAGGCACATCGCAGACGGGCACGCGCGCGCGGTGGTCATCAACGCGGGCAATGCGAACGCGTGCACGGGTGAGGCCGGCGAGCGGGCCGCAGAATCCACCGCAGAGGCGGTGGCGGCGTCGCTCCGGTGCGCTCCCGGTGATGTCCTCGTCTGCTCCACGGGGGTCATCGGCGTCCCGCTGCCGGTCGATCTCGTCGTGGCGGGCGTCGCCGAAGCCGCATCGAAGCTCTCGCCTCACGGCGGGTCGGCCGCCGCAGAAGCGATCATGACCACCGACACGTTCGCGAAAGAGGCGGCGGTCGTCGTGACATCGGGCGAAGCCCGCTACACGGTCGGCGGCATGGCCAAGGGCAGCGGCATGATCCGGCCCGACATGGCGACGATGCTCTCCGTCATCACGACCGACGCGCCGCTTTCGAGCGATGCGTGCGCGATCGCCCTCCAAGGCGCGGTCGTGACGACCTTCAACCGCGTGACGGTCGACGGTGACACGTCGACGAACGACACGGCCGTCCTGCTCGCCAACGGCGCCGCGGGTGGTGAGCTCATCGAGCCGGACTCGGTGGTCTTCGCTGTGGTGGCGGATGCGGTGCGCACCGTGGCGGCTGAACTCGCTCGCATGCTCGCCCGGGACGGCGAGGGCGCGACGAAGCTGGTGACGGTGACGGTGCACGGAGCTGCGAGCGAGACGGACGCGGAGCGGGCAGCCTTCGCGATCGCGGACTCACCGCTCGTCAAGACCGCTCTCTTCGGCAACGATGCCAATTGGGGCCGTGTGGCGATGGCGGCTGGCAAGTCGGGCGCCGCCTTCGACCAGTCGGGGCTTGACATCCGCTTCGCCGGGACGGAGGTCTGCCGGCAGGGCATGGCGGTCGCGTTCGATGAGGCCGAGGTCGCCCGTGCTCTGGCCGGGCCCGAGGTCACGATAGAAGTCGACTTGGGCGCCGGTGCGGCCGAAGCGACGGTGCTCACGTGTGACCTCAGCTATGAGTACGTACGGATCAACGGCGAGTACAGGAGCTGAGACCCGCAGCCGTCCGCGTCCACTGCGGCAACGGTCCGGACCAGCGTGACCCCGGACGCATCGATGGGTTCCGCAGCAGGGTGGATGGCACGAGACGAAGGGCGACCCAGGATGAAAGACTCGCTCGCGAAAGCACAGACGCTCATGGAGGCCCTGCCGTGGATCAAACGCGCGTGGGGCCGCACGGTCGTGATCAAGTACGGCGGCGCAGCGATGACGGACCCGGCGCTGCGCGACGCGGTCGCGGCCGACATCGTGCTCATGAAGCTCGTGGGCGTCAACCCCGTCGTCGTGCATGGTGGCGGGCCGGAGATCACAGCGTTCATGGACCGGCTCGGCATGCCCGTCGTCTTCCACGACGGGTTGCGGGTCACGACCGACGAGGCGATGGAGGTCGTCAAGATGGTCCTCGTGGGCAAGGTGAACAAGGAGCTCGTCAGTGCGATCAACTCGCACGGGCGCTACGCGGTGGGTATGTCGGGCGAGGACGGCAACACCGTGCTCGCTACCGCGCGCGACGAGCGGCTTGGCCGGGTGGGCGAGGTCGTCTCGATCGACACGACGGTGCTCGACAACCTCATCGACGACGGCTTCATCCCCGTCGTCGCCACAGTGGCTGCGGGTGATGACGGCGGTTCGTTCAACGTGAACGCAGACCTCGTCGCCGGCAGGCTGGCTGCTGCGCTCGGCGCCGAGAAGTGCATCTTCCTCACCGATGTCGACGGTCTGTACGCTGACTTCGCCGACAAGACGTCGCTCATAAGCGCTCTGTCCGCGCGACAGGCGGAGGAGATGATCGTGGCGGACCGGCTCGAGGGCGGCATGGTCCCCAAGGTGGCGGCGTGTGTGCACGCGCTTCGCGGCGGCGTTCGCCGCGCCCACATCCTGAACGGGACGGTGCCCCACGCGCTCCTGCTCGAGGTCTACACCGACGAAGGGATCGGCACCATGATCACGAACGAGGGCCCCGAGCCCGGAGCGCCAGGCGTTCCCGCGGGTCCCGGTGGGCATGATGTGGCCTCAGGCCAGGGCGGAGTGGTCTGAGTGGGCGGACTGTTCGAACTCGCGAAGCAGCACGACGCCTCGTGCGTCATGCAGACGTACGCGCGCAAGCCGGTCATGTTCGTGCGGGGGTCCGGCATGCGCCTGTACGATGACGAAGGATGCGAGTACCTCGACTTCGTCTCCGGGATCGGAGCGGTCAACCTCGGGCACGCACACCCTGCTGTGACCGCCGCCGTCGCTGAGCAGGCCGCGAAGCTCGTGCACGTGTCGAACCTGTTCTACGTCGAACACCGCGCCGAGCTCGCATGCGACATCAACAGGCTGCTTGGCGGGGGCATGAAGGTCTTCTTCGCGAACTCCGGGGCCGAGGCGAACGAGGGAGCCATAAAGCTCGCTCGGCGCTGGGCGGGCGCAGCCAAGCCCGGCGCCGTGACGGTCGTCACGACCCACCGCTCCTTCCACGGGCGTACGCTTGCTGCACTCGCTGCAACGGGGCAGCCGGGCAAGCAGGAGGCGTTCGCGCCGCTGCCGTCCGGGTTCGTCCACGTCCCGCTCAACGACCTCGACGCGCTCGACGCGGCGCTCGATGAGGGCGCCGCCGCCTTCCTCGTCGAGGTCGTTCAGGGCGAGGGGGGCGTGTGGCCGGCGACACCCGAGTACCTGCTGGGTGCTGAGGCTCTGTGCCGCGAGCGGAGCGCGCTGTTCATGCTCGACGAGGTCCAGACGGGATTCTTCCGGACGGGGCCCGCCTTCGCGCATCAGGCGTTCGGGCTCACGCCAGACGTCGTGACGCTCGCCAAAGCGATGGCCAACGGGTTGCCGATCGGCGCACTGGTCGCTCGCGACGAGGTCGCCGCGGCGTTTCGTACAGGCGACCACGGGTCGACGTTCGGTGGCGGGCCGGTCATCTGTGCCGCGGGCCGGGCCACTATCGCGGCCCTGGAAGCCGAGGACCTCGGGAGGAACGCCGCAGCGATGGGCGAGTACCTCAGCGCTGGGCTGAGGGCGCTCGGCGAGCGCACAGGGCTGCTCGAGGGCGTGCGGGGCTCGGGCCTCATGCGCGGCTGTACGCTCGTCGGGATCGACGCTGCCGACGTCGCGGCACGGCTCCTCGAGCGTCGCATGGTCGTGAACCATATCGGCGCACAGACGCTCAGGTTCCTGCCGCCGCTCGTCTGCGGTCGCGAGGAGATTGATACACTGCTCGGCATCCTGTCCGATGTGCTCGAGGAGGCCGCGAAGTGAACAACGAGCTGTTCAAGGGGCGCGACCTCCTTGCGCTCGACGACTTCACGCCCGAGGAGCTTGCGCACCTCATCGGTGTCGCTGAGGCGCAGAAGCGCATGTGGGCCACGGGGGTCAGGAAGGCTTCGCTCGTCGGCAAGACGGTCGCGATCATCCTGCAGAAACCTTCGTTGCGCACGCGCGTGAGCTTCGAGGTCGCATGCGTGCGGCTGGGGGCGACCCCGGTCGTGATGAGCGGTCCGGATGGCGCGTTCTCTCGCGGCGAGACCATCCACGACACGGCGAAAGTGCTCGAACGGTACGTCGACGCGATCGTCGTGCGCACCTATGCGCACTCGATCGTCACCGAGCTGGCCGCACACGCGGATGTCCCGGTGATAAACGCGCTCACCGACGACCACCACCCTTGTCAGGGTCTCGCTGACCTGCTCACGGTCCAAGAGCGGTTCGGCAGGTTCGCTGGATTGCGTTTCGCGTACGTCGGGGACGGAAACAACATGGCCAACACGTACTTGCTGGCGGGAGCGCTGACGGGGATGGACGTGATCATCGCTTCGCCTGCAGGGTACGAGCCGTCACCCGAGGTCGTCGCGCGTTCCACGGTGATCGCCGAGAAGACCGGAGGTCGCGTGAGCGTCGTGAACGACCCCGCAGTCGCGGTCGTAGGGGCGAACGTGGTCGCGACGGACACCTGGGCCTCGATGGGGCAGGAGGCCGAACACGCCGCCCGGGTGGCGGTGTTCGAGCCGTACCGTGTCGACGAGGCCCTGTTCGCCACGGCGGCGCCGGACGCGGTGTTCCTGCATTGCCTGCCCGCGCACCGCGGCGAGGAGGTCACCGATGGCGTCATCGACCACCCGCGCTCGCTCGTGTTCGACGAGGCCGAGAACCGCTTGCATGCTCAGAAGGCGTTGTTGTCGCTCGTTCTGGGCTGACGCCGGAAGTCGATGGAGGGGACGTGATGAGGAAGCGACGCGAACGGCAGGCTGCGATACGGCGCATCGTTCGTGGCGAGCGGATCAGGACGCAGCGCGAGCTCGTCGAACGGCTGGAGTCGCTGGGGCACGACTGTACGCAGGCGACGGTGTCGCGCGACATCACCGAGATGGGCCTCAAGAAGCTGCCTGAGGGCGTCTATGTGCTCGCTGAGGACCTGCACCTTCAGCGCATGGTGAGAGACCTCGTGACCGACGTCAAACGCACGACGAATCTCGTGCTCGTGAAGGCGCAGTCGGGCACCGCCCCCGGGGTCGCGGCGGCCCTCGACGCGGCGGACCTGAGCGGCATCCTGGGTTCGGTGTCGGGAGATGACACGATCCTCGTGATCACCGAGTCAGAAGCCGAAGGCGCGGCTCTCGTGGAGACGCTCGACAAGTTCCGGGGGGTCTAGCTCGAAAGACCCCTGCACGGCCTTCGACGTCAGACGGACGGTCCCGAAGTCGGACGAAAGGAAGTGTATGGCTCGCGAAAAGTGCGTGCTCGCGTACTCGGGAGGACTCGACACCTCCGTGGCCATCAAGTGGATACAAGAGCACAAGGACATGGACGTCATCGCGCTCGCGATCGATGTGGGCCAGGAGCGCCAAGACCTCGAGTTCGTGCGCCAGAAGGCGCTGTCGATCGGCGCCATCGAGTCGATCGTCAAAGACGTGCGCGAAGAGTACGTCGAGGAGTTCCTGTCCAAGGCGCTCAAGGCCAATGCGCTCTACGAGAACAAGTATCCGCTCGTGAGCGCGATGTCGAGACCGATCATCGTCAAGCACCTCGTCGAGGAAGCGCACAAGCACCAAGCCCGCTTCATCGCGCACGGTTGCACGGGCAAGGGCAACGACCAGGTACGCTTCGAGGTCGGCATCGCGGCGCTCGACCCCGACCTCGAGATCGTCGCACCGGTGCGCGAGTGGGACTTGAAGACGCGCGAGCAGGAGATGGAGTGGGCCGAGGCGCGGGGGATCCCGGTGCCCACCACGAAAGAGAATCCCTACTCGATCGATGACAACCTGTGGGGGCGTGCCATCGAGTGCGGCGTGCTCGAGGACCCGTGGGTCGAGCCGCCAGCTGACATCTATACGCTCACCAACGACGCACGTGGGGAGCTGTGTGGTGAGCCGGAGTACGCGGTCATCAGCTTCGAGCAGGGTGTGCCGGTCGCCCTCGACGGGGAGCTCATGAGCTTCCACGCGATCATCAACGCGATGAACGAACTCGCGGGCAAACACGGTTTCGGACGCATCGACATGATCGAGAACCGGCTCGTGGGCGTGAAGAGCCGCGAGATCTACGAGGTCCCCGGGGCGCTCACGCTCATCACAGCCCACAAGGCGCTCGAGGACCTCTGTCTCGAGCGCGAGGTGCTGCACTACAAGCTCGGCATCGAGCAGAAGTGGGCTGAGCTCGTCTACAACGGCATGTGGTTCTCGCCGCTCAAAGAGGCGCTCGACGGCTTCATCGAGACGACGCAACAGCTCGTCACGGGAGATGTGCGGCTCCGGTTCTTCAAGGGTAGCTGCGTGACGGTCGGCCGTCGCAGCCCCTACTCGCTCTACGACTACAACCTGGCTACCTACGATGCCGCGGACAGCTTCGACCATACTGCGGCCAAGGGCTTCATCGACCTGCATGGTCTGCCGGTCAAGGTCTGGGCGCGTCAGCGCCGCAAGGTGGGCAAGGAAGGCGAGGTGTAGGAGTCATGCTCGGCGGTATCGGCTCGGCGGAGCTTCTCCTCATCGCGCTCATCGCACTCGTGCTGTTCGGGGCCCCAGTGCTCACGTTCATCCTCGGCTACGCGCTCGGGAAGAAGAGGAGCACGAGCGTGACCGAGTCCCAGGACAGCGCGGAGGGGTCCTATGAGAGCTGACGGGAAGACGCCGTGGGGCGGCCGCTTCGAGAAGAGCCCCGGCCGGTTCCTCATGGAGTTCGGCGCGTCACTGCCGGTCGACCAGCGCTTGTGGGCCGAAGACATTCGAGGATCGGTCGCGCACGCCCGCATGCTTGCGAACCAGGGCATCATCTCAGAGGCCGATGCGGACGCGATCGAGCAGGGGCTCTCGGAGATCTACCGGGAGATCCGCGACGGGTCGTTCGTATTCGATGTGGCCGACGAGGACGTCCACATGGCCATCGAGCGCGCTTTGACCGAGCGGGTCGGTCCGGCCGGAGCGCGTCTGCATACCGCTCGCAGCCGAAACGACCAGGTCGCGACCGACACGCGGCTCTACGCCAAAGGGCGCATCCTCGACCTCGCGCGCCGCGTCCTCTGTCTGCGTCGCACGCTCACCCGATCGGCCGACGAGCACTTCGGCGTCGTGATGCCCGGGTACACGCACCTGCAGAAGGCGCAGCCGGTGCTCTTCAGCCACCACGTGCTTGCGTACGCTGCGATGTTCGCCCGGGATTTCGTGCGTCTGCGGCACGCTTTCGAGTCGGCCGATGTGCTGCCGCTGGGCAGCGCCGCGTTGGCGGGCACCACCTTCGACCTCGACAGGGAGTACGTCGCGCGGCGTCTCGGCTTCTCCGAGGTCTCAGCGAACTCGCTTGACGCGGTCTCGGACCGTGACTTCCTCTTGGACCTCGTCTACGCGTGCGCTGTCTGCCAGATGCACCTGTCCCGGCTCGCCGAGGAGATCATTCTGTGGTCGACCGAGGAGTTCGGTTTCGTCACGCTCGACGACGAATTCGCGACCGGTTCGTCGATCATGCCGCAGAAGAAGAACCCCGACTTCGCGGAGCTCGTGCGCGGCAAGACGGGCCGGGTCATAGGAGACCTCACGGCGCTGTTCGTCACGATGAAGGCGCTGCCTCTCGCGTACAACAAGGACATGCAGGAGGATAAGGAAGGCGCGTTCGACGCCATCGACACCCTTGCGGACTCGTTGCGCGTGATGAACGGGATGCTTGACACGATGCGCATCAACGCAGATGCCATGCGCCTGGGGGCCCTTGGCGGGTTCATGGCCGCGACCGACCTCGCCGACCACCTCGTGAGCAAGGGGGTGCCGTTCCGTGACGCGCACGAGATCGTGGGCCGGCTCGTGCTGGCATGCGAGAAGGACGGGCGGACGCTCCAAGGGCTCACGCTCGATGAGTACCGGGCACATGATGCACGCTTCGGTGACGACGTGCTGGAAGTCGTCGACATCGACCGCGTCGTGGCGCGGCGCGTGAGCGCAGGCGGAACGGGTCACGATGCGGTACGGGCCCAGCTCGAGGCGGCGAAGGCCGCGATCGTTGCCGACGAGGCTTGGTTGGAGCAGGCCGAGGAGTGAGGCGCTGACCGAGCGTCGCTCTCAGGGCGTTGGCGTACCGCTCGTGTCTGTGCCCGGGTCTGTGCCCGGGTCGGTGCCCGGGTCGGTGCCGGGGTCGGTGCCCGGGTCGGTGCCCGGGTCGG
>FWPV01009587.1_pt1 | contig 16321 bp, 16 predicted proteins | sample 2228371 | NCBI WGS metagenome assembly FWPV01 (sample SAMEA103939776, study PRJEB20133) | metagenome | reverse complement strand
ATGATCGCCAGTTTGCGCGGCACGATCCGAGCCATCCGAGAAACCTGGGTGGTCGTCGAGGTAGGAGGCGTGGGCTACCAGGTGTACGTCCCGGGGAATTGGCTTTCCGAGCTTAACCGCATCGGGCAGCCCGTCGAGTTGTACACCTACACCTATGTGCGCGAGAATGAGCTGGCGCTCTATGGTTTTCGCACCTTCGAGGAGCTTGACCTCTTTACCCTGCTGCTCAAAGTGAGCGGCATCGGTCCACGCACTGCGCTGGGCATCCTTTCCACCTTTGCTCCGGAGACGCTGCGCGGCGTCATCGCCCAAGGGGACGCGCTGGCTCTGACGCGGGTGCCCGGCATCGGGCGCAAGACCGCGCAACGGCTGGTGATGGATCTGAGAGACAAGATCGAGGGCCCCACAGGCGCTTTGCTGCCCGGCGGCACGGCCGTTGATGCAGACGCGCTCAATGCGCTGACCGCTTTGGGTTATAGCCTGGCCGAAGCGCAAACCGCGCTCGCCGCCGTGCCCAAAGATATAGAAGCGCTGGATGAACGCATCTTGGCCGCGCTGCGTTATCTGGGCAGCAGCTAGGGGAAGACGATGTCCTGGGTGGACTTGGCGTTCATGATCCTGCTATGCGCGTTCGTGGCGAACGGCTACTATCAGGGCTTTGTGCGCCAAGTTACATCGTTTCTGGGCTTTATCCTGGGGTTCGGCCTCGCCCTGGCGCTCTATAGGGCGATCAGCCGTTGGCTCGCGCCATCTGCCGCGCTGCAAGCCGCTACCGAGGCCATCGTCTTTGTGGCGATCCTTTTCGGCGTGTGGATCGCCTCCAACCTGTTAGGCTTTGGGGCGCGCGAACGCCTGCGCTCGCGCGCAAGCGACAAGGGCTCGAACGACGACATCGGCGGGGCTTTGTTGGGCCTGTTGACGGGCATCCTGGTGGTGGCGATCTTGGTTTACGGCATCGCGCCTCTAGGCATACCGCCCGCAGATGAGATTCGGGATTCCCTCATAGGCGCCTGGCTGCTGGAAGCAATCGCAAATGTGGGACCTGTTTTGTTGCCATAAGCTGCCGCTTGCCTCGGATGATCGGCAAACGTCCATCGAGAAGGCGGCCGGCACGCATTGGGTGAAGCGATGTTCCGCACATTACGGGCCAAGCTGGTCTGCTCTTATATTTTGATCGTGCTTCTCGCCCTTGGGGTGGCCGGAGCCGCCGCGGGGGCATTGCTCACGCGCTTCCAACGCGAGGTCAACCTCCAACGCGCACAGGCCATTGCCGTCGCGTTGGCGGAACGCCTCACCTTCGTGCAACTGGGCCTGCGCGCCCGCGCCCCCGACCTGGTGGAGCGTTTACAGCGCGAAAGTATGCGCATCAGCGGGCGCGTGTTGCTCCTAACGCGCGAAGGGGACGTGGTGTTTGACTCTGCCGAGACCTATGTGGGGCAGCGCGTGCCCCTACCCACCCAAACGCCAAGGCTCAATGCCCCTCCTAGGATCGTGCGGCACGCTTTCAAGGACGGCCTCGAATATTATGTCGTCTGCGTTTACCTGGGGGCCATCTCTACCGAGAGCCTGGAGGCGAGTTATCTGGGCATTGCGATCCAAGTACAAGAGATCGAGCTTCCCTGGCGCGAACTATTCACCCCGCTGATGATCACAGGCCTGGCCGTCATGGCGTTGGCCGTGGGGTTGGCCTTTCTACTGGCGCACTCAATCACGCGGCCCATCGGACAGATGACGCGCGCGGCGGAGGAGATCGCCCGCGGAAATTACGAGCAAACGATCCGCTCGTCGGGCTCTGACGAGGTCAGCCGCTTGGCGCGCAGCTTCACGTATATGGCCCAGGAGGTCGCACGCGCCCAACAGATGCAGCGCGAGTTTCTGGCCAATGTCTCGCATGACCTCAAGACGCCGTTGACCTCGATCCAGGGTTTTGCGCAGGCGATCAGCGAGGGGGCGGTCGGTGATGAGACGGGATGTCGGCACGCCGCGCAGATCATCAAAAGCGAGGCCGATGGGATGGCGCATCTGGTGCAAGATCTGCTCGAGCTTGCCCAGCTTGAGGGAGGGCATCTGGACATTGCCACACAGCCCCTGAATGTGGCGCAATTGGTGCGCACGGAGGCGCACAAGGCCCGCGTGCGAGGGCAGCGAGAAGGGCTCAAACTCACTCTATCGCTTCCGGATGACCTGCCCGAGATCGTGGCAGATGCTTCGCGCATCGAGCGATGCTTTGCCAATTTACTGGACAACGCGCTCAAATATTCCAAGCCGGGTGGCGAGATCATTGTCGAGGGGGTGTATCTTTCTCCCACGGCGCCTCGTCCCCCGTCTTTGCCGGTCGCCTTTGGTCAGGCGCTCGACCCGAGGGACTGGGTGGGGATCAGCATCACCAACCAGGCTGAACCCATACCGGCCGCGACGTTGCCGCACCTTTTTGACCGCTTCTATCGGGGCGATCGGTCGCGCGAACATGCGCAAGGTTACGGGCTGGGGCTGTCCATCGTGCGAGAGATCGTGTTGGCGCACGGAGGGCGCATCGAGGTCGGCAGCGACGCGGAGAGAGGCACTTGCTTTCGGGTCTGGCTGCCTGTCAAGGGGCGGCAAGGACCGGCCCGCGCCGCTCAATAGCCGACGAACACGCCGGGCAACAGGGCCGATAGCCACTCAGACGGCAATAGCTTCCAAAGGGAGGGGCTGATGCCCAACGCCAGTAGGGCAAGCCCCAACAATAGGGCGATCAAAGCAGGCACCAGCGGTTCACGGCGACCTCCCGCCGTGGGCGCCGAGGCCAGCGCGGCGATGATGCAACGCGCAAAGGCCCACGCCGGCCCGATGCTAGAGACGATGACGGCGGTCGCCCAGGAGATATTTTGGCCGGCCAAGGCGCTGTAAAGCGCCAGACGGCTGGAAAAGCCCGCCGTCAGCGGTAGGCCGGATAGGGAAAGGCCCCCCAGCACCATCGTCATCACGGCCAAAGGAGCGCGTCGCACGGCGCCTCGCAGATGCTCAAGGTCATCCCCATCGAGGCAGTGGCGCAACAAGGCCAAGGCGATGCTGACCGCCACGATGCCGACGCCGCGGTAACCCTCATGTAGCCTGGCGACGCCGATGCTCGTTTGAGAGCCGATTCCATGTCCGACGAGTACAAGTCCCCAATCCGCGATGGCCGCGTAAGCCAGCGCCCCGCCGACCGAACGCTGCAGCACGGCCATAATCCCTCCGCCCACCGCGGTCAACACCCCGCCTGCCATAAGTAGGGCCGCGACAAAGCGTTGCTCTTCGATCCCCATCGAAGCGGTGACGACATTTTCCAGGCGCAGGAGCACTACTGCATTCAACACGACGCTCAGCATCACGGCAGCCAAAGGGCTCGCGTGGCGGAAAACGGGCGGCAGCCAAATATGAAACGGCACGATTGTCAATCCGATGCCGAACCCTAGCAACAAGGCCACGCCGCCAGCACGCGCAAAAAGCGCCGGCTGCGGCTCGGCGGCCTGACCCTCAGCCGACCAAGCAACGACGATCAGCATCGCGATGGCGAACACCAGCAAGACCAGGGTGCGAATGCCGGTCATCGCTGCCCCCGGACGACGCGAGGGGATGAGCATGACGGCCGTGATCGCGCCCAAAAGCAGTCCGGCAATCGCGACGTTACGCACCATCGTCGCCGCGGCGAAAAAACCCACGGCTGCCAAGGTCAAAGGACAGTCGAGCGGCCCCGGCGACAGGCGAACGGTCGCAAATACCATCACCGCAAGCGACCCGGCGCAAAAGGCCAGCGCCGTCGCCTCTCGCGCCGTCAGGCTCACCGGGCGGCCCCAGACGAGAAGCGCCCGCCCCTGGGTCTGGGTCAGGCAGAGCACGCCTAGCACAAGTAGGGTGGCGGCCGTCAGGGGGTTGGCAACCACGGACAGCGCGCGCAGCAGCAGCACCACGATGGCCACCCCTATAGGCAGCAAAACCAACCACAGAAGCGTCACGCCGCGGACTCCTCTCTGAGCGATTCCAGCCAACTCTCGGCGCAAACGGCAATGCCCAGAGCGACGATGAGATCCACAATACCCAATAGCCCAAGGACTAGCAGGCTACGCTCTCTGAAAAGATACAAGCTCTCCAATCCATTGATCATGGTCAACAGACCAAAGCCGATGCGCAGCGGCTCCATGCTGGTGAGGATCATGAGCAAGCCGAGGCAGATCAACCAATAGCCTGCCAGGTTGATCTCTCGGGGCATATCCATCAAAGGATAGGTGCGCCATAACCCATAGGCCAAGAGGCCGCCCAGGAACACGACCATCAAACGAAACGCCGGGCCCGTGCCCGCCAGGCTTATGGCGCGCCAAGCCGACTCGAGCGGCGCGCGCCAGGTGGGCGCCTCGCCGCCGAACAGCGCGGCGAGACCATACAGCTCACGCTGCACGTGCCCCGCCGTGATATAGAGCGTCAAACAAATCACGATGCCCAAGCCGATGCGCACAAACATGATCGGCCGCAAGAATTGCGGCCCCAAGAGCAGGCTCACAAGCACATATTGCACGAGCAAAGGAATGATGGAGAACCTGCGATCTTCCACAGCCAGCAGCAACGCCGATACGGCCGCCAACCCCAAAACGATTTGGAACGGCGTCATGGATATTAGAAAATTCCAAATACGCTCACTCACGGATCTTTCTCGCTAATCTGTCATTGGCCGACGAGGTATAGGACGATGATTAGCCCCCACAACAGCGTCCAGCTTAGGTAGAAGGTCTCTTCGGCCGCCGTCAAGGCGCGCTCGGCCAAGCCACGCAGCCTGGTAAGGATCCTTTCCAAGATCGCATAAAGCCAGTCTAGCTCTAGCATCGCAATAATCAGATCGAAACCGCGGGCGAGTCGGATGGCCATGGACCCGATCAGCCTCTGGAGCGCCCAGCTTGCCAACGGGGGGATGACCCCCGCGATGAGCGTCAGTCCGATGAGCATTGCGGCGCCGCCCTTGAACAAGGTACCCCAAGTGGGCAGGCCGAATTCCTTGAATAGCCCGAGACCCCGCTGCCCGAACAGCGCCGGATTAAAGCCCAGGGCAACCAGACACAAAGCAAGCAAGGCAGCGCAGCTTACGGCCACCATGACCGCCCACCGGGGTATCGTGGCCTCTTTGACCTCGCGCATCACCTGGCGCAGACGCTGCCACACGGGCACACCGGTTAGAATATAGGCCACGCCCGTCCACAATACCAATCCCCGCGGCGCGGCCTCCCAGCCGAGGCGCAGAAAAGCCCAGCGCGAGGTAAACCCCAGCGTGAGCGGCCAACCGGCCAGCGAAGCCAAGCCGATCAACAGCGGGACGCGCGCCCATCGGCCTATCGGCGGCACGGAGCGCACTTGGACATCAACGCGGATCAAGGCCAAACACAACCCCAGGTTGATCAGCATCATGAGCGCAACCGGAAAACCGGCGATGTTATTCAGCAACGGGGCCAAGAACACGATCGCAAGGCCATTGGATAACATATAGGGCAAGGCCGTGCCGAAATCGGACGAAAGGGCTGCCAGGAGCGCGGTGGCGAGCAAAGCCACCTGCCCAAAGGGCACAAGCCGCTCCGCTTCAGGCAGCGCCCCCGACGATAGGCTGATACAACGCAGCCAGAGATAGCCTCCTGTGCACAAGGAGGCCAAGTAGGTATCCCAGCGGCGCTTCAGGCTGCCGGGCAGCGGATAGATACTGAGGCGGGCTATGGCGGCCAACATCACAAGCTTGAGCGGCGTCCCACTTAAGGCCAGGTTGGCCAGGGGGATCTCGCTTTGTTCGGCGGCGACTAACACCATGACCAGGACCAGCGCCGTGGTGGAGACCAGGTTGCTCAGGGCGCTACGGACCGTATGAGGGATGCTTTCATCAGGCACGCGCATGATGTCCAAGATGAGCAGCGCCAGGCTTTGTAGCGTCCACATCAGGCATAGTGTCAGGAAGTTGGATGCCAGACAGACGCCGATCCCCGAGGCTAACAAAAACAGCGTCGTTGCCTCAAAGCGCTCCATCCGACGCGCGACCAACGAGATGCCTACCAAGGTCAGGCTGCCGCACAATAATAAGGCCAACTCGAGCGCCAGCGGATCGGCGGAAAACGCAAGCCCCGCGGGATGCAGGGCATACGGCTCCCAAGTGGGCAATTCGACAGGCTGGCCCTGCCGCGTCAAGGTCAGCAGCAATAAGAGGCATGTGGCCACCAAGATGACGATGTTAACCCATCGGCGCACGCGCAAAAAAACGCCTCTCGAGGGCACCATCGAGGTCAAAACGACGCCCACAAGGGGAAACAAAAAAGGAAACAAGGGCAGGAATGCCATCACATCGCTCATCGAGCTATACCATACAATCTAAAAGTCATGAGGACTCCTGCCTTGGATTCCTTGCGCGTTTGTGCGCGGATTGTAGCACGAAGCACGAGCCTTGGCAAGCGCCGCCGAGGCCGATCAGGGTCTTTTGACAAGCCCCCCATCGTATCGTATGATACAAAGGCTTAATGATCCCTTAGCCTATGCACGGGGGCAAACATCCGCATGTTCACGGCCTGGCTCAGAAAAGTTACCCACAAGATCGTCGTACCGATTGCAGCCGCACTGGCACGCCTGGGAATTCCGGCCAATACGATCACGATTCTCGGAAGCGTTCTCACGATGATCGTAGCGCTTTTGATCGCGCTAGGACATTTGCGCTTGGGAGGGGTGCTATTGATCGGCACGGCCAGCATTGACGCCCTCGATGGCGCGGTGGCGCGACAAATGGGCCGGGCCACCAAATTCGGCGCCTTTCTCGACTCCGTGCTGGATCGCGTATCCGAGTCCGCGGTCTTGCTGGGCCTCGCCTGGTGGTATATGGGCCAGCCGGGCCAAGTTGAAGAAATCCTGGCTTATATTGCCATCGTGGGGTCTATGCTGGTCAGTTACGCTCGCGCGCGCGGTGAAGGGATCGGCGTGGATTGCGAAGTGGGCCTTTTCACGCGCGTCGAGCGCGCCATCCTCATCATTGCGGCCCTCATCTTGGGCCTCACCACGCCGGCATTGTGGATCCTGGCCGTCGGCACGATGATCACCGCCATCCACCGTATCGTACACGTGTATCTCAAAGTTAAAGACATGCCTCTGGTGAACCACTAATCGAAAGGGGAGACGCCTTGTTGCTTGAAAAGTTGCGCCGCGAAGTGTACGAAGGCAATATGATGCTACCACGCAATGGACTGGTCACATGGACGAGCGGCAACGTCAGCGGGCGCGACGCGCAGACCGGCTATGTGGTGATCAAGCCCAGCGGCGTGCGCTATGAGGAACTGAGCGCCGAGAACATGGTCGTGCTGGACCTGGAGGGCCACGTCATCGAAGGAACACTCAAGCCCTCCGTGGATGCCGCGACCCATCTGTACGTTTACCGCCATCGCGCGGACGTGCACGGCATGGTGCATACCCATTCCCCATTTGCCACGGCCTTTGCTGCCCTTGGGCGCCCTATTCCGGTTTATCTCACGGCGATGGCCGACGAGTTCGGCGGCCCGATTCCCGTGGGGGCCTATGCCCAGATCGGGGAAGAGCAAATCGGCATGGAAATCCTGCGCTCCATCGGCAGCAGCCCGGCCATACTGATAAAAAACCATGGCGTCTTTACCATCGGCCCTACCGTTATGGCGGCGGTCAAGGCGGCCGTGATGACCGAGGATGTTGCGCGCACCGTCTTCTATGCCCTGCAGCTTGGGCAGCCCGACGAGATCCCTCCGGACGAGGTGCAAAGGGCGCATCGGCGCTATGTAGAAAAATACGGCCAGAAATGATCATGATATGTCAAATGTAGCTTCAGGGGTGTGGCCTGCGCAACCCCGCCAGACGGTGCAGGCACACTTTGCAGATGGAAAAACCTACGAGGGGCCTTCTGGCACACCGTTGATCGAGTTCATCAAAGCCGCCTATCCCGATGCGAGATGTCCTATCGTGGCGGCATTGGTGAACAACCGACTCCAGGAATTGACCTATGCCGTCACCCAAGATGTGCAGGTCAAACCGATTGACACCTCCACGAGCGACGGCATGCGCATCTATCACCGCTCGCTCTGCTTTCTCCTGATCGTCGCCGTGCACGAACTTTTTCCCGCGGTGCGCGTCGTGATTGACCATTCTGTCACGCTCGGGGGGGTCTTTTGCGAGGTCAAAGGGCGCGAACCGTTCAATCAGGCCGAGATTGACGCGATAGAAGCCCGCATGCGCGAAATTGTGGAGGCCGATCTTCCATTGCGTCGGGAGATCGTGTCCGTGCAAGAAGCCAAGAGCCTATTCGCCTCGCAGGGCTATGACGACAAGGTCAGGCTGCTCAACTTTCGGGAGGAGAGCGAGATCGCGGTTTACTGTTTGCGCGGCGTGCGAGACTACTTTTACGGGTATATGATGCCCAGCACCGGCCAGATGCGTTGGTTCAGTTTGCAGCTTTATCCACCCGGCTTTATCTTGCGCTTGCCTCGCCGCGAAAGCCCCACCGACCTGCCTCGCTACCGCGACTATCCCAAACTCATGACCGTCTTTCGCGAATACGGGCGCTGGCTGAATATCCTGGGCATGGAGGACGTCAGTGCGCTCAATAGAGCTGTGGAAAACGGCGAGATATCGAAAGCGATCCTGGTATCCGAGGCGCTGCACGAGAAGCACATCTCGAATATCGCCGATGAGATTATGAAGCGCCATGCGCGCTTGGTTTTCATCGCGGGACCCTCGGCATCGGGCAAAACCACCTTTGCGCGCAGGTTGGCCATCCAACTGATGGCGAACGGTCAACGTCCCTTTGCGATCGGTTTGGACGATTACTTTTTGGATCGCGAATTGACGCCCCGCGATGAGCACGGCGACTATGATTTCGAAGCGCTCGAGGCCATCAATCTGCCGCTGTTCCACGAGCAATTGTTGAGGCTCATGGCAGGCGAATACGTTCAGTTGCAGAAATAAAATTTCAAGAAGGGGAAAAGCGAAGCGGGGGAGCACGTGCGCCTTCCGAAAGATGCTATCATCCTCGTGGAGGGCATTCACGGCCTTAATCCCCAATTGGTGGCAGAGCTGCCCGCCGAATCTTTATATCGGATTTATGTCTCGGCATTGACCCAACTGAACATTGACCACCACAACCGCGTGCCCACGACCGACACGCGCTTGTTGCGCCGCATCGTGCGAGACGCCCGCGAGCGCAACTATCCGGCCAGGGCGACGATCGAACGCTGGGATAGCGTTCGGCGAGGCGAGGAGCGAAGCATCTTCCCCTACCAGGAAAACGCCGATGTGATGTTCAACTCGGCGCTGGCTTATGAGCTGGCCGTGCTCAAACCTTTTGCGGAACCTCTCTTGTCGAGCATCCCCGAGGGGACCCTGGAAGCGATCGAGGCCGGCCGGTTGCTATCGTTTCTGCGCTGGGTGCGCCCTTGCAAGCCCGACATGGTGCCCGATAATTCGTTGCTGCGCGAGTTCATAGGCGGCTCGATCCTCAGCGATTTTCGATTCTGAGCGCTGGCGGGCTTTATCCCCCCATTTGTACGTGAGAATCCACTTCTTTGTGAATCAAAGATAATACGATCGTGCGTTGGCCGGAGGTCAGGCGGTGAATCCTGTTGCGCGGAATGACCAAAAGCTGGTCCGGTTCGAGGGTGATCGGGCCCAAGTCGCTGCCGATCTCTAGCCGCCCGCTGATAACACACAGCATCTCGTCATGATCGGGGTGGATATGCCAGGGCGTTTCTCCCTGGCACCAAATCACCCGCAACGACATCTCGTCCACCTGGGTCAGCGGCTCGGGCGAGAAAGGTCGCCGCAGGCGGCCGGCCTCCTGCGCCAAAGACCATTTGGGCAGGGCGTCCGAGCGACGTTCGACGATCAACTTCCCATGTCCGTTCTTGCGTTCCATATCGCTACGCGCCTGGAAAAGCAGGACGATGGTGCGCGTCAGCGCACCGGATACATGCGCCAACCCCGCCGGCACCAGGGCAAACTCGCCTTTCGAGAGCGTAACCCGCCCCCAATCCGTATCCAGGCTGAGCATACCGCTATGCACGTAAAACAGCTCATCCTGGCCAAGGTGGCTATGCCGCGATACGATCCCCTCACAGTGATAAAGATAGGCCGAAAAGTGGTCTATCTGCGCCACGGCTTCGAGAAGAAACGGCCTCTTGAGCGTTTCGGCAACGGCGTTGAGATCCACTTTTTGCAAACTCATCAACAGAAACTCTCCCCTGGATTTGTTGGCTCACGATAAGCGCGATGCCATCGCGACAAGGCTCATCGCCTAACCCAGCAACCCTCGCAGATAGGCCAGCTCAATAGCGGCCCACCGTTCTATAGGCTCCTCCAGATGCTCGACGGAGATGAAACCATCGTAACCCCGCTCGGCCAGCGCTTCGGTGATCACGACCCAGTTGGGAGCGCCGGTCTCCGCATAGCTTTGCCGCGTGCGAAGTCGCAAAGGAGCAGAGTTATTGTAGTGAACATGGACGATATAAGGAAAAAGATGCTCGATGGCCTCGAGTTCGTTGCCCGGGCCAAACGTGCCGGGTTGGTAATTGACCTTGAGATTATCTCGCCCGGTAAGCTCGATAAGCCTCAGGACACTCGGCCAGGTGTCGATCAGTTGGCCGGAATGCGTCTCAAGGGCAAAGCGCAAGCCCTTGGCCGCGCCCCAATCGCAGATCAACTGCAAACCCTCCGCGCAAGCCCGCCACTGGGCTTCGGTGGCCTGCGCGCTGGGCACGTGGCCCGTAAAGACGCGCACCAAGGGGCAGTTAAGCGCGACGGCGTATTCGATAAACTCCTGGGCAACGCGAAGGCTGTCCTCCCAAGCCTCGCGCGTGGCGGTGAAATTGAAATAGGGGCTGATCATCGGCACAGTCCACCGGTATTTATCCAAAAGCGCCTTGACGACGGCGGTGCCGCTCTGCTGGAGATGATTGCCCCACACCTCAAAGGCGTCATAGCCCAGAGGCCCGATCTGTTCGGCAACCCGAACGATGTCCATTTGCGGGTGGTTGCGGTATGCGATGGAACAACAACTGATCTTCACGGCGCATCCTTTCACGCTAGCTTAAACTGCCGAATCTCTCTCCGGCCAGGTAAAGCATAATTTCTGTTGCCCCGCGCGTCAATCGGGGGCCGCCCAGAATCCGCCTAGTAACCCTTGCCCTCAGTAGTTGCCGACAATTGTTTGACGCGGCGCACGTAAGCCTTGATGTCGAACTTGCGTTCCAGACCTTTGGCATCCATGTAGCGCACGGTGCCATAGATGGGTCGCTCTTGCCACGGACGGTCATGCTTGCCAAAGCACCAGGCCATCCCCGTGTAGCCGTTGGGATCTCGACCGTCCAGCTCGTATTTGTCGTTCAAATAGAGCGCGCGCGCAAAGGCGGTGGCGGGGTCGGCGCTCCATTCGATGATCTTTTTGCCCCAATACATGCGCATGTATCCGTGCATCTTGCCCGACAAGACCATCTCCATTTGGGCCGCGTTCCAGTACTCGTCGTGCGTTTGGGCGCGTTCGAGCTGTTCCTGGGTGTAGAGATAAGCGCGACGGTCGTTGCGGTGTGCGTCAAGCGTCTTACGCGCCCAGGCGGGCACGACGCGCTCATACTGATCGTAGGACGGGTTGTAGAGGCACATGTTCATGCTCCTCCAAAAAAGCCTCCGCGCCGCGACGACCCGCCTTGATGACTTCCAGGGCCACGTAGAGGGGCGATATCTGCCCGAAATGCAGATAAGGGCTCAGGTGAGAGACGTAATCGAGCGACGGATCGTTGCGCAACTCGGCGTAGCGCTCGAGCTTGTGTTCAATGAAATCGTGCAATAGCGCTTTGGCCTGGCTCGCGCCCCCGATCAAGCCGGCGACTTGGTCCACGCTGTGATCAATCGCCAGGCGAGAGAGCAGCTCCGGCACCGACGACAGATGCAAAGATTCGATATCCAGGCCGGTCGAGGGGACGAGCGGCGAACGCTCTGCCAACGGCCGCAGGTAATCGGATAGCACGCGATGAATCTTGGGGCGGATGGTGCGCGCGGCGTATTCCTCTTTGTTGGAAACGACCGCCGTCGGCACCACGACGTTGGATTCCACCTGGATCAGGGGGCAGTTAATCCGCTGTGCGACATGGTCATACCAGGCGCGCTGAATCCGCAAATATCCCCGATCCACGACGACACAGGAGGCCTCGCGCGCCAAATCCAGCACGCCATGCTCCGGCGAAACGCGCCGCAGCACGAATTGGATGCCGCGCCGGGATAGCTCGCCCTGCACCTCGCCCAAGCCCTCGAGCATAAAGGCGTAATGGCGACGGTTGGCGTTGGGGAAGTGCTCCGTGATGCCAAAGAAGACGACCAACGGAAGCCTTTGAGCGTTCGCCTCTTGGATGGCGTACTCGAGCGCGTGGTTATATTCAACCCGCTGAGAAGCCTGCATCCAATAGAGTACATACCGGCCACGCGACGCCGGCCCGCCGCGCAAGACCTGCACCCTGGTCGCATGGATCATCAGGCGACCTCTCTGCCTTTGCCCGAATCGGTCATTTGGATCAGGCCCTCGGGGTAAGGCTCGAAGAACGCCTGGCCGGCCAGGTACTCTTGCCCAAAGCGCACAATCCACGAGCGGATGATGCTGGTGGGCACGCTCACGGGGACCCTTCCGGCGCGATAGTCATCCAGGCAGTCGAGGAAAAAGGCCTTTTCCGCGCTGGACAGGCCCTCTTTGAAATAGCCAAAGGCGTGCATCAGCACGTTGATCACCGATCCCGGCCGCGCAGGGCGCGACATGGCCCGACGGAGATGGCGCTCGTATTCCCGATATACGTCCTCGATGGATCTATGCTCGGGATTGGCCACGATGCGCCCCATGATGCGCATCTCTTGTTGATTATGGGCCATCAGCAACAGCTTGTTGCGCGTGTGAAATTGAACAAGTCGTTCCATGGTCGCGTCGGATTTGAGCGCACGGAACGCGGCCAAAGTGAAAAGCCGCGCCATAAAGTACTCACGAATGGCCAGGTTGGTCAATCGTCCCTCGTCTTCGATGGGGAGGTCGGGGAAGCGCTCCAGGACGGCCCTCGCGAAAAAGCCCACCCCTTTCTGCGAAGGCACGCCCTTTTCAGACTGGGGATACACGCGCACATCCTTGATGCCGCAACTGGGCGAGCGGCTTTTGAGGATGAACCCGTCCACCGCGGGGAGCGCATCCAGGAACGAAGCGGCAAAGGCCTGCATTTGATCCGTCCAGTATTTATCCGTGGCGGGCTGGTACAGATGTTGTACGCCGTTCACCTCCACGATGCGCACCGGCTCGCGGGGGACGCCGAGGCCGATTTCGACCTCGGCGCAGACGGGGATGAACTCGACGTGCGATTTGAGCAGCTTGACGACATCTGAAGCGATCATCAGGCCGTTCCAGCGACAATGATCGAACTCGATGCACCGGCTGACCACCACCCTGGGCTTGTAGAATGTGGCCATAGGCGCTCCTTAAGGCAAATACACTTTGGGGAACTTGGCGACGACGGTGTAGCACGGATCCACAACGTTGCCGATGCGCATCGTGCCCACTTGGGCCATCAGTTGCCAGGCCTCCTCGCGATGAAAGCCATATTCCTCGACCAGCCACCTCAGAAGCTCCATCTGCGCCACGCATACGCAATCCCACAGGGGGCGCGTACTGCCGACGACCATGATGTGCGTCGCGTTCTCGATGCGCGGCCATTCGACCTGGCGTCCTTTGAGCACCTCGATGTACAGCGTCACTTCGGCCGTCGTCTCGACCGCCGTGCCGTTGACCTCGCCATCGCCCTGGACGGCGTGCACATCCCCAAAGGAGAGATAGGCCCCCTCCACCCAGACGGGAAGGTACAAGGTAGCGCCCTCGCACGTCTCGACGCAATCCATATTGCCGCCGTACTCGCCCGGGGTGAGCGTGAGTTCGACGCGCCCAAAGCGCGGCGCCACGCCGATGGACCCCAGGAAGGGGGCCAACGGCACTTCGGCGCGCTTGAGGCGGCTGTTGGGCAGTTGGATGATGCCCACGTTGCGCTTGAGGTCGAGCTGCCAATCGTACCAGATGTCGCGGATGGGCTCGTTGTAGAGGAGCGTCCGGCCGGGGCCTTCGCCCGTGAGCGAGCCAAAGCGCGGCCCCTGGCGGCTCCAGGCGTATTCGCGGTTGAGGCGTATGCGCTGAATGTGGACGGCTAACAGGTCGCCCTCTTGGGCCTCCTCGACGTAGATCGGCCCCACGTTGGGATTGGATTCTCGCAGGGTCGTGCCCGCGATGTGCTGTTTCATCTCTTCCGGCAGCGGGTTGCGTTGCGCGTCAAAGCCCCTGGCATCGCGCGTCTCGGCGATCACGGTGTCGCCGCTGTGGATGCGCAGCGCCGGCGGGTTGGGGCCGAAGGTATAGTAGAATATGTGTGGCTCCAGGTGAAATGTCGCCATGGCACACCTCCTGAGATTGGGTAGGGGCAGTGTATCATGATTTGGCCATGAATACCACCGCAAGCCCACTTTGGCATATGGCACCAAAACCATATACTTGCTGTGCAGCCAAGCGCAAGAGGAGAAGCGATGGATACACCGCGAAAAAAGCCCGCTCCACTGGCTTTAAAGCCCGATTTGGAAGAGGCGGCCAAGCGTTGGGAGGCGTTCTATGCGGGAGAGATCATTGATCGCCCGCTGATCTGGGTGACGGCGCCACGCGAAGGGGTCGAGCCGCCCTACGTGAGAGGCTACCGCTCCAAAGTGTTCGACGATATGGACGAGATCATTGACAACGCACTCGCGCGCGCCGAAAGCATCTACTGGGGCGGAGAATCCATCCCCACGTTCAACCCCAGCTTTGGCCCTGACGAGATCGCCGTCTTTTGCGGGGCCACCTTCCACTGGAGCGAGGACTCGCCGGATACGAACTGGTCCTCGCCCATCATCGAGGATTGGGGAGAGGCGCTGCCGCTGCGTTTGCAGGCCGACCATCCCCTTTGGCAGCGCATGTTGGCGCTCTATCGTCGGGCCGCCGAGCGCCTGGCGGGCAAAATGCTGTTGACGCCGCTCGACCTGCACACGAACATGGACCTACTGGCCGCGTTGCGCGGCCCACAACGGTTGTGCATGGATTTGATAGACTGCCCGAACGTGATTGACCGCGCCATGCAGGACGCGCGCGCCATCTTCCCGCAAATATGGGATGCGATAAGGCTCGCCGGGCGCATGGACGAGCTGGGCTACTGCCAGATCTTTTATTCGATGGAAGGGGCGGCGATCCTGCAGTGCGATTTCAGCTACATGATCGGCCCGGCCATGTTTCGGCGGTGGGTGTTGCCCGCGCTGGAGGAGGAGGCGGAGATCGTCAAACACGCCTTCTACCATTGGGACGGCCCGGGCGCCCTGGTGCACATGAACGATCTGGTGGCGAGCAAAGGGCTGCACACGCTTTCGTACGTGGTGGGGGCGGGGCGCGGAGAACACATCGAGTATCTAGACCTCTTCAAGCGGGTGCAGGCCGGGGGCAAGGCCGTGCACGTCTCGGGCACGCCGGAGCAGCTCAAGCTCATGCACCGCGAGTTAAAGCCCAACAAAGTGCTCTATGTGACCCACGCGGCCAACCCGGCGGAGGCCGAGCAGCTCCTGGAGTGGTTCGTCGCCCACACCTAGCTACGGCGCGCCGGACGCAGGAATCAAGAACGGCGGAAGCAGGAACATGCTGTTTTCGAGCGCCGTCCCGTCGGGGTGTAGCGCGGGATAGCGCACGCCGGTGTCGCGATTGTAGAGGCCCAAACCGAGGCGATACTCCCCGGGAGGCAAATCGGCGACGGGGATCTCGCGGCGGTCGTGCACTAACCATCCGCGCTGCCAGGCGGTCATCGGGATCAGCCCACCGAGAACGTCGCCATCGGCGCCCTCGACCCGCTTGCCCGCCCCGTCGAGCACGTGGACAAAGATCGTATCCCCTAACTCGGCAGATCCCACAAGACGCCACGACGTGTCCAGCGAGACGAGACGCTCGGCCGCAAAGGATGACGTCACCCGCGCATCCATGAGATGGACGCGTTCGCCGAGGATGACCGTAGGGGCGGCCTGATCATCTTGCGCGATGGCGCCCACCTGCCTGAGCGCCAACCTCCCGTTCGGCAAATACAGAGTGAGATAGATAGCATCCAGCCCCTTCGCGATCTCGAAAAATTGCTCGGGATCCCTGTACTCCCCGCGCAGATCCACGTGATAGCGCCACGCCGCGCGCGTGCCGGCATCGAGGGGGAAGGAGGCGAGGGAGCTCGTCTCGGCGCTTTGGCCGGTGGCCGCAAGGGCA
>FWPV01009582.1_pt1 | contig 16326 bp, 16 predicted proteins | sample 2228371 | NCBI WGS metagenome assembly FWPV01 (sample SAMEA103939776, study PRJEB20133) | metagenome | reverse complement strand
AAGAAGCCTGGTGAGCCAGGAGGTCCACCTTTCGGGCGGGGGGGCGTGCAGCTTAACCTTAACGTTAGGCAGGCTCCGCGACACATCGCATGGATAGGAAGCCGACAAAGCATGATGGCGGAGCAATATTTGATCCTGTCAGACAACAAATGTTTGCGGAGGTTTTGTTATGAGGACCGCGCTCTCTCCCATGGTGTCTATACTTGCGATCTTGGCAATCGTGTTACTCATTACCCCATCTGCCTCACTATCGCTCAAAGAATTGAATGACGTTGAAGCCAACGAAGCCAGCACGCCCAATTCTTTATCTATTTCTCTTGCCAGTCACAGTGACGTTTCTGTCACATTCCCCAGTTCGTCCATGATGTTTATCGAGAACATAGGACAATTCGGTGATGACGCGCGCTTCCAGATACATGGCGGCGATGGCACGCTCTGGCTAGCCGAAAACGCGCTGTGGGTCACGCTGCTGAAATGCCCACAAGTAGATAGACGCCAACAGCAAACGCCCGTACCCTCTGGGCGTTTCGACATGCAGAACGAGGACGAGTTGTGCCGGGGCGTGAATATCAAACTGAGTTTTGTCGGCAGCAACCCTCACCCGCGCTTGGAGCCCTTCAAACGCCTGGACACGCGCATCTCATACTTTATCGGCAACGACCCGGCCAGATGGCGCGCCGATGTGCCTGTCTGGGGTGGCGTGCGCTACAGAGAGCTTTATCCCGGCATTGACCTGGAACTCACCGGCGAGAACGGCCACCTGGTGCAACGCTTGATGGCGCACGCCGACGCCGCGTGGGGCGCTGTGCGCCTGCGTGTAGAGGGCGCAGACCGGTTGGCGCTGGACGGTAGCATTCTGCGCCTCACCACCGCTGTAGGAGAATACCACTTGCCGCTGTTCCAGGTCGCCGGCGCTCCGGCGGCAGATGTGCCTGCCCCGGCCCTCACCGGCGATCAGGTCCGCGCGCCTTTTGTCGCGCCGCTCCTCCAACCGCAATCCACCCGCTTGGCGCAAAATCCGCCATCGCCTGACTTGCTCTATAGCACCTTCCTGGGAGGCTCCAGTTATGACTATGGCAATGCTATCGCCATAGATGAAACCGGCAATACCTACGTGGCAGGCGATACCTATTCTCTCGACTTCCCTACCGCACTAGGGGCTTTTGACCCGAGCCATAACAATATTGATGCCTTCGTGCTCAAGGTGAGCGCCAACGGTACAACGTTACTCTATGCCACTTTCCTGGGAGGAAGTTTTTACGACCATGGCCGCAGCATTGCTGTGGACAGAACAGGCAATGCTTACGTGACGGGCGCGACTTTGTCCTCTGATTTCCCCTCCACCACAGGGGTCTTTGACACAAGCTATAATGGCTATTGGGATGCCTTTGTGGCACAGTTGAATCCGACGGGAAGTAGCTTGGTCTATTCCACTTTTCTGGGAGGAAGTCTGGGTCATGATGAAGGTTGGGATATTGCCATAGATGGGGCCGGCAATGCTTATGTGACCGGCGAAACAGAGTCAGCCGACTTTCACATCCGCCGCTTTCGATACCAGCTATAACGGCAGCGATGACGCCTTTGTGGTCAAGCTGAACGCCGACGGCGCGGGGCTGGCTTACAGCACCTTCCTGGGCGGGGGCGATTACGATATTGGCTATGCCGTTGCTGTGGACGAAGAGGGCCACGCTTATGTGACGGGTCTGACCAATGACTCTAATTTTCCCACTACGCCCCTGGCCTACGATACGAGCCATAATGGTGGCGGAGACATCTTTGTAACCAAAATGGATACCGAGGGCACCGCGTTGATCTACAGCACTTTTCTAGGCGGCAGCAGCGACGATTGGGGCTATAGCATTGGGGTAGACGGGGCGGGAAACGCCTGCGTGACGGGTGAGACTGACTCTCTTGACTTTCCTGCCACATTGGGCGCCTTTGACACCAGTTCCAGTGGCGCCGATGCTTTCGTAGCCAAAATAAATGTGAGCGGCGCAGGGCTGGCCTACAGCACATTCTTGGGCGGAAGCAGCGGTGATGTGGGGCACGCCATCATCGTAGACAGGTCAGGCAATGCCTACGTGACCGGCGAGACACGCTCAGACAATTTCCCCATCACGGTCAATGCCTTCGACACTTCCTACAACGGCGGCGACGACGCCTTTGTGGTCAAGGTAAATGCCGACGGCGCAAAACTGGCCTATGCCACTTACCTGGGTGCAAAGAATAACGAGACCGGCATGGCTATTGCCATAGACGGTATTGGCAATACCTACATTACAGGCCAAACCTATTCGACCGGCTTTCCCGCCACGCCAGGCGCCTTTGACGAAACCTACAACGGCAACGGCGACGCTTTTGTGACCAAGCTGATGGCCGGCCTCCACATTGAAATCAACCAGGCCATAGGCCAGCAGTACCAGAACGCCAAGTTCGTCGCTGGCAAAGATATGGCTATTCGCGTGTTCCTGTCGCAGCCTGTGGGGGTCAACCCGACAACGCAGCAAATCGCAGTAAAACGAGATGGAACCCCGATTGCCATATTGTATCCTGAACCATCTATAGGACTCACAAATACCTTAACTTTTCTTTGTCCTCGGGCCGATTGCGACAACTGGGCAGCAGGAAGCTACACCTTCGACGTTATGGTTAACGGCATTACTGCTCAGGCTACCACCACATTTCAGCCGCGCAGAACTTTGCGCTTCCTGGCCGTGCCGATCAAGATCAAAAAAGGGAATGACGTCATCCAACTTCCCGATGACCAGTGGAAATCAGCAGGAGGGTTCCTGCGCTCGGTGTATCCAATAGCTTATAGCGGTGTGGAGTGGACAATTGATAAAACAGGAATGGAATACACGTGGGGAGACAAGAACAACGATGGTTGGATGCTGATATGGCTGTGGGTGAATTACCGCTGGCTCTGCGGTTGGCCATTTCGGCCCCCCTGCTACGACGCGGTCATCGGCTTCATCGGGCCTGTACCCATGCGCGTCCTGGATACGTGCCACGACAATGCGTGCGCTCACGCGGTAGGGGCTAACGCGCCGGGCACTTTTGTTGAAACAGCAATGGTGATCATGGCGAACACTTCTTTTGCCGATCCCGATTGTCTGGAGCAGCCTTTTGTAGAGATAAAAAGCATGCAAGCCATCGTCGCGCACGAGATGGGCCACCGGTACGGTCTGGGCGAGGAGTATAACCATCCTTACGCAACATACAAATGTGATGTCAACCCCCCGCCGCCCGGCTATGGCGGTCGTGAGCCTGGCAAGGGGATTGATTGCCAAAACCCATATCACTGCGACCAATCTACAGAGGTGCCCTGGTCTCATGACCCCATCACCGAGACAGGCTCAATGATAGTCAGTGAGCGCGATCATCCGTTTGAAGTGGGCGACCGCGGGCCGCTGGGAGACATGTTGAGCTTTATGGGGTCCAGCGGGGGGCCGCAAGAGATTTATTGGATCACGCCGCGTGTGTATGACCATCTCTTTGACCAATTCGCGTTGCCGGGCCGTTCCCAGGCGGCAGCGGTCCTGGCAGAACCGGTCAACATTATCGCGGTCTCTGGCGATATTGGCCAGGATGGCAGCGTGCGCCTGGACCCGTGGTACCACATTGCTTTGACCACTACTCCCGGCATCTCTTTGACCATCAGGGACTATGCCATCGAAGCAGTGGACGCAGTAAGCCAGACACTGGCCTGGCAAGGCCTGGATGTCATTGCTTGCCTGCCCGGTGATCCCATAAACTGTTTTGATCGCGCTCCTTTTGGAGCAGTGATCACTTTTCCCCTTGGCACGGCGGCGTTTCGCATCAAGCATGGCGAGCAAGTGTTGCGCGTGGTGCCGGTCAGCCCTCACGCGCCAACTATCACCATTACTGCTCCGACAGCCGGGCAGGTGATTTCCGGCAACTATACCATCACCTGGCAATCGAGTGACGCCGATGGCGACTTGCTCTATCACCGGTTGGAATACACCCCCGATGGCCAGAACTGGCGCGCCCTGGCGACCAACATCACCCAGACGCAAACGGTGGTCAACTTTGACAACTTGCCGGGTGGGCAGCAGTTCCGCATCAGAATACTCGTCACGGATGGCGTCAACACCACCGAAGCCACCAGTCCGGCCTTTGTGGTGCCTCCCAAGCCACCAGAAGCGTTCATCGAAAACCCCAAGCCCGGGAAGCGTTACATGGTGGGAATGAGTGTACCTTTACGCGGATGGGCTAACGATGACCAGGATGGCAACTTGTATTCAGAGACAGCCCTGATGTGGAGTTCGGACCGGGATGGAACATTAGGAAGGGGAGCAATGCTGAACGTGAATACTTTGTCGGTCGGGCAGCACACCATCACCCTGTCGGCTACTAATAGCGCGGGGTTAACAGGCTCCACCAGCGTGACGATTACGATTGAGCCGCCGTAGGGGATTTGGCGAATGGCGAATAGCGAATGGCCGCTGCGTGTAGCGAATTTGTCTGCCTGCGACCTGGCCGGCCACACCGCCGACCAGACAGTTGTATTCACTGTCACAGCGACCATCTCCGGCTTGATTGACCTCAAGCACCGGCTGTACGCCGAAGGCAGCATCTACGGCCCAGGCGCGGCGGGTATTGTGCAAAGCCTGGACGCCAAGCTGGAAGCGGCGCAGCATAACGTGGATGCGGGCTTACTCCAGGCAGCCATCAACAATCTGCAAGCCTTCATTCATGAGGTTGAGGCACAAACCAGCAAACATGTTACCCCTGACGCGGCCGCACTCATGATCGAAGACGCGCAGCGAATCATTATTACTCTTTCTGGTGGATAATCCGCCACAAGGAGGTGAGCCAGATGAAGCAGTTATTCAAACTCACCATTATGATTGGACTATTAATCGCCGGCAGCCTGATACTATCGGCCTGTGGTGAAATATCCCAGGTAAAGTTTGCGGGTACCAGGGTCATCCAGACAGCCGGCGCAATCAATCCAGACGGCAGCGTGACTTTGCTCCCGTGGTACCATATCTCGCCGCCGTTGGGGCTGGCACCAGCCATGCCCACCAGCGCCACAGGGGAGTATGCCATCGAGGCAGTAGATGCCATGAGCCGGACGCTGGCCAGCGAGAAATTCGATCTGGCCTACGTTGATCCTTCGGGCATGAAAACCGGCACGGGCTTCTTTGGTGTGATCATGCCCTTTCCCCTTGGCACGGCGGCGTTTCGCATCAAGCATGGGGAGCAAGTGCTGCGCGTGGTGCCGGTCAGTCCTCACGCGCCAACCATCACCATCACCGCTCCAACGGCAGGACTGGTAGTGTCTGGCTCCTACACCATCACCTGGCAATCTGGCGACGCCGACGGCGACCTGCTCTATCACCGGTTGGAATACACCCCCGACGGTCAGAACTGGCGCGCCCTGACAACTGACATTACCCAGACGCAAACGGTGGTCAACTTTGACAATCTGCCGGGCGGCCAGCAGTTCCGCATCAGAATACTCGTCACGGATGGCGTCAACACCGCCGAAACCATCAGTCCGGCCTTTGTGGTACCTCCCAAACCGCCCGAAGTGTTCATCTTTGCGCCCAAGCCCGGTGCTCGCTACATGGCCGGGATGAATGTAACTTTAAGTGGAAGGGCTAACGATGATCAAGATGGGAACTTGTACTCAAGCACAGCCCCAGTCTGGAGTTCAGACCAGGATGGGGTATTAGGCAGAGGTGTAGAGGTAAACCTGCACACCTTGTCAGTAGGAACGCACACAATCACCCTCTCAGCTACTAACAGCTTGGGTCTGACTGGCTCCACCAGTGTGACGATTACGATTGAGGCACCGTAGGACGCTTGACCAATGACGAACCCTTCGACTTCGCTCAGGGCAGGCGACGAACGACAAACGACAAACGATCAAATTGCGCCTGGGATGGTGCTGCCGCCGATTGAGTATCGTTTGAATCTGGGCAACTGGCAACCTTTCACCATGCCGTTCACGATTACGACCGAAGGCGACAACCTGGTACAAATTCGCCCGGCCGAGGTCGTGAATGGGCCATTTGGCATGCAGGCTTACCGGGTAAGGTCAGTTAGCGCCACCGATGAGGAAATCTTGTCCTTCCTCGTTAGGATTGACAAGAGCCAGCCCACATTGACCATTACGACACCGCAGCCCATTACCTATACGCACGGCACCACGTTCACATTGGACTACCAGGCCGCTGAGATATGCACCCAAAAAGTTGTACTCGGTGGTATTGTGATACAATTGGCCTCCTCGGACAGGCGTGGGATGACGGAGCAGTCGAAAAGAGGAGGTCAGAATGGGTAAACAATACACGCCAAAGTTCAAATTCCAAGTCGTACTGGAGCTGTTAAGTGGCGACAAAACCGGCGCCCAGATCGCCAAGGTGTACAGCCTCCATCCAAACACGCTGGCCGTCTGGAAACAAACCTTCCTGGAAAAGGGGCCCGAAATCTTTGCTAAAGATCGCACGGTTGCAGAGTACGAGCGTCGGATCGGCGAGTTGGAGCGTCTGATCGGCAAGAAGGAGGTGGAGATCGCGCTTTTAAAAAACTTCTTGGGACAGACGAAATGACCACCGAGCACAAAGTGGCCCTGGTGGAAAGTGTCTGGGAAACCTACGGCCTGGGGCCGGCGCTGGCGGCGGTGGGATTGCCCAAGATGACGTGGTACTATCACCGCAAGCGGAAGGTGGCCTACGAGGAGAAGTATGCCGAGGTACTGCCTGAGTTGGAAGAAATTGCCCGGCTGCACCCGGAATATGGCTACCGCCGCACCACGGTGGAATTGCGGGAAGAGTATCAGCGTACGCTCAAAGTCGTGCAGCGGCTGCTGCGGCTGTGGGATTTGTCCCTGGTGCGCAACGTTCGCCCACCCCAGCCTGGTGGTATCCGCCAGGCCATCATCGCCAGCGGCGAGCGGGCCAATTTGGTGGCCCAATTGGGCCATATTGAGCCCTTTCAGGTCGCCTATACCGACTTTACCGAGGTGGTCTATGCCAACGGGAAACGAAAAGCCCATCTGATCCCGATTGTCGAGCACGTGAGCAAATTGGCCTGCGGCTGGGCGGTTGGGGAGCACGATGACACCGCGTTGGCGCTGATGGCCTGGGAGCGGGCGAAGCAGACCTGCCGGCAACTTGACATCCCGTATGCGGGGATGATCCTCCACCACGACCAGGATAGTGTCTTCACCGGCTATGAATGGGTAGGCCGGTTGTTGGCTGATGGCGTGCACGTGTCGTATGCGCTGAACGGCTTCAAGGACAACCGAGATGGAATCCTTCCTCGGCCGATTCAAGGAAGAAAACCGTTCGTTGTTGCTGGAAGCGCAGACGGTGGCAGAACTGGCAGAGGTGGTTGACCAGCGTATGGACTATTACAACACGCAGCGACGACATTCCAGCATCGCCTACTTGACGCCTATGGCCTACATCGCGCGTCTTCGGGCCGGCTCGGAAGAGTGAGGAGGTGAATCGCGTAGCATCCATATACGTCATAACACGCTAACTAACGAGGCTTGACCGATCCCGTGCGGTGGTCTATAATGTGCAGTGACCCCACAGGGAAGGCGAGAGGGATCGGTTTCGCCGATTCATCTCGTCTTTCCGTTTCGGCAGGCGTTGTGTCCGAGGTGGCTTTTCAGTGGGTTAAGAGTATCAGTAGATCCAATTTTGGCCTACGCCATGCCATTCGGCTAGTAAAAAACGGACTTGCCTTGTAAGATTGGGGTTGCAAAACTCAAGCCAGGAGGCAGGCCTATGGCTAACAATCGTACACCCGAATTGACGGATGTGGAAGTGCTTGAACAAGCGGTCCAATTGCTGAAAGAGCATCTGCCGCTGGAGGCAGATGGGTATGTCTGTACGACGGAGGATCTGATCAACATTTTGCTGGGAGCGGCGGCGAATTGCGGCACGGTGCAAGCGTTGGGCAGCGATCTGGTCGGCAGCCCGGATCCCGAAACGATTCGGGGCTACTTGCGAGCCCAACTACGGAAGACCTGCCCAAGTTGGAGCAGTGCGTGAACGTGGCGTTGGGCAAGAAGATTCCTGCCCGGGTCTGGCGGCAGGCCCGCGATATCGCGTTCGATTTTCACGACCGGCCCTACTATGGCAAGACCTCGCAGGAGAAGGGGCTGTGGATCCGCGCCAAAGCCAAAGATGGGACGACGCATTTCTATCGGATCGCAACGGCCTATGTGATGTTGCATGGTCTGCGGGTGACCCTGGCGATTCACTTTGTCCTTCCCGGGGAAGAGACCGTCGAAATCGTGAAAATCTTGCTCAAACGCGTGAAAAAGCGCCAAATTCGCATCAATTGCCTGATTTGGGATAAAGGTTTTGGGAGCATTGCGGTGATGGATTACTTGACCTGCCAAGGGCTGTCGGCCTTGATTGCCTGCACTATCCGCGGCAAGACCGGCGGCACGCGCGCTTTGTGTCAGGGCCACAAGAGCTATCGCACCACCTACACCTTCAAGGGCAAGGATGGCATCACTTTCACCGCCAACCTGGCCGTGTGTCGTACCTTCACCACCGCCAAGCGCACCAAACGCTTGAAACAGCGCGCGGTCTGGTTGCTCTACATCTTGATCAATCTTGACCTCTCGCCCAAAGCTGCCCGGCGCATGTATCGAAAACGTTTCGGCGTTGAAACCAGCTATCGCTGCTCGGGCGATGTGCGCGGTTGGACAACCTCCAACAATCCGGCGTATCGTTTTGTCTTGATGGCTTTGACCTTTGTCTTGTTGAATGTTTGGATTCATCTACGCTGGCTCTTCACCCAAGTACCCCGTCGAGGCCGCCGCTGGCTGGATACAAAACGTTTCGAGCTCACTCGCTTGGCCCAATTCATCCGCCGCGCCCTGGAAGAGCATTACGGCTGCGTCCGTAAGATTGTCGCGCCAGCTGTGCCTCGGTTATAAAAATTGGATCTACTGAGTATCACAATATCCACAGGCCAGATCGGTACAACTTTTGGGGTGCACCTCTATAGTCGGTATAACGCGGGATTGGGTCTACAATCTCGCTGCCCAACGCGGGCGAGCCATCCTGACTGTGATACGTCAGCACAACGGTATAGGTAATCACGTGTTCTGGCGCGATTTGGATCGCCGGCGAGGACTCTATGAGCAGGATGCTAGGTGGAACGCACATTGAAAATTCGGACGTGTTTCCATCCGGGTCGGTGGCGGTGGCCGTAAAGATGCGCTTGCCCGAAGGGTTGGGCAGCGAGATGCCAAAGTTGGCCCGCCCGCTGCCGTTGGTCGTCACATTGTGATAGCCCAGGAAGACGCGCCCCTCGCCATAGCGAGAGGGATCGCACGTGTCGTTGGCAAAAAACTCGAGCCGAAAAGTCGAGCTGGCCGTGCTGGTCAACGTTCCGGTGAGCAATACGTTACCGCCGCTCGACGCAAAGCCCGTGATGATGGGGAAATTTTGCAGGTTGTTGGGGCCGGTGTCGCTATCGGTCGCGTCGTTCAGTGTCACGCCATTGTTGCCCAGGTCAATGCCCAGGCTGCCGTTCGAGTGAATTGAGTTGCCCAGGATGCGATTGCCCGTCGTGCTGGCCCAGCCTCTTGAGACGACCACGCCCTTGCCGCGGTTGAAGGCAATTGTGTTGGCTGTGGCATAGCCTGCGCCGCCGACGATATTGGCATCGCTGTTATAGATCCATACGCCGTGGCCGCCGTTGCCCGCGCTTGCCACGCCATCTCGCGCCACGCCGATCAAATTGCCCTGGACGGTCGTCGTGTTGGCGCTGCTGTTGCTAATGGCAACTCCATAGATGTCTATGGAGTTGCCAGTGTTGCCCGAAATCAAATTATTGGCAATCGTATTGTTGACGCCTTGCGTCCACACGCCGTTGCCGGGATTGCTCAAAGGCGTCGCGCCGTTGACGTCTATCCCGATAAAGTTGCCGATCACGCGATTCGCGCCGCCGTCCACGGCCTGGGTGATGGTGATGCCGGCGCTGTTGCCCACGATCAGGTTGCAGTCGCCCTCGCAGCGGCCGGGCAGCGGATAGCCCGGCTCGCCGCCGATAATGTTGCCGTTGGCATAGTCGGCGCGAATGCCCGCGCCCATGTTGCCTAACGCCGCTGTACCGGCCAGGTTGGCGCCGAGTATGTTGCCGCGAAGGTTTCTGCTCTCTTTCCTTTCAGACACGGGAGGCGCTGTCTGATGTATTCATTCTAGCACAAGTTTGCCAGCGTTGTAAAGAGGGAAATTTGGCCACGCGCGTTCGAGTAGCCGTGTTGATGTGGGAATCAAGTGACTTTAATCTAACTGTTTTGTGGAAAATGGGCAGGGGGATATAACTGCGTGTATACTCTCGACCGGCAGATGTTTGTATCTGTGAATTGCGTTGTTGGAGAGCACAGGCTTGAGCGAGCATCACTCTAAAGGCAGCATACTGATTGTTGACGACAACCCGGCTAATCTGCGCTTGTTGTCTCAGATGTTGTCTGAGCGCGGTTACAAGACCCTCGCTGTGAACAGCGGACCGCGCGCGCTCGAGTCAGCGCGGGCCGCTCTGCCTAACTTGATTTTGCTCGACATTATGATGCAGGGGATGGATGGCTATGAGGTTTACTGGACACCTTTGCTGTGGGCGGCGTGGATTATGTGACCAAACCGTTACAGATCGAAGAAGTGCTGGCGCGCGTTCAAACGCACCTGTCGTTGCGAGAGTTGCAAAAACAGCCCCAGGCCGCTAATTGCCAGTTGGAACAACAAGTGCAAGAGCTGCAAGCCCGCAACGAAGAGCTGGATGCTTTTGCGCATACTGTGGCGCACAACCTCACTGGCCCGTCGGCGCGCAATCTTTTAATACGCCGACGAATATCTCTCCATACCGCGCCTGAGCATGTGCTACCTGGTATTTGACGTGCGCCGTCCACCCTTTGATGACGCGCGCGTGCGGCAGGCGTTGACCCTGGCCACTGACCGCGAGGCGCTGGCCGATAGCGCGCTACAAGGCCGCGTCGCCCCGGCCACGGGTGGGCTATCGCCCCAGGGGATGCCCGGCCACGTGCCCAACATTGCTTTACCTTACGCGCCAGAGCGGGCGCGGCAACTGCTGGCTGAAGCGGGCTATGCGGGAGGGCGCGGCTTTCCGCCGGTGTACGCGCTGGCTTTTCGCGCCGTCGCCGCGCGCGTCGAATAGATGTCTAAACCAGCACAATCCCGCCGCGTGGCGACAACGCTATCCTCTCCAGCTTGCCGCGCCGCACGCTATATGTCTCCTGTCCCCAAACGTTTTTGAACACAGCATTATCTTTTGCGGCGCCCTTGACCGGCAAGTCAATGTTGCGGCTCTCGCGGCTGATGTTGAGCGCAACGATGACCGTCTCGCCATCGAGCTGGCGGGCAAAAGCATATACGTCATCTTTGGAGTACAATGCCTTGTAGCTGCCGCGGCGCAGGGCGGGGTGCGCCTGACGCAGCGCAATGCACTGCTTGACATAATTGCGCAGGTCGTGATTCCAGCGGCTTTCGTCCCACGGAAAAGTTTTGCGGCAATCGGGGTCGTGTTTGCCATCCAGGCCAATCTCGTCACCGTAATAGATGCACGGCGCGCCTGGATACGTGAACATGTACAACAGGCCCAATCGCAGCGCGCTCTCATCGCCGCGCGCGCACGTGATAAAGCGCGGCGTGTCGTGGCTATCCAACAGATTGAGCTGCACTTGCGTCACGGCCGGGTCATACAGAGCCAGGAGCCGCTCAATCGCTTTGGTGAACTCGCGCTGATGGATGGGTTTGACATGACGATAGCCGCCCGCCTTGCGGATTTCTTTCAGGTCCATATCTTTGCCGATGAAATATCCCAGCACCGCTTTGGTGAACAAATAATTCATCACCGCATCGAACTGGTCGCCTTGCAGCCAGCGGCGTGAATCTTCCCAGATTTCTCCCACGATATAGGCTTCAGGATTGTCGCCCTTGACCACGCGGCGAAATTCTTGCCAGAAGGAATCATCGTCAATTTCGGCGGGCACATCCAGCCGCCAGCCGTCTATGCCAAAGTCAATCCAGTATTTTGCCACGTCAAAGATGAACCGGCGCACGGCGGGCGTATTGGTGTTGAACTTGGGCAGCGCGGGCAGGTTCCACCACGCCTGATAGCCCAGTTGTTTAAGACTGCTATCTTTGCCGGTCAGTCGTTTGGGCTTGAGCGGGTAGGCTTCTAACTGGCGGCCCTTTTGCAACCAGCCGGGATTGAAATGGAACCAATCCACATACGGCGAAGCCGCGCCGTTTTCCAGCGTGTGATTGAATTGGTAAAAGCCGCGGCTGGCGTGATTGAACACGCCATCCAGCACAATCCGAATGTTGCGTGCGTGCGCCTGGTCGAGCAATTCGCGCAGCGCGGCGTTGCCGCCCAAAATCGGATCCACCGCGTAATAATCAAACGTGTGATAGCGGTGGTTGGCGGTCGAAGCGAAAATCGGATTCAGGTAAATCGCCGTGATGCCCAGGTCTTGCAAATAATCCAGCCGCTCGGCGATGCCCAACAAATCGCCGCCCTTGAAGCCAAACACCGTCGGCGGCGTGTCCCACGCTTCCAGATTGGACGGTTTGCTCACTCGCTGGCTGATTGCAAACCGGTCGGGAAAGATTTGATAGAACACAGCATCTTTGACCCAGTCAGGTGTAATGATTGTCATGGTTCTCCTTTGGTAATTTTTACGCAGTACGCAGCACGTATTACATCAGATGGGTGATGACCACCCGCAATCCAATCCCAATCAAAATCAGCCCACCCACGATTTCCATTCGTTTGCCAAAAGCTTCGCCCAGCCGGCGGCCCGTCAACAGGCCAACCATGGAGAGGCTGGCCGTGACGATGCCAATGACGACACTTGGATAGAGAATGTGCACGTTCAACATGGCCAGGCTCAGGCCGATGGCGAAAGCGTCAATGCTGGTTGCAACCGCCAGCATGACCAGCATCCCGCCGCGCGATGGGTCGGTGGAAAAAGACTCGCTCTCCTGGTTCAACCCGGAGCGAATCATCCGCACGCCGACCCATAATAGCAAGCCCAGCGCAACCCAATGGTCTATTTGCGCAATCAGCGCGGCGATGGTGGTGCCGGCCAGCCAGCCCAGGATGGGCATCATGAATTGAAAAAAGCCAAAATGGAACGACAGCCGAAACATCGGGCGCGGCGTGCGAGCCTGCCCGCTCGTCCCAATGCCCAGCGAGACGGCAAAGGCATCCATCGCCAGCCCAACGGCTATCAGCAAGATTGATGCAAAATCCACTGTTCACCTGCAAGTTCACCGCTGAGACGCAGAGTCTTTTTCAGCCTGTTTTCCTCACCCGGCATCTCTATGCCAGTCGCTGGAAAAGACGTTCGCGCCCAGGAGGCGCGAGCGGACGACACGGATTTTTTTACACTGGTCATCCACGTTCATCCGTGAGAATCCGTGTCCACAAAAAAGCGGGAAACTTGCCCGATTATACCGCATTTTCAAACTTTACACCTCTCCCCACCCGGAGTATAATCACCCTGCGCCTTGCCCAATACGTATCACGTATCACGCATCACGCATTACGCATCACGCATCACGCATCAACAAGAGGTCCTATGCCCAAACGAATTCTTTTGCTCATGGCCGATACCGGCGGTGGTCACCGTTCCAGCGCGGAAGCGACGATGGAAGCGCTCCAATATCGCTATGGCGATCAGGTCGAAGTCAAAATGGTGGACGTGCTGCGCAGCTATGCGCCGTTTCCATTCAGCCGTCTGGACACGATGTATCCTTACATGATTCGCTATGGCGTCGAGATATGGGAACCGGGCTACCAGTTGCTCAATTCGCCCAAACGCGCTCAACGCCTGATACGTGCTTTCTGGCCCATTGTCCGCCGCGCCGTTTGTCAGGTGCTCGTCGAGAACCCGGCCGATTTGATCGTGTCGTTTCACTCTTTGTTCAACTATGCCATTTTGTGGGGCATGCAAAAAGAAAAAATCACCACGCCGCTGGTGACCGTGGTGACGGATTTAGTGACCATTCATGCTTTGTGGTGCGCGCCGGGGGCAACCCGTTACATCATGCCCACTCAAATGGCAGCGCGGCGCGCGCGCACGTTTGGCGTCCCGCCCGAGCGGATGGTGGTAACCGGATTGCCCATCAGCCTGCGTTTTAGCCAGGTACTGTCGCGTGACCCTTGGGCCGTGCGCGCCGAGCTGGGACTGGCGCAAGACAAAAAGACCGTGCTGGTGATGGGCGGCGGGCAGGGCATGGGGGAATTGTTCGAGGTCGCCGAGGCGGTGGGGACGGCCGGGGTAGATATTCAGATGCTGGTCGTGGCCGGCCGCAATGAGAAATTGCGTGCGCAACTCGAAGAGGCGCGCTGGCCGGTGGTCAAACGGGTCTTTGGTTTTACCCGTGATATTCCCCTGTTGATGCGCGCTTCGGACCTGATTGTCACCAAAGCCGGTCCCAGCACGGTGGCCGAGGCGCTGGCGTGCGGGTTGCCGATTATCTTGAGCGGCTATATCCCCGGTCAGGAAGATGGCAACAAACGCATGGTGGTGCGCGGTGGCGCGGGCGTCTATGCGCCCCGACCGGAGCAGATTGCCGCCACCTTGCGGGAATGGCTGACGCCGGGCAGCCAATGGCTTGAGACGCTTGGCGCGGCGGCGCGCCGGCTGGGACGTCCACAAGCCGCGCTCAAAGTGGCCGATGCGCTCTATGAGGTGTTGCAGCGTCGAGTGTCGTTCAGCGTTGAGGAGGCGCGTCGCTATTATCGTGATGCAGATGATCCCGCGCACGATTTCGACCATGTGTTGCGCGTGACCGACCTGGCAGTGCGGCTGGCCGAGGCAGAAGGCGCGGATGTAGACATCGTTCGCACGGCGGCCTTGTTGCATGACGTGGGGCGGAAAGAGGCCGAGGCGCGGGGACTGGACCACGCCGAGTATGCCGCCGAACGCGCCCAAGACATCCTGGCCGGCTATCCCCCGGATCAAGTCGCGGCGGTTGTGGAAGCCATTCGTGCCCATCGCTTTCGCGCCGGACCATCACCGGCTACACTGGAGGCTCAAGTTTTGTCGGATGCGGATAAACTGGATGCCATTGGCGCGATTGGCGTGGCGCGCGCCTTTGCCTACGGTGGACGCGCCGGTCAACGCCTGTGGGCACCGGTGACGGAAGATGCGGCCCATCACCCCACAGACCAGCCGAACCAATCCGAACACACCCCCGTTCACGAATACGTCATCAAGTTGTCCAGGTTCAAAGACCTGTTATTCACAGCGACCGCCCGGCAAATAGCCGTGCAACGCCACGAGACCATGCGGGCCTTTTTCGAGCAGCTCACCCGCGAGGTGACCGGGCAGGCGTGAGGCTAAATTTCAAATTGTTGGAGACGCTCAACGCCCCGTCCACGGGGCGGGTTGCTCTCGTGGACGGGGGCAAGCAGACCGGCTCTAGCTTTGGCTAAATTTCAAAACTCTCTCCCCGCTCCGGAATGGCGATATGCGTCAGCCCTATCTGGCGTAACCCTTCGCGCAAGGCCTGGGCGGCGGCCAGCTCGGCGTGGACGATGAAGGTGTACTCGGGCCGGTCGAGGCGACCGGCATATTCGAGCAGGCCGTCGTGGTCGGCGTGTGCGCTGTAACCTTCCAATTGTTCAATGCGGGCCAGGACGGCGCACTCTTCACCAAAGATGCGCACCGGGCTTTGACCTTCGAGCAGTTTACGCCCCAGAGTGTTTTCAGCCTGATACCCCACAAACAAGACCGTCGTGTTGGGATCGCCCAGGCGGTTTTTGAGATGATGCTGGATACGTCCGGCCTCGCACATGCCGGAGGCGCTGATGATGACGGCGGGTTCCCGGAGCTGATTGAGTTGCTTGGATTCCTCGACACTGCGGGTATAGCGCAGGCGCGTGAATCCGAACGGGTCACAATTGGGCGTGCTGTACATAAAGTCGGTGATTTCCTCATCATAACATTCAGGGTGCAGGCGAAAGATTTCCGTGACATCGGTGGCCAGCGGGCTATCCACGTAAATCATGATGGGCGGCAGTTCGTTGGCTTCAAAGGCCTGGTGCAGGTTATAGACGATTTCTTGCGTGCGCCCTACGGCAAAGGCCGGGATCAACACCACGCCGCCGCGCTGAGAGGTCTGGTGAACCAGCGTCACCAGTTTGGCGCGTGATGCTTCAAACGCGCCGTGCTGTTGCCCGCCGTAGGTCCCCTCGATGATCAACACATCGGCTCGCTCTACGAATTGCGGATCGCGCAGAATCGGCAGTCCTTTACGTCCCAGGTCGCCGGTAAAGACGACATGCCGCCGGCCC
>FWPV01009581.1_pt1 | contig 16326 bp, 12 predicted proteins | sample 2228371 | NCBI WGS metagenome assembly FWPV01 (sample SAMEA103939776, study PRJEB20133) | metagenome | reverse complement strand
GCAGCGAGCGAATAATATGATGTAAGTCGGGCTTTTCCACCAGTTTTTCGGCAAATTTGATGCGGGTTGGGGTGATGAAGCGGAGGCTCAGACGGGTTGACCCCGAAAGCTGCCGGACGCGTTGCACAAGGGTTTCGGCCGAATCCGGCACAAGCGGCTGACGCAAAGTTTTTTCACTCTGCCGATAAATGGGAGTAGCACCATTACCTGCTGCAATGGAAATTTCCTCCAGGTCAAATTTGCCCCGTCCTCTGCCCAGCCCCTGCTTTCCCAGCCGAATGAAGGCATAAGTGAAGTAGGCGAGATATTCCAGAGCGCGGCCAATCAGCACCAGGTTAAATTCAAGAGTTTCTCCCGGCGCCGTGACGCGGGTGTAGGCCTCGGGAGGCTCGATGACAAAGGGGTGCGGGGCTGCGGGATAGAGGCGCATCATGGCTGCATCGGCGGGCGGAGGAGTATCGAACAGGTAGAGATAAACACACTGGTTGCGCAGCAGACAGCCATCGCAGCCCTGATTGCGCAACGCGCAGGCAACCCCTTTAAGGGCCTGGCCGAAACCGCCGCGCAGGGTTGCGCCGTGAAATGCGGGCAAGCCGATATTCTCCAGTGCCCTGATTCGAAATTGAAATTTCCCCACTTTCATGTGCTCCAGTGCCACTTGAAGCTCCTTGTCCCGTCCGATCAATAGTCGCTCCGTCCAATCACAGCCGGTTCTTTAACATTTGCAGCAGGTCAGCCGTTCTGTCAGGGAGTGCTGCGCACACCCTGACCTACAAAGGAAGCGGGGCGTGTTGAGGGAAGGGTTTTACACCTGCCGTCCTGCCATCGCGCAGGCGTTCCGGTCCGTTCCGTCAGGGTTCCTGCCCCGCCCTGCACATCCGCCGTACAGCCTCTCGATCGATAAGAATCTTGCGGCCGCAAGTTTGAGGAGGTGAGAGACTGAAAACCTGTTTACACCGCCCGCAAAAGTTGCGGGAAAAAATAACGTTGCCGGCAATTTTGCCGGAATCATTGCTATGTCGTCCCCCAGGGTCGCCCCGCGGCTTCGAAGATGGCGAAGTCGAGGGGCTGCATCCGGTAGCTGCGGCCGGTTGCGATACGATAGCGCTCGGCCAGGCGGTTCTTGCCAAAAGCCTGGTTGACCGCCCGGTTGACCTTGCTGACGCACGGTCCTAGGCGCGCTCGGAAATCTTCGAGGTCCTGCATGGTTTCCCACGCGTAGCGTTCCTGCTCACCGCTGCGCGAGCGGTCGATGAGCCTCTCCAGCTCCGCCAGGCGCAGCCTCTTTTCGAACAGCTCGAGTGTCGTCGCCGCACCTCCCCGTTCCTGCAGTTCCCGCAGGAAAAAGGCGTACACGGCGACCAGCTGGCGACTCAGGCTAAACTGGATGCGCCCCAGCTGCACCAGTCCCTGATCCAGTTGAATGAGCAGCTTGGGAGGCGTCTGCAGGTAGCTGAGCAGCAACTGGCAGTGGCCGACCGTTTCTATGAGCCCTTTTTCCAGGGGCAGCTCGCCGCCGATGAGGTCGCGCAGCCTGACAAACGGGATGTCTGCCAGTTCCACCTGTGCCTCGCTGGATGAGACCTGCTGGTAGAGGGGATCGCCAGCGCCGTCCAGGCCCATGAAGCATTGAAAATATTGTTCCTCGGGCGGCGGATAGAAAAAGTCCCTTACTCCCGATTCAAATTGGGGTGACACCAGCACGTGCAGCAGCCGGTCCTCGGCACGCCCGCACAGCATGAGCGCCATCGCCAGATAGATGCCGAGGGTCTTGCGGCCGCCCGCCGCCGAGCAAAAAAGGGTGTCGTCGCGGCGTGCCGTCCACTGCTTGATCAGAGCATACACTTGATCGGCGGCAGCCCGGTTGTCGCTGCTGGTTCTGATGTCTGGCAGCGGCCTGCCGCCATCATCGGAAAGGACATAAAGCTGCTTTTCCGAAAACGCAATGCGCCCCGGAGCCACCCCATAATCCCGGCAATAGCTGCCGAATTTTCCCCGGTCGCCGATCAGGGCATGCATGACGGCCTGCTCGCCAAGGCTCGTGGTAATGACTCGTATTTCATCGATTGGAACGGCCCGCTGCTGTTCGAGAGCCCACAGCGTTTCGGTCACAATGGCGGGAGTTTGTCCCGCTACAGCGACCAGGATGTTCTTTCTTGTATAGACATGCGCTCTTGCTGGCACCGGTACTTCCCGTCTGGTCTGAAAACGGGGAATCCGAAGATTCCAAGCTGCAAACAAACGATCGGCTGAATGCCTGCCGGCTGGGCCGGTCGAAGGCTGTGCGAAATCAGTCTGCAAAATGGTGACGCGACTTCTGTCCACTCTATTCAAAAAACGTCAAAGGTCAAGAGTGAAAAGGTGCGGGCGCTGCTCGCTTTGAGGTGGGACCGCTTGACTGCGGCTGAAGAGGAACTGCAACGGCAGGCACGGATACCGGATGCTGCCCGGCATCCATGCCTGGTCCTTAATCCTCAATCCCAAAATCAGCCTTTGCGCAGCAGGAATCGTTGAATCTTGCCGCTCGGGGTCTTGGGCAGCTGGTCCACGAATTCCACCTCGCGCGGATACTGGTGCGCTGCCAGGTGTTTTTTGACAAACGCCTTGAGCTCATCGGCCAGCTGCTCGCTGGGGGCGCCCCCCGGTTTCAGGGCGACGTAGGCCTTGATGGTTTCGCCGCGCAGCTCATCGGGCTTTCCCACCACGGCGGCTTCGGCGACGTCGGGATGCTTGATCAGGGCGCTCTCCACTTCAAACGGCCCGATGCGGTAGCCGGCGCACAGGATGATGTCGTCGGAGCAGGGGTTGGCTCTCACTGAGGGCGCAGAGCCCACAGGAATGGCTCGGCGCAGCGTCTCCCCGGGTATTGGAGAAAATCAAGCCAGCCATACCCTGAACGCGGGATATGCAAGTAATGCTGCATCGGTCCGCTTGGAAGGGAGCAGCATTGCGTGTGTCTGCAATGGATTTTCAGCGGGTGAGTGGCTATTTTCCAGGTAAGAGTTACAATGCGACATAAGGTTGGAAAAACCCGGTTTCCGGGTATTTGCAGCAACAGCAAGCCGCTCGGCCAACGGGCCGCCCGGCATGGGCGACGGCGGCGGAGCCGAGAGGAAGGAGATACGATGTATTTCGAAGAAAAGTTTGACTGCCGATCGTGCGGTTACGATTTCGAGCGAAAATCGGAAATGAGCGAGTGTCGCAAATGCAGCGAGAGTTACTGCGAACAGTGTCTGGACAGCGAAGGAAACTGCGTTTCCTGCTGGGATTAGGTGCTCGCCAGGTAGCCGGAATTAGCAACACTTCGAGCCCGGGTCGCATTGCGATCCGGGCTTTTTTGCTCCCTGCGTTCGCCGTTCGTCCCCGCATGCCGGTGTGCGCCTACCCCACCAAGGGCGTCGGCTCCCTCTCCCGCGTCAGACTGACAGTTATCCAGTACGGATCGTTGCCCGGTCGTTGGATTGAGTTTTGCTTAATGGCGATTCCTTGATAAAGTGCAGTTCTCCGGCAACCCAGCAAAAAGGATTTGCTATGAATGACGATCAATCCCCTCAAGGTGCGCGGTCCAGAGCTTCCCGGTTGAAGTCCGTTTTCAAGTGGCGGCCTCCCGGCACATCCGGAAAAATGATCTTGCTTGTGGCCCTGCTTCTGCTCCTGCCTCTGTGGGTTTGGACCTACTGCAGGATCGAACCCGGACCGGGTGAAATCGCCATCCTTATTCACAAGACCGGGAAGGATTTGCCGAGCGGCCAGATTCTCGCCACGACCCCGGAGCAGAAGGGCATCCAGCTCGAGGTGCTGCCCGAAGGGCGCTATTTCAAAAACCCCTACTCGTGGGGCTGGGAAATCCAGCGCATCACCGATATCCCGGCCGGAAAGCTGGGAGTGCTGACCCGGCTTTACGGTGAGGAACTGCCGCCCGGCAGCATCATTGCCAGTAACGGGTCCAAGGGAATTGTCGGGGACGTATTGCGGCCGGGGAAATACCACATAAACCATTACGCTTACCACGTGCAATTATTCGACGCCTTCAACATCCGGCCCGGCTGCGCCGGGGTGGTCACCTGCCTTACGGGAAAAGATGTGTTGAACAGTGATCTGGCGCCCCAAGAACGTAATACTTTTCTCGTGGCAAAGGGCCTTAAAGGCGTTCAGACGGAGGTATTGGACCCCGGTACCTACTATCTGAATCCCTACATGTACAACGTGGTGGAAGTCAATCTGCAGAGCCAGCGCTTCGAGATGAGCGGCGACGACGCCATCAGCTTCCTCACGGTGGACGGCTTCACCATCACCGTGGAAGGCACCATCGAGTACGCTCTGGTGGCTGCCGACGTGGCCCTTCTCACTCACCAGGTGGGCGACATGGACGACATCTTGAAGAAGATCATTCTGCCGCGCGCTCGAGGCTTCAGCCGCATCGAGGGGAGCAAGAATCCCGCCAAGAACTACATCATGGGGGACACCCGGCAGCGCTTTCAGGACAACCTCGAGACACACCTGGTCGAACTGTGCAAACCCTGGGGGGTGGCCATCAAGTCGGTATTGATCCGCAACATCACACCCCCGGATGAAATCGCCAGCATCATTCGCGAGCGCGAAGTGGCCGTGCAAAACGCCAAGAAGTTCGAACAGCAGATTGAACAGGCCAAATCGCAGGCGGAGCTGACCCGCCAGGAGATGCTCGCCCAGCAGAACAAGGAAAAGGTGGAAGCCGATACGGTTCGCATCAAAGCCGTGATACTCGCTGAACAGGATCAGGCGGTGCGCCTGACGGCGGCCAACAAGGATCTGCAGGTGGCGCGGCTGGAAAGAGACGCCGCTGCGGCTCAGGCGGAAGCCATCCTGCTTCAGTCGCAAGCGGAACAGCAAGTGATCCGCATGAAAAACCAGGCGGAAGCCGACGTCATCGCGGGCCAGGTAGTGGCATTTGAAAACGGCATGAATCTTGCCCGCCATCGCTTGTATCAGCAGGTCGGGCCGCGCATCGCATCCATCCTGAGTACCGACCAGGAGAGCGGACTGGGCGGGCTTTTCCTGCCCTACCTGCCGCCCAGAAAGGAGGTGGCGCCATGAAAAAGGTGACTTCGGCGGCCGTCTCCCTGGTCCTGTTCGCCGCTGCAGCCTGGCTGGTGTGGCAGTGGTTTTTCTGCCGCTTCTATGTACCGATCAACTGCATGGCGGTGATCACCGCCAAAACGGGGGCTCCCCTGCCGCCCGGCCAGATTTTGGCGCAGAAAGGTCAGAAGGGGGTCCAGGAGGATGTTTTGGGGGAGGGGCGGCATTTTCTCAATCCCTTCCTGTATGAGCATGACATCGTTCCGGTCACCATCATCCCGGCCGGCAAGGTGGGCGTGGTCACATCCAAGGTGGGCAACGAACTTCCCGCCGGGGAATTCCTGGCTGATCCCGGTCAGAAGGGCATCTGGCGAAAAATTCTGGGGCCTGGGAAATACCGCATGAATCCCGTCGGCTACCGGATCGACATCATCGAGGCCATCAGCATCCCCATCGGCTACGACGGGGTGATCACCTCGCTTTCCGGCAAGCAGGCTGCGCAGGGGCAGTTCGCCGCACCCGACCAAAAGGGAGTGCGGCAGGACATTCTGCAGCCCGGGCTGTACTACATCAATCCGCGCGAATTCAGCGTCAATGTACTGGAAATTGGCGTCAATCAGGTGTCGCTGCTGGGCAAAAAGGGCAGCGAAGTCATCACCAAGGGGCAGATCGTCACGCAGAACCGGGCCATGGAAGAACTGCAGCGCTCGCTTCTGATGGAGCAGCAGGAAAAGCGGGCAGGGTATCTTTCCAAGGCGCGTGCGCCGGCACCCGCCAAAACCACTGCCGCCGAACAGCCTCGGGAGGCGCCAAAGCCGCTGGGCGATGAATCCATTTCGACCTTTGTGCTCAATCAGTTTGTGGAATTTCCGTCGCGCGACGGGTTTGAAATCAGCCTGGACATGACGGTGGAATTCGAGCTTCTGCCCAAGTACATCGCCTGGATGTATCGCAGCTATGGAGATCTTCCCGCCGCTGTCGACAAGATCATCATGCCGCAGATTCTTTCGGTTTCCCGGCTCAAGGGGTCGGCTTACGGGGCGCGCGATTTTATTGTGGGGGAAGGGCGGGAAAAATTTCAGAACGACTTGACTGAAGCCCTCGCCAGGACCCTTGCCGAGCGACGGATCATTGTGCACAGCGCCCTCATCCGCCACGTCAACGTGCCCATGCAGATTCTCGATCCCATCCAGCAGGCCAGCATCGCCCAGGAACAGGATCTGACCAATGAAGAAAAGCAAAACACCGCCAAGAAAATGGCGCAGCTCAATACCGAACTGAGCCTCATCGAGCAGCGGCGCGAACAGGTGGCGCAGGAGACGAAAAAGATCAAAGCGGAAATCGGCGCCGACCAGGAAAAGCAGGTGGCGGAAATCCGCGGGAATACGCTTAAGCGGGTTGCCCAGATCGAAAAGGAAACGGCGGGGGTGCGCGCGGAGAAGACGGTGCGCCTGGGCCGTGCTGAGAGCGAGCGCATTCGCATGGTGGAGGGGGAAAGGGCGAGAGGGTTTCAGCTCAAGGTCAAGGCGTTCGGCGAACCCATGGCTTACAATCTGTGGACCCTGGCCGATGGGTTGAGCGATCAACTGGCGGTTAACATCCTGCACGCCGGTGACGGCACCCTGTGGACGGATCTCGAGAAGGCGCGGTTGGGCGATCTGGGTGGAGCCAGGGTGATGAAGGGGAAGAAGTGAACCGCGCCGGCGCCGCTCGAGCGGTGCGTGGAATGGGGCGAGGGACCTGGCCGTGGCGTGGCGCACGTTGAGGAAGCACAACAGGGAAAGACGGCCGGGACTTCCGGCCTGTGGAGAGTGGATGGATGAAGGGTGGATTACCGGTTGTCGGATCGATCCTCACGATCGTGGCTGCGGGCTGCATGCTGGCGGCTTTGGCGGGCTGCATGGTGGGCCCCGATTTTCACAGTCCTAAAGTGGATGTTCCCCGGCAATGGAGCGGGGCTCCCCAGCAAGGGGTGACCAGCGCTTCTTCCGAGGTCATCGGCTGGTGGACTGTGTTCGGCGATCCCCAGCTCGATTCCCTGATTGATCGTGCGGTCAGCGCGAACCTCGACTTGAAGGGCGCTGCAGCCCGCATCCGCGAAGCGCGCGCACTGCGCGGCGTGGTGGCCTCCGATCTGGCGCCGGGCGTCAACGTTTCCGGCAGCTATTCACGGGTGCGGCGCAGCGGCACAGCCACACCCGTTGCGCGGGATGGGGAAACGGCCGAGTTCGGAGGGGGCTCCGAACAGGATCTGTTCGAAACAGGCTTTGACGCCGGCTGGGAAATCGACGTCTTCGGGCGCATCCGCAGGCGCGTGCAAGCGGCCGATGCGGACCTCGCGGCAGCCCGGTGGAATCGGCGTGACGTACTGGTGGTCCTGCTCTCCGAGGTGGCCCGAAATTACCTCGAGCTGCGCGGCACCCAGAGACGAATTGCGATCCTGAAGGAAAATATAGACTTGCAGCGCAAGAGCCTCGACCTCACCCGGGGACGTCTCGAGGCCGGGCTGGGCAACAAGCTCGACGTGGCCCAGGCGGAAGCCCTGCTGACCACGACCGAATCCCAGGTGCCGGCCCTGGAATCGTCCGCCCGGCAGGCCATGCATCGCATCGGGGTGCTGTTGGGGCGCCCGCCCGAGGCGCTGCTGACGGAATTGTCCGAGGACAAACCGATTCCTCCGGTGCCCCCCGAGGTGCCCATCGGACTGCCTTCGGAGCTGTTGCGCAGGCGGCCCGACATCCGCCGCGCCGAGATGGAACTGGCGGCTGCCACTGCGCGCATTGGAGCGGCTACGGCGGATCTTTTCCCGAGTTTTTCCCTGACCGGATTTCTCGGTCTGCAGAGTGCCGACATTCAAGACCTGGTGCAAAGCGGCAGCCTGCTCTGGGACGTCGGACCGACGGTGAGCTGGCCGGTATTTGACGCCGGGCGGATTCGCGCCAACATCGAAGTGCAGAACGCTCGCCAGGAGCAGGCCCTGGCTTCCTATGAGCAGGCGGTGCTGACCTCGCTGGAGGATGTTGAGAATGCGCTCGTTGCCTATGCCAAGGAAAAACAGACGCGCAAATCGCTGATGGCCGCCGTGGATGCCAACCGACGTGCGGCTGACATCTCCAGTGCGCTGTATGCCGAGGGCTTGGTGGATTTTTTGAATGTCCTGGTGAGTCAGAGGGCCCTTTCCCAGTCCGAAGACGAGCTGGTGGCAAGCGATCAGCGCGTGTCGACCAATCTGGTGGCGTTGTTCAAGGCCCTTGGCGGAGGATGGCAATTGCCCCGGTAGCGACAACGAGACCCCTCGCCTTCCTCTCCCCCGCATGCGGCTTTTCAGGAAGAAAAGAAGATTTTCCATGCAGCCGTTGCGGCTGCGGTTGTGACCACCTCGGGCACAATGTGCTGTTGAAGCACTGGTTGCCTGGGCAAAATTAGCTTAGAATGGGAGATGATGGGCAGCTGGTTTTAGCGGGGAGCAGGTAGTAAGGAACATGTTTCACATGAAATCAATCGAGCATTCGTCGAGGAAATGGCGCATCGGCCGGAAGCCGGCCGCCGCGCTGTTGTTCGTTTTAGCGGCGGCGCTGAGCGCTTGTTCCAACGATGCCGACAGCAAGGCCAAAGTCCAGGATGCGCGCAGGCACGTGGCGATGCCCGTGAGCGTGGCCGAAGCGGTGCAAAGAACGGTACCGGTGCAGCTGCGTGCCATAGGCAGCGTGCAGTCTTTCGCCAAGGTGGTGGTGCAAGCTCAGGTGGCCGGGGAAATCACCGGTGTGCACTTCCAGGAGGGACAGCGGGTCAGGCAGGGCGATCTTCTGTTCACGCTGGATGCTGCCCCGTTTGAAGCCGAACTGAAGCTGGCTCGGGCGAATCTCGCCAGAGACCGGGCGCAGCTGGAAAACGCGCGCAAACAATTGGAGCGCTACACGTCGGTGGTCAAAAAGGGCTACGTTTCGGCTGAAGAATACGACAAGGTGCGCACCAGCGTGAAAGCCCTCGAGGCCACGCTGCGCGCCGACGAGGCGGCGGTGGAGAAAGCCGCGATCGAGCTCGAGTATTGCGCCATCCGCTCCCCCATCGACGGGTATACGGGGGAAGTCAAAGTGGATGTGGGCAACATCATGAAGGCCAACGACAATGACAAGCCCATGGTGGTGATCCGCCAGACCAGCCCCATCTATACGATTTTTACCGTGCCCGAGCGCTATCTGCCGGAAATCAAAAGGCACATGAGTGTCAAGCCGCTGCAGGTGGAAGCGGTCATCCCGGGGCAGCAGGAGCGGCAATTTGTCGGCCGGCTGACCTTTATCGACAATTCGGTCGATACGACAACGGGCACCATTCAGCTCAAGGCCACCTTTGCCAATGAAGACAATGCGCTGTGGCCGGGCCAGTTCGTCAATGTGGCGTTGATCCTGGGCGAGCAGCCAAACGCCGTCATTATCCCTTCGCGGGCCGTGCAAATGGGGCAGGAAGGGAGCTATGTCTATGTGGTCAAGGCCGATCAGACTGTGGAGCTCAGGCAGGTGAAACTGGGTTTTACGGTGGGGGACGAGGTGGTGGTCGAGGGGGGTGTTAAAGCCGCCGACAAGGTGGTGACCGACGGGCAATTGCGTCTGTTCCCGGGGGCCCTGGTCAAGGTTGTGGAAGGCTCGCAACAACCCGGCAGGGAAGCCAGACCATGAATATTGCAGCCGTCTTCATTCGGCGCCCGGTGACGACCACCCTGCTGATGCTGGCCATCCTGGTTTTCGGCATGATGGGATACCGTCTGCTGCCGGTGAGTGAATTGCCCAACGTGGATTTTCCAACCATCCAGGTGTCCGCCAGTCTGCCCGGATCCAGCCCCGAAAACATGGCTTCCTCCGTCGCCACCCCATTGGAAAAAGAATTCTCGACCATCGCCGGCCTCGACTCCATGACCTCGACCAGCGCTATCGGCAGCACCCGGATCACCCTGCAATTCGCCATGGAGCGCAGCATCGACGCCGCCGCTCAAGATGTTCAGACGGCCATAGCCAAGGCCCAGCGGCTGCTGCCTGTGGATATGCCGAATCCCCCCAGCTACCGTAAGGTGAATCCCGCCGACCAGCCGGTCCTTTATCTGGCGTTGAGCTCGCCCATCCTTCCCCTGTCGCGCGTCGACGAATATGCCCAGACTCTGATGGCGCAGCGCATCTCCATGATCAGCGGGGTGGCCCAGGTGATGGTCTACGGATCGCAAAAATATGCCGTGCGCATCCAGGTCAATCCCAACGCCCTTGCCAATATGGGCATCGGCATGGATGAAATCGAAAACGCCATCGATAAAGCCAATGTCAATCTTCCCACGGGAACCCTGTATGGCAAGTACCATGCCTATACCGTGGAAGCCAGCGGGCAGCTCTTCAATGCCGCCGCCTATCGACCACTGATTGTCGCGTACCGCAACGGATCGCCGGTTCGATTGCAGGAGCTGGGCCGGGTCCTGGACAGTGTGGAGAACAACAAGCGCATCAGCTGGTACAACAACACGCAGGCAATCGTCCTTGCGATTCAGCGGCAGCCGGGCACCAACACGGTGCAGGTGGTGGATGCCATCAAGGAATTGCTGCCCACTTTCCGCGCCCAGATACCCGGATCGGTCGATCTCAATATCCTCTACGACCGTTCCATTTCGATTCGCGAATCCATTGAGGACGTGAAGTTCACCCTTTATCTGGCCATCGGTTTGGTCGTGCTGGTCATTTTCTTGTTCCTGCGCAACCTGTCGGCCACCCTCATTGCCAGTCTCGCTCTGCCCATGTCCATCATCGGGACGTTCGCCGTCATGTACCTGCTGGATTACAGCCTGGACAACCTCTCCTTGATGGCGCTGACCCTGTGCGTGGGCTTTGTGGTGGATGATGCCATCGTGATGCTGGAAAACATCGTGCGCCACATGGAGATGGGCAAGGGCAGGCTGCAGGCGGCCTTCGAGGGGTCCAGGGAAATCGGCTTCACGATTCTGTCCATGACTCTGTCATTGGCCGCGGTCTTCATTCCGCTGCTGTTTATGGGGGGAATCCTGGGCAGGCTGCTGCACGAGTTTGGTGTGACCATCGCTGTGGCCATCCTCATTTCGGGTTTTGTTTCCCTGAGTCTCACGCCCATGCTCTGCAGCCGCTTCATAAAGCCGCCTGGATCCGATCAGCATGGCCGCATCTATGCTTTTTCCGAACGTTTCTTCGAGGGCATGCTGAACGTCTACGACGTCAGCCTCAAGTGGGTTTTGCATCATCGCCGCCTGACACTGGCGGTTTCACTCGGGCTGCTGGCGGCGACGGTGTACCTCTTTGTCGTCATTCCCAAGGATTTTATCCCAAGCCAGGACACCGGACAGCTGTTCGGGTTCACCCAGGCGGCCGAAGGCACCTCGTTCGAATCCATGGTGGCCTACCAGAAGCAGGTTTCCGAGGTGATTGCCGATGACCCCAATGTGGAGGCGTTCATGTCGGTGGCGGGAGCGACCGGCATGAGCTCCACCGGCAATACCGGATTTTTGTCCATGCGGCTCAAGCCTCGTCGGGAGCGGGAACTATCGGCCGATCAGGTGATCCAGAGCTTGCGCGGGAAGCTTGCCGACATTCCCGGAATCAATGTCTATCTGCAAAATCCTCCTGCCATTCGCATTGGCGGCAGAAGCACCAAGGCCCTCTACCAATTTACCGTGCAGGGGCCGGACGTGGAGGAGCTTTACTACTACGCTCCCCTTTTGGAAGAGGAGCTCAAGCAACTGCCCGGTTTGCAGGATGTGACCACGGATTTGCAGATCAGCAGTCCGCAGATCATGGTGCAAATCGACCGGGACAAGGCCCAGACTCTGGGCATCACCGCCCGGCAGATCGAGAACACCCTGTACAATGCGTACGGGTCGCGGCAGGTTTCAACCATCTATACGCCGACCAATCAGTATGCCGTGATTTTGGAAGTGGAACCGCAGTATCAGCTGGATCCAGCTTCGCTGTCCATGCTGCATGTGCGCTCGGCCGGAGGTTTGATGGCGCCTCTCGAATCCTTTGTAAAACTGGAGCGCAGCATCGGTCCGCTGACCGTCAACCACACCGGTCAGCTTCCGTCGGTGACCATCTCGTTTAACCTGCAACCGGGGGTTGCCCTGAGCCAGGCGGTGAGCAGCATCGAGAAGGCGGTGCGCGACCTCAACCTGCCGGCCGCGGTGACCACCAGTTTTCAGGGCACGGCGGAACAATTCAAGTCGTCCATGCGGGGTTTGTGGCTGCTGCTGGTTATGGCCATTCTGGTCATCTACATTGTGCTGGGGATTTTGTACGAGAGCTTCATACACCCGCTCACCATTCTGTCCGGCCTGCCGGCAGCGGGCGTTGGCGCATTGCTCACGCTCATCGTCTTTAAGACGGATTTGAGCATTTATGCTTTTGTGGGTGCCATCATGCTGATCGGAATCGTCAAGAAGAATGCCATCATGATGATCGATTTTGCTCTGCAGGCTCAAAGGGACGGTGACAAGAGCCCTCTGGAAGCCATTTATCAAGGGTGTATTTTGCGCTTCCGACCCATCATGATGACCACTATGGCCGCCCTCATGGGAACACTGCCGATCGCTCTGGGCATCGGCGCGGGGGCCGAAGCGCGCCGTCCTCTGGGGCTCGCGGTAGTGGGCGGCCTGGTGGTTTCGCAGTTGCTCACCCTCTACATTACGCCGGTCATCTATGTGTATATGGAGGGTCTGTACGCACGGCTGACGGGAATTCGAACGGCACGGGTGTGGGCGGGGATCAGGCATTAGCGATTATCATTTATTTGAACAGTATGGCTGCCGGCTGTTTCGGACCTCGGCTTGCCGGGTGTGCAATTTTGGTCCGGCCTTTGTCGGAAGGGGACGCGAATAGGACTGTACCCAGAGAGTTGAACCGCTAACGTCAGGGAAACAATTATGAGCAACAGTGAGCTGGACCAATTGATGGTCTGGATTGAGAGCAGGTATGCGGTGGATGTGGTGCCGCTCAAGATCGGTGACAAGGTGCTCAAGATTCTTCAGATCAAAGAATTTGAGGATTATCTGGAGCAGCTCATTGACGTCAAGGCCACCGGCATGATGGATTTGCCCTACTGGGCCAAGCTGTGGGATTCGAGCTTCCTGCTGGCCTATTTTCTCGGCAGGCAGCAGGCGGTGCTGGGTCGGAGGATGCTGGAGATCGGGGCGGGATTGGGCGTGGTCGGTGTCTACGCCGCTCTGTGCGGCCACCGCGTGACCATTACCGACATCAACGAGGACGCCTTGCGCTTTGCGCGCGCCAATGTGCTGCTCAATGACGCCAGGAACGCCGAGGTGCGCAGGCTGGATTGGACCGATGCGAGCTTTTCCGAAGTTTTCGATGTCATTGTGGGGTCCGAAGTGGTGTACGACCGGGAATCGTACCCGGCTCTGGTGCAATTCCTGCGCAGAACGCTGGCTCCCGGTGGGATAATTTTTCTCGCCAAAAACGCCACCTTGCAAACCCCGAAGTTTTTTGCCGAACTGACCCGGTATTTCGAATTCAAGCAGACCACACAAACCATTCATTCGGACGGCGAGAGTCAGCAGATCATGCTCTACGCCATCCGCTCGAAGGAAGCCGGAACGGCCAGCTGACAGCGTTGTGCGGCAGGGCCGGCGTGCTGCTGTGAGATGACATGAACGTGCCTCCTCCCCAACCTCTATCCGTCAACACCCCCGCAGGTTCCCTGGCGGGTTTGCTGCATCTGCCGGAACGTATTCCCGCGCCGGCGGTTGTCTGCTGCCACGGCATGTTGAGCTCCAAAGACAGCCGAAAGTTCGCATACATCGGCGAGCAGCTGGTGCAACGGGGAGTCGCCGTGCTGCGTTTTGATTTTTCCGGCTGCGGCCAAAGCCGCATTCAGCCGGCCGACAGTTTGCTCTCGTCCCGTCTGCGCGATCTGCATGCCGTGCTCGAATACGTGCAGCGGCAGATGTGGAGCGATGGCAGGATGGGACTTGTGGGCTCCAGCCTGGGCGGCTATTTGTCACTGCTGGCCCTGGCTGCGCGCCGTTATGCGCTGGATGCGGTGGTGTGCTGGGCCACTCCCTTTGATCTATCCGGAATTGAGGCGGCCATGGAAGCATCATCGCAGCTGGGAGCCTTTTTCCCGGCCGGTTTCGGCCTCGGTGCGCCGGTCAACCTGGCGGATCTCGAACTGATCCAGGGAGTCCTGCTCATTCATGGCGAACAGGATGAGACGGTGCCCTGGACCGATGCGCTGCACATTTACCAACGGGCGGAGGAGCCCAAGAGGTTATTCCTGGTCAGGGAGGCGGAGCACCGGTTTTTGCAGCCTTCGTGCCGTATGATCGCTCTCAAGGCGAGCATCGACTGGTTGCGGGAACGAGGGCTGATCGTGTTGTGACGTTTCCCTTTCCAGGCCCGCCAGACGGCGGATGGATTGCTCCACCTGGCCCATCAGTTGAGCGAGGGTCTTGTTGCTGAATTGCGAGGCGTCGACGGGCTCCCCGATATGAACTTCGGCGTGCTCTCCCAGGAGAAAATCCAGGGTCTTGGGAGGCAGCACATTGAAGGCCCCGCGGATTCCCACAGGAACGATGGTGGCCCCGGTTCTCACGGCGAGCACGAATCCGCCTTTCTTGAACGGTCCGAGCTTTCCCGTGGTCGAGCGTGTGCCTTCGGGGGCAACCCAGAGGATGATGCCGCTTTCCATTTTCTTTTGAGCTTCCTTGAGATCCTGTATCGCCTGCCGTCGATTGTTCCGGTCAATGGAGATGAATTCGGCGCGCTTCATGCCCAGACCCCATATGGGAACATCAAACAGCTCTTTTTTGGTGAGCATGCGGATGCTGCCCGGCATGGTGGCGAAAATGAGAGGGATATCGCACAGACTGCTGTGGTTACTCATGATGATGTACGGCTTGCCCGGTTGGAAGCGCACCTGGTGCGGGTTTTGGACCGCGTAGGAAAGGCGCAGATTGTTGAGGAGCCTGGTCGACCACCAGCGCAGCCGTCGGTCGCAGGCCTGCCGGGTTTCGCTTCGGCGGTGCACTTTGTAGATCACTTCCAGCGAAATCCACAGGGTGAGAGCCAGGGTTTTAAAAATAATCATAAAGCGCTGCAGTCTATTTGCTTTCATGGCAATCCTGTGTTCTGTTATGCACGATACGGGTTGCGGATGGCGGGTCTCCCCGCCTGATTTCCTGTGCGAACGACGGGCCAGGTATCGGCTGCAACGAAGATCCGTTGTCAGCACCATTTTACAACGGGAAATCTAGCACAATTGTATGCCGACTAACAATATTTGCATGCAACGGCGGCCGCATTGTAATGTCAAAGGGGAAGCGATGAAAAGCGCAGTTTGTGCGGATGTCAAGTGGGAAATCGTGATCGCCGATGAAAGCCATATCGAGCCTGCCGCTGCGAGCCTGAGCGGACACATGGACGACGGGCAGCGCCGCAGGTTTCGTGACAAGCTGAGCCGCTATGTTTACAAAACCGATCGGGACCTTGCCCTTGCCCTGCAAGGCAGTCGAATTTTGGGTTTTTATACCGTGATCGACTATGACGACCTGCCTCCCGAAGTGCCTGCGGCGGTCAGCAACCGGCTGCATGACTACGCCTGCGGCACCGGCTTTCTGGTGCACCCGGATTATCGCCGGCAAGGCATTGGTATGAGCCTTCACCAACGGGTGGAGCGCTGGGCCGGGGAGCGGGGCAAACCCGGTTTTTGGTTGAGCACGCGGCGCCAGGCGGAGTGGTTTCGCAAACACTTTGCCTTTGATGAAGTCGCGCGAGTCGTGGTCAAAGGCATTGAAAGAAGAATCATGGCAAAAGGTTTCGCTGCCGTTGCATAGCGGCATTTCCCGCAGCAAGCGCTGTTTTTCAAGGACAGAGAGTTTCTCCGTTGAGAGAGCTTGATTTAGCGAGGGCGTCACAATATTTTTGTTTTGTCGTCGCTTTGTTTGTGGCGCAAGGGTGTGTTTGCGTTCCGCAAAAGGAATTGGTTATGGTACGAGCAGTTCGAGCCGGACAGATCGGTTCACATGATCGAGCCGCCAACAGTTGTGAGGTTGTTCATTCAACGGAAAGAAAGGAGGCCTTTTCCAAATCTCAGTTGGACTCATCCTCCATCGTCCTTTTGAACTGGAACATACTCAAGGGCGACAGGAGCTCGTGGAAGCGGGATTATCGGCAGATTTCGGCCAACATGGATCTGGTTCTGATTCAGGAAGCGTATCTCACAGAAACGGTATTGAACGGGTTGAATTCCGAG
>FWPV01009580.1_pt1 | contig 16328 bp, 11 predicted proteins | sample 2228371 | NCBI WGS metagenome assembly FWPV01 (sample SAMEA103939776, study PRJEB20133) | metagenome | reverse complement strand
CAGGGGGATCCGGGCGGGCATCGGGCACGGGTGGGATGCAGCCGCCGCCCAAGGGCGGCGGGAAACCCGGCGGGGAGGGCGGCGCACCGTGGCTGCGGCGAGGCTGGCTTCGGTTCGTTTCGCAAAATTCCAGGTTGGGGTAAGAGAGGCGGGGGCAGGGGGATACGGGCAGGCACGGGTCAAAGTTGGGATGCAGCCGCCGCCCAAGGGCGGCGGGAAACCCGACAGGGAGGCGGCGGAAAACAGGGGGCATGAATGACTCCAGAGGAAGGATGCACAGGACAGAGAAGCTGACCGGCTGAACTGACCGAAATATGCTGGTAATACGATGAATAAAGGCACGGGGTGGATGTGATTGCACGGGAGCGCGAGAGGGGGATGGCGCATCCAATGGGTATGGAGAAGTCTGGATTCGAGTGGGACGGGGAGCGGCGGGCGCGGGTGGTGATAGTGGGCGGGGGATTTGCGGGGCTGTATGCGGCGCGGGCGCTAGGGAAGGCGCCGGTGCAGGTGACGCTGATCGACAAGCGGAATTTCCATCTGTTTCAGCCGCTGTTGTACCAGGTGGCGACGGGCGGGTTGTCCCCTTCGGATGTGGCGAGTCCGTTGCGGAGGATTCTACGGAAGCAGAAGAACACGCGGGTGCTGATGGGGGAGATGGTGGGAATGGATGTGGCGCGGCGGCGGGTGATTCTGGACAACGGTTGGGTGGAGTACGACTATCTGGTGCTGGCGACGGGGGCGGAAAACGACTACTTTGGTCGTAATGAATGGCAGGATCTTGCGCCTGGACTGAAGACAATCGAAGATGCCACGGCGATGAGGGCGCACATTCTGGCGGCATTCGAGGGGGCAGAGAGGGAGTCGGACGCAGAGGATCGCGTCCATTGGCTGACATTTATAGTAATTGGAGGTGGTCCGACTGGCGTTGAGCTGGCTGGGGCACTGGGTGAGATCGCACGGCAGACGCTTAGTCACGATTTTCGTAGTATTGATCCTGCACAGGCCCGTATCCTGCTGGTGGATGCCGGGGAGAGGGTCCTGGCGGGGTATCCGGAGGAGCTGTCGGCGAAGGCGGAGCGGCACCTGATCGGGTTGGGGGTGCGGACACGGAGCGGGCTGCGGGTGGAGGAGGTGACCGGCGACGGAGTGTGGGTGAGGAGACGGGACGGGGAGCGGGAGTGGATTGGGGCGAAGACGGTGCTGTGGGCGGCTGGCGTGCGGGCGTCGCGGGCGGGTGAGATCCTGCGGGCAGAGGCAGGGGCAGAACTGGACCGGCGGGGCGGGGTCCGGGTGGAAGGGGACCTGAGCATCCCAGGGCATCCGGAGATCTTCGTGGCCGGGGATCTGGCGCATGTAGAGGGAGAGGACGGGCGGCAGGTGCCGGGAGTGGCGCCGGCGGCGATCCAGATGGGGGTCTTTGCGGCGGAGGCCATTCAGCGGCGGCTGCGCGGAGAGGAAGCGGGACGATTCCGGTACCGGGACAAAGGGAGCCTGGCGGTGATCGGGCGGCATGCGGCGGTGGCGTGGTTCGGGCGTCTGCGGTTTGGGGGTGTCTGGGCGTGGCTGGCGTGGCTGTTCATCCACATTCTGTATCTGGTCGGGTATCAGAACCGGCTGCTGGTGCTGTTGCAGTGGGCGTTGAAGTATGTGACGTTCAACCCGCGGGCGAGGCTGATTACGGGGGAGGCGGTGGAGGCGCCGAAAGCGGCGAGGGTGGAAGGGTAGGCAAGCCGCGGCGCTCGGGGGCGCCGCGGCTGGGATGGACGGGCTAGCGCGCCGCCAACACGACTTTGATGAAATAGCCTTGCATCGCGGGACTACTGAGAACCTGACTGGTCACGCTGGCCGGGTCGGATTCCGACGGGGCAATGACGATCAAAGGGACGCCATTTCGCTTGCTGCGGAAAGCCTCGATGGCTTCGGCTTCCGCATTCACCGGAACGGCGCACACGCAGCGGCAACCGGGCTGTCCTTCGCGGCAGGAGCCGCCATTGTCCCCGTAGCAGGAACGCGGGGCGTTCTGGCACTGTGCGGCACCGGCACGAAGAACCATGGAGCGGACGACAATGCCCGCGTCAGCGTGAGGCCGGCCTCCGCCAGGGGCTGGACGCCGCGGGGGCGTGCTCTTTGTCTTGATGACAAGCTCCTGGACGAGCGGCTGGGCGACACGCCCGGAGGAGGCAAGGCCGGACTCCGCCTGTTCGGCGAACGCGGTCACGTCGGACTTGTCGAACATTGCTGCCGGCCAAGCGACGATGCTGCCGCGCGCAGTGGCCGTAATCTCCCAGTTTTGCCCAGCGTCAGATTGCCAGCACATCCCCGGGAGGGCGGCAAACAGCGCCGTGGCAGTGAACGCGAATAGCTTCCTGGACATCGCAAGCACCTCTACATCTGATTCTTGACGAGGACGGCGCAGAGGCGCGAGGTTCGCCGTCGAGCGGCGGCGTGGCGCCGATGCGCCTCCTCACTCAAAACATACGAAAACCGGCTCAGAAAGTATACGATCGCGGAATGGAACAGGGTGACGGGAGAGGAAGGAATCCGCCGTTGGCGACTGTGAGCGGCGGGGCTTGACAGTCAGGCGCCGGGGTGCAGCCGGAAGACCGGGCGGAGTGGATGCGTCTTTCGCCGGGCATGAAGAAAAACAGCCACAGGCCGTCGGGATGGGAGGACGTCAGGCTGGGGACGAAGTTTGCGGCACAGGCGGGTTCCGGGGGGGCACAGGCGAGGGCTGCTTGCGGGATCGGGTGGAGTGATCCCGTGAGATCGGGCTGTCACCCTGGATGAAAGGTCTGGTGCGTGTTGTTCTCTCGGCCAATGTCTTGCGGAGTCGCAGGTTTCCGGCAAGCGGGACAGCGGGAAGGGAGGGGATTTCGGCGTCACAGGGAGCCTTTATGACAGGCGGGGGGAGTCAGGGCATCGAGCGCGGTTGAGGCAGGGGAGATGGGCGGCTTCGCCTTCGCGTTCGGGCTTCGGGCGCGGTGACGCGGAGAAGAACTGCGGGACGGGAGCGGGGCGAGAGCAGACTGGGGGCCGGAAAAAGGGGAATTGTGTTCCTGTCCCCTTTTCTTCAAATGGAAGACTTGAGGGGCTGGAAGTCTTCCTCGAAGGCGGAGAGCAGGGCCTCGGTGTCGTGCGAGAGTCTGAGCCTTGAGAGGGACTCCTGCGGCGGGGGGGCGAGCTGGGCGTCGAGGTCGGAGATGGCGTGCCCGGTGGCGTTGGCCAGAGAGTTGGCGACGAAGAGAACAAGGCTGAGGGCCGGGACGGGAGAGGAGTGCCGGCCCGGGTCGAGATCGGGCTGATGGTGATAGAGGACGGCCTTCTGGATGGGCGCGGGGAGGTTCCATTTGGCGAGGGCGGCGGCGCTGAGTTCGGCGTGTGAGGCGTCGATGACGGCGTATTCGCACTGCTCGAGGGTCTTGCCGCTGGCGGCGCGCATGGCGTGGATGCGGAGGTATTCCTCGGGCAGGGCGGCGGCGATCATGAGCCGGCCGAGGTCGTGGAGAAGTCCGGCGGCGAAGGCGCCTTCGGGGTATTCGGCGGGGATTTTCTGGACGATGCGGTCGGCGAGGAGGGCGGTGGCGAGGGCGTGCTCGTTGAAGCGGGCCATGGACCAGGAGTCGGGCGTGCGGATGCGGGACCACAGGCGGGAGACGGAGAAGCCGAGCAGGAAGTTGCGGAGCTTGTAGACGCCGAGGATGGAGACGGCGGCGCGGACGCTGCTGACGTTGCCGCGGCGCCCGTAGAGGGCGGAGTTGACAAGGCGGAGGACGTTGCCGCTGAGGACGGTGTCGCGCTCGATCAGATCAGCGAGATGGGCGAAGCTGACGTTCTCGTCGGCGAGCGTGGCCATGAGGTGATTGAGGACCGGCGAGAACGGCGGAAGCTGGTCCAGGCTTTTCAGGGCCAGGTCTCTGGGAGAGACCTTGGGCAGGATGGTATGGCTCACATTTGACTTCATCGGCAGGAGAGGGGAAGAAGTTGAGGGTCTCAGGTGAAAAATCGCACTGGGGCAGGGAACCGGGCAATCGGAAACGGGTAGGATGGAGAAGCAGCGATGACGCCCGAGACGAGTCCTGCCATCGAGATCCGCGGGTTGCGGAAGGTATACGGGGCGAAGGCGGCGGTGGACGGGCTGACGCTGACGGTGGAACGGGGGTGCTTTTTCGGGTTTCTGGGACCGAACGGTGCGGGGAAGACGACGACGATCCGGATGCTGATGGGGCTGGCGCCGCCGACGGAGGGGCGAATCCGGATTCTGGGGCGGGAGATGCCGGACGAGGCGCTGGAGATCAAGGCGCGGATCGGGCTGGTGCCGGACGAGAGCCTGCTGTTCGACCATCTGACAGGTCTGGAATTCGTGGAATTCGTCGGAAGGATGTACGGGCTGGGGCGGGAGCTCGCGAAGCGGCGGGCTGCGGAGCTGATGGGGCTGTTCGAGCTGGACACGGCGGGGCGGAAGGTGATCGCGGAGTATTCGAAGGGGATGAGGAAGCGGGTGGCGATGGCGGCGGCGCTGATCCACCGGCCGGAGCTGTTTCTGCTGGACGAGCCGTTCGAGGGGGTGGACGCGGTAGGGGCGCGGCTGATGAAGGACATTCTGCTGGAGCAGGTGAGGCAGGGGGCGACGATTTTTCTGACGTCGCATGTTCTGGAAGTGGTGGAGCGGCTGTGCGACCGGGTGGCGATCATTCATCAGGGGCGGCTGATCGTGGAGGGCTCGATGGAAGAGCTGCGGGCGGGGGAGGAGACGCTGGAAGACCTGTTCGTGCGCGTGGTGGGGGGGCCGGCGCGGGCGGCGGAGGCGCTGGACTGGCTGAGGTAGGCGAGGGGCGATGCGGCTGCTGGACGATCAGGTGCGGGCGATCGTTGGGGCGCAGTTCCGGGTGATGTACAACCGCGTGACGGGGGGGGGCGCGGGGGCGGGGCGGGTTTTCTACTGGCTGTCGATGGCGGTGTGGTACGGGCTGGTGGTGTTTCTGTCCTGGCTGGCGGCAGTGTCGCTGCCGGCGGTGCCGACGCGGGAAGCACTGATTTCCGTGGTGTCGGTGGTGCTGCTGGGGCTGATGGCGTTCTGGCAGCTGATGCCGGTGATGATGGCGGCAACGGGGCTGAGCCTGGACCTGAAGCGGCTGATGGTATATCCGGTGACGGTGCGGAAGCTGTTCGCGGTGGAGGCGCTGCTCCGGGCGTCGACGGGGACGGAAGTGCTGATCGTGCTGTGCGGGGTGGCGGCTGGAGTGGCGCGAAGCCCGGTGACGCCGGGGTGGACGGCGGCGTTTCTGCTGGCGTTCGTGGCGATGAACCTGATGCTGAGCGTCGGGGTGAGGGACCTGCTGACGCGGCTGCTGGCGAGGCGGGGGGTGCGGGAGCTGCTGGTGCTTGCGTTGGTGCTGGCGGCGGCGCTGCCGCAGCTGGTGATGGTGGCGGTGCCGGCGGCGGAGATCCGGGGCGCCTATCAGAAATACGCGGCATGGGCGGCGCACCTGCCGGTGCCGTGGGCGACGATGGCGCTGCTGAGCGCGGGGGCGTTTTCGGCGAAGGCGCTCGGGATGACGGCGGCGTGGGTCGCGCTGGCGGGGTGGTTCGGCTATGCGCAATTCCGGCGCGGCCTGCGCTGGGACGCGGCGGAAACGAAGGCGCAGGAGCAGGAAAAAGGGCGGAAAAGCGTCTGGCGATTTCTGGAATCGATTTACGAATTGCCGGGGCGGTTTCTGCCGGATCCGATGGGAATTCTGATGACGAAAGAGCTGCGGACGCTGGGGCGGTCGTCGCGGTTCCGGCTGGTGTTTTTCATGGGATTCACGTTCGGGATCATCATCTGGCTGCCGCTGGCGCTGCGGGGGCCGGGGATCGGGAGCGGGACGAGCGAGAACCTGCTGCTGTGGGTGAGCCTGTACGCGGCGCTGCTGCTGGGGGAGGTGCTGTTCTGGAACAACCTGGGTTTCGACCGGACGGCGGTGCAGGCGTATTTCGTGATGCCGGTGCGGTTCCGGACGGTGGTGCTGGCGAAGAACGCGACGGCGCTGCTGGCGCTGCTGGCGGAGATCGGGATGGTGACGGCGGCGCTGGCGCTGCTGCGGATCCGGTTCCCCGTGGCGAAGATTCCGGAGGCGTTTGCATGCACGCTGCTGCTGGCGGTCTTCCTGCTGGCGCTGGGCAACGTGGCGAGCGTGAAGGCGCCGCGGGCGATGGATCCGGCGTCGAGCTGGCGGCAGGCGTCCTCGGGGAAGATCCAGGGGTTGATGCTGCTTCTGTATCCGGCGCTGATGGCGCCGATCGGGCTGGCATACCTGGCGCGGTATGCGTTCGAGCGGGACGCGGCCTTTTACGCCGTGCTGGCGAGCGCGTATGCGGTGGCGGCGATGACGTACTGGGTGGCGCTGGACACGGCGGTGGAGACGGCGGAGAAAGAGAAAGAGAGGATCGTGGCGGAGCTGTCGGCCACGCAGGGGCCGATCGCCTGAACCGGGAGGCGGGAGATGCGACTGTGGCTGGCAGTGCTGGGCGTGGCGGCGGCCGCGGCGGGCGCGCGGGGGGCGGACTGGATCGAGACAAAAAGCGGGCCTTTTGTTGTTTACTCGGACGCCGGGGAGGACCGGGCGCGGGAGGCGCTGTACGAGCTGGAGCAGTTCCGGTTCGTGTTCGGAGAGACGCTGGGGAAGAAAGATCTGCAGACGGTGTGGCCGGTGACGGTGGTGGTGAGGCGGCCGCAGAAGGGGGACGCGGGGCCGCGGCTGGGTTTTTCGCGCGAGGGATGGGTGACGGCGTGGCCGGCGGGGACGTCCGCGCCGGCGGAGTTTTTCCGGCAGCTGGCGCTGCTGCTGATCGAAGACAACTGGCAGGAGCGGATGCCGGGGCGGCTGGAAGAGACGGTGGCGTCGCTATTTTCGACGATGAAGATCGAAGGGGGGCGGGTGACGCTGGGGGCGCCGCCGAAGCCGGAAGAGCGGACGAAAGAGTGGGCGCTGCTGCAGTCCCTGCTGACCGATGAAACGACGACGACGCGGACGCGGGTGCTGCTGTCGAACCTGGCGGCGGGAGCGGACCGGGGGACGGCGTTCCGGAACGCATTCGGGAAGAGGGCGGAGGAGTTCGAGGCGGAGGCGGAGCGGTATCTGGCCGCCGGGCAGTTCCGGACGCTGACGATTCCGGCGCGACCGCTGAATCCGCGGCTGGCGTTTCCGGTGGTTCCGATGCTGCCGTCGCGGCTGCGGGTGCTGCCCGGGGATCTGCTGATGGCGCAGGGGGCGCCGCCGCAGGAGGCGCGGGCGGCGTATCAGCGGGCGATCGAGGAGAGGCCGGGGCCGCTGGGGTTCGAAGGGCTGGGGCTGGCGCTGCTCGCCGAGGGTGCGAAGGAAGAGGCGCGGCAGGCGTTCGAGACGATGAAGAAGCTGATGGATCCGCAGCGGGACAAATGCGCGCGGGGGCTGCTGGAACTGGGATTGTATGAAGAGGCGGCGCTGAAGAATCCGCGGTGGGCGGAGCCGTATGTGCGGGCGGCGGCGCGGGAGGCGGGACCGGTGAGGCGGGCGTATCTGTTGAAGAAGGCGGCGGAGCTGCGGCCGCGGGATCCGGAGCTGTGGCAGCAGCTGGCGAAGGCGCAGACGGAAGCGAAGCAGTACGCGGAGGCGGAGAAGAGCTGGCGGGCGGCGGAACGGGTAGCGCGCAGCGAGGAAGAGCGGGCGCAGATTGCGCGGGCGCGGGAGGCGTTCGAGGAGGCGCGGTTCGAGGCGGAGGCGGCGGAGCGGGCGCGGCGGCGGAAGGAAGAGCAGGACGAACTGGACCGGTTGAAGAAGGAGGCGCTGGACCGGATCCGGGAGGCGGAGCAGAAGGCGAGCCAGGGAGGGCTGGAGGGGAAGAAGATTGAACAGTGGTGGGAGGGGCCGCCGACGCAGACGTTCACGGGGGTTCTGGAGAACGTGCTGTGCCAGGGACAGAGGGCGCGGCTCGTGCTGAGGGACGCGGCGGGGAAGGCCGTGACGATGACGATTCCGGATGCGGGGCGGGTGCTGGTGCTGGGCGCGGGGGAGGGGCAGGTGCAGTTGAGTTGCGGCCCGCAGAAGCCGGCGCGGCGGGTGAAGATCGAGTACACGCAGAAAGCGGGCGGGGCGGCCGAGGCCGTGTCGGTGGAATTCCTGCCATGAAGCACCGGCTGCGGTGGGCGGTGATCGGCGTGTTTGCGCTGGCCAACGCGATCAATTTTCTGGACCGGCAGATATTGGCTGCATTGGCGCCGCAATTGATGGCGGAATTCGGGCTGACAGCGGCGGGATATGGGGACGTGATTCTGGCATTTTCCGTGGCCTATGCGGCGGGAGCGCCGGCGGCGGGATGGCTGATCGACCGGGTGGGGCTGCGGTGGGGGAGTTCGCTGGCGGTGGGGTTCTGGTCGCTGGCGGCGATGGCGACAGGGTGGGCGGGATCGGCTGGGGCGCTGATGGCGTGCCGGGCGGCGCTGGGGTTGGGAGAAGCGGGCGGGGTGCCGGCGACGGGGAAGGCTTCGGCGGAGTATCTGCCGCCGCGGGAGCGGGCATTGGGAAGCGCGGTGTTTCAGATCGGGCTGACGGCGGGGGCGATTCTGGCGCCGGTGGCGGCGCAGGCGATCGCGCGGCTGTACGGGTGGCGGGCGGCTTTCGTGATGCTGGGGGCGGCGGGGCTGGTGTGGATTCCGCTGTGGCTGGCGGTGGAGCGGCGGGCGCCCGCTTCAGGAGGAGCGCAGGACAGGCGCGGAGACGGCGCGAGGGAGATGCTGCGGGACCGGCGGTACTGGGCGCTGCTCGGGGCGAACGTGCTGCTGATGGCGGTGTACTCGCTGTGGGTGAACTGGACGACGGTGTTTCTGGTGCGGGAACACGGGCTGACGCAGGCGGAAGCGAATTATCATTTTGCGTGGATTCCGCCGATTTTTGCGACGCTGGGAGGGCTCGCCGGCGGGTGGCTGACGCTGCGGTTATCGGCAGGAATGGAAGATGTGACACCGGCGCGGATGCGGACGATCCTGGTGGCTTCTTTTCTGTTGCTGGGGGGTGTTTTCATCCCGTGGATGCCTGAAGCCGGGTGGGCGACGGCGCTGATCTGCCTGTCGTTTTTCGCGTGCGTGGCATCGAGCGTGAACATCTACGCGATGCCGCTGGATCTGTTCGGGGCGCACCGGGCGGCGCTGGCGGTGTCGGGGCTGACAGCGGTGTACGGGGCGCTGCAGGGGGTGTTCTCGTCGGTGGCCGGGCGCGTGGTGGACGCATACGGATTTGCGCCGGTGTGCGTGGCGGCGGCGGTGATGCCGATGGCGAGCTGGGGCGTGCTGCACCTGGCGCTGCGGCGGCGGGAGGGCGGGCGGTGAAGCAGACGCTGAAACGGGCGCTGTTCGGGCTTCTGGGAAAAGAAGCGGAAGCGGTGGTGCTGGCGGCGGGGGAGGGGGCGCACGGGGAAGAGATGCGGCGGCTTGTGCGGGAGGCGGAGGTGGTGAAGGTTGGTTTGTCCGGGACGAGCGCAGGGGAGCGGTGGCTCGAGTTGCGGCGGGCGGCGCGGGGGCGGCGGGTGGCGCTGTGCGCGGTGCGGCTGGAGGACAGGCGGGCGCTCGAGGCGGCGCTGTGGGCGTTTCCGTTCCGCGTGCTCGTGTTCAACGAGCGGATGGAGCGGCATCATGTGCACTGGCGGGAACCGGTGGCGTCGGCGCTGTTTCTGCGGGGCGTGCCGCGGGACCGGATTTTTCTGCGCCCCCAATGGCTGGCGCCGTGGAAGCGCGACCGGAGCGAACTGCCGCGCGAGTGGCGGGAGGCTGGTGGGCGGGGTTTCCGCGAAGGGAAGAAGCGGGTGGCGGTGCTGACGCCGTATCTGCCGTTGCCGCCGTCGCACGGAGGGGCGGTGCGGCTGTCCAATCTGCTGCGGAAATGTTCGGAACAGTTCGACATTGTTCTGTTCGGATTCGAGGACGGGCAGACGGCGGCGGATTACGCGGCGATGGGGGAGTTCTGCGCGGCGGTGTTTGCGGCGGCGAAGCCGCGCTACCGGGAGCCGCGGTGGTCGACGCTGCTGCCGCCGGAGGCGTGCGAGTTTTACACGCCGGAGCTGGAACGCGGGCTGCGGGAGCGGATGCGCGCGCTGGGCGCGGAGCTGCTGCAGGCGGAGTACACGCAGATGGCGCGGTATAAGCCGGACGTGCTGGTGGAGCACGACGTGACGTGGGACCTGTTCGGACAGGTGCACGAGAGGAAGGGGACGGCGGGGTCGTGGTGGGACTGGAAGAGGTGGCGGTGGTTCGAGGGGCGCGCGGTGAAGAGGGCGCGGCGCGTGGTGGTGATGAGCGAGAAGGACGCGGGGCTGCTGGGGCGCCCGGACAAGACGGTGGTGATTCCGAACGGAGTGGATCTGGAGCGGTTCCGCGCGGCGCCGGAGCGGGAGGAGGGGGCGGCGGAGCTGCTGTTCGTGGGCTCGTTCCGCCATTTTCCGAACGTGCGGGCGTTCGGGTTTCTGGTGGAGGAAGTGTGGCCGCGGCTGAAGAGGCGGGACGTGCGGCTGACAGTGGTGGCGGGACCGCAGCCGGAGCTGTACTGGACGGCGCGCGAGCTGGACGGGCGGATCACGGTGCATGGGTATGTGGCGGACGTGCAGCCGCTGTATGAACGGGCGACGCTGGTGGTGATTCCGACGGTGGTTTCGGCGGGGACGAATCTGAAGGCGCTGGAGGCGATGGCGTCGGCGCGGGCGATGGTTTCGACGCCATCGGGGGTGGCAGGGCTGGGGCTCGTGCACGGGGAGAGCGTGTGGATTGCGGAGACGGCGGAGGAGTTCGCGGCGGGGATCGAACGGCTGCTGGAGGACGCAGAGCTGCGGCGGAAGATTGCGGCGGCGGCGCGGCGGCGGGCAGAGGAGGAGTATTCGTGGGAGACGATTGCGCGGAAGCAGGCCGAGCTATGGGCGTCACTGTGCGGAGGATGAGGGCGGAAGACGCGGAAGCGGTGCGGGCCGTGCAGCGGGCGTGTCCGGAGGCGGCGCAGTGGGAGGCGGAGGAGCGCGCGGACAGGGCGGTGTTTGTCGCGGAGGCGGACGGGGAGGTGGCGGGGTTCGCGGTGTGGCAGGAGCTGCCGGGCGGTGAGGCGGAGCTGCTGAACCTGGCGGTGCATCCGCGGGCGCGGCGGCGGGGTGCGGGGCGGGCGCTGGTGGAGGCGATGGCGGGGCGGCGGGTCTGGCTGGAGGTGCGGGCATCGAACGAAGGGGCGATCCGGTTTTACGAAACGCTGGGTTTCCAGAGGCGGGGATTGAGGAGAAACTACTACCGGGATCCGGTGGAAGACGCGGTGGTGATGGAGCGGAGCGGAGAGAAACCGGGGGCGGATTTCTGAAAAAATCGGGCTGGTGCAGGGCTATTTTTTCGCGGATTCTCCGGGCGGATTGAGGCGGATCAGCTCGAGATATTCGTCGTAATTGCGGATGTAATCGGCGGGGTCGTAGGGCGCGGAGGCGAGAACGGCGAGGACGGCGTCGGGCGAATATTTGTACTGGACGGACCAGACCATGGGGGGGACGTAGAGGCCGACGGTGGGATCGTCGAGGATGATTTCGTCGCGCTGGCGGCCGTCGTCGACGATGATGTGGGTGGCGCCGTGGACGCAGATGAGGAGCTGGTGGAGCGCACGGTGGGCGTGCTCGCCGCGGACATCGCGGGAAGGGACGCCGTAGACGAAGAAGGCGCGCTGGATCTGGAACGGGATCTCGACGCCGGAGGTGATGTGGACGAGGTTGCCGCGGAGATCGAGGACGCCGGGGACGCGGATGAGGCGGGCGCCGCCGGCGAGGAGGCGGGGGGCGCCGGCTTCGGCGTCCATGCGGAGCGTGGTGGCGCGGGCGGGTTTGACGTTGACGTACGAAGAAATGATGGCCGGGTTGCCGGCGACGACGGCGTTGCGGGGCACGTCGAGGGTGACGACGGCGCCGGGGGCGACGACAGCGTTTTCGCCGATGGTGACGCCGGGAAGGATGGTGGCGTTGGCGCCGATGGAGGCGCCGCGTTTGACGAGCGTGAGGGGCGGGTTCTGCTCCGGCTGGCGGGCGTTCGTGTCCGGGATGCGGGTGGAGGCGAAAGCGGCGTTGGGACCGATGGAGACGTCGTTTTCAATGCGCACGGTGGCGCCGAGCTGGACGCCGGACTGGATGGTGACACGATCGCCGACAACGGCGCCGTCTTCGATGAAGACGTGATCCGATATTGTGCAGTCGCGGCCGATGACGGCGCCGGGGAGGATGTGGGCGAAAGCGCCGATGCGCGTGCCGGCGCCGATGCGGTCCGATTCGACGATGGCCTGGGGGTGGCGGGTGAAGGACTCTGCCATGGAGTGGTTCTTTCCGCTGATCTCGAAGCTGATGATGCTATCACACAATGAGCGGCGGGCCGGTGTAGAGCGGGGCAGTCCGCGATGGAGCGGGCGCGGCCTTCGTGGGCGGTTTTCACCCGGTGCGTTGCTGGGATGTTCTCCGTTGAAGAAAAGAAGGCCCGCTCCCGGCGGGGGAGCGGGCCGTGAAGAGAGGGGGTTGTCCCGGGTCAGAAGTAATATTTCAGGCCGAGCTGGACGTTGCGCGGCCCGACCTTGGTGCCAGTGATCTGGCCGAAGTTGGAGGCGCCGTAGCTGGCGGCCGGATCGCCGAAGACGGGGGTGTTGGTGGCGTTGACGGCCTCGAGGCGGAACTCGAAGCGCTGGCCTTCCCTGGTGGTCCAGTTCTTCAGCAGGGCGGCGTCAATGGTGCGGATGCCAGGGCCGCGGTAGTTGAGATAGCGCGGCGCGGTTCCGAAGGTGTCCGGATCGGGCCGGGAGAAGGCGTTGGGGTTGAGGTAATTGTTCAACCGGTCCTGCATCCGGCCGGAGGTGGAGGGATCGCCGATCAGGTTGGGCCGCTGGGTGCCGTTCCAGAGGACGCCGCCGGACTGGGAGATCTGGAGCGGGTTGCCGCCCTGGAGGAGCCAGAAGGCGGAGATTTCCCAGCCGCCGATGAAGGCGTCGAGGAGGCGGTTGGCATCGCCATAGAAGCGCTTGCCCTTTCCGAAGGGGAGCTGGTAAGCGCCGCTGAGGACGGCGCGGTGGGCGATGTCATGAGCGGAGAGCGATTTTTCGAGCTTGCGGTTGAGCGGGTTCTGCATGGCTGTGCTGCCGCCGAGCCAGGAGTAGTTGCCGCTGCCGATGGAGGAATCGTCGATCATCTTCGACCAGGTGTAGTGGCCGAGGAAGGTGAGGCCGTGGGACATGCGCTTCTCCCACTTCAGCTGCAGGGCGTGGTAGAAGCTGCTGCCGGCGGGCGGCTCCGCGGTCCCGCTGGATGTGCCGTCGAAGTGGGGCATGGGGCGGTAGAGGCGGAAGAGCTGAACGGTGGGACGGTTGAGGTTGACGGCGCGGGAGTCGCGGATGTAGCCGAAGAAGGGGTTCGGCACGAAGGCCTGCAGGGCGTTGCGGCCGAGCGACCAGTACTGCGGATCGAGCGGCGAGAGGCTGGTGAAGGGGACGAAGAGGTGGGCGCCGCGGCTGCCGGTGTAGTTCACCTCGAGGAGCGACTGCCAGCCGACCTCGCGCTGGACGGAGAAGTTCCAGGAGTAGTATTCGGGGTTGCGGTTCCAGTCGGGGACGGTGGTGCCGACGCCGAGACCGATAAGGGTCCAGTCGCCCTGGGCGCGGCCGGGCGGCAGAACCATGCCGTCGGGATAGGGGTTGCTGAGGCGGGCGTAGAGGGTGGCGTTGGAGTCCAGGGAGAAGACGGGTGTCGTCAAGCTGGTGAAGCCCGCCGTCGGACGGCCGTAGACGGTGGCGCGTGAAAGCTGGTAGAGGAGGGCCCAGGCGCCGCGGATCGAAGTTTTGTTGTCGAGTGCGTAGGCGAAGCCGAGGCGCGGGCTGAAGTTGTTGTAATCGCCGTTGAAATCGGAGCGGCGGTCTCCGCCGACGAAGCGGAGGACGCCGTTCAGGGGCAGGAAGCCGGGGATCTGGAACGGCGCGGGGGCGCTGAGATCCCAGTAGCTGTAGCGATCCTGCAGCTCCCAGCGCGGGACGTCGAACTCGTAGCGAAGGCCGAGGTTGAGGGTGAGCCTGCGCGTGACCTTCCAGTCGTCCTGGATGTACATGCCGGAGTAACGGGAGCGCGAGAAGACCTTGGGTTCGATGTGGAATTGTCCTCCGGTGCCCCAGCCGAGCAGCATGGTGGCGAGGCCGTTGCCCTCGTAGTTGTTGCCGACGTTCTGGAGCCGGCGGGTGACCTGAGAGGAGAAAGTGAACTGGCCAGACGGGTAGCCCGGCTGCTGGTAGTCGAGATAGTTGAAGCGGTACTCGCCGCCGAACTTGATGCTATGGCCGCCGGCCATCTTGGTGACCGAGCCGGTGAGGTGATGAACGCCTTCCTGACGGTCCATGATGAGCCAGCCCTCGGTGCCGATGTCGGTGTAGCCTTCCGGCGCGATGGTGGGGAAGACCAGATACGTGGCCGTGTCCTTCATGTACTGCGGGAAGCCGAGGGTGGTGAGGTCGAAGGGCTCCATGGGCGTGCGGGCATAGCTGGAGTAGGTGTGGCCGTAGCGGACCGTCCAGATGAGGGTGGGAGTTTCAGCCCGCGTGAAGTCGAAGACGCCCTGATGGGTGCGGGTCTGGTTCGGCCCGTCGTTGAAGGTGTACGCGGGGTTGCCCTTGCCGAACAGGTTGGGGGGATTGCCCTGGCCGCGGAAGTAGCTGTAGCGCGCGGTGAGGCGCATCTTGTCGTTGAGGTTGTGGTCACCCTTAAAGAGCATGCTGTGGCTGGGGCTCTCATTGATGCCTTGCTGGAACCAGTTGTTGGTGTTCGTGATGGGGTTGGTGATCTGGTTCTGTTCAGGGAAGTACTTCAGAGAGGCGCGGGCGACGGGGTCCCAGCGGGACTCGGGGATGATGTTGCCGGGGAAGGGACGGCGTTCAAGCTGGCCAGCCGAGTTGATGAAGGTGTCGAAGGGGTCGAAGACCTGGATGAGGCGGCCGTCGCCGAAGAAGGTCTTGGAGAAGTCGCCGCGGCGCTGTTCCGGAGTGGGGAAGGTGGCAGTGTAGCTGAGAGGGCTCTTGGCCTTGGTGTATTCATAGTTGGCGAAGAAGAAGGTCCTGTCCTTCCTGATGGGGCCGCCGAGGACGCCGCCGAGCTGATCGCGGCGGTAGTAGGGCCGGCGGCTGCCGGCGCGGTTGGCGAACCAGCCGTTGGCGTTGAGGTCGGCGTGGCGGAAGAAGTAGTAGCCGGTACCGTGGAAATCGTTGGTGCCCGAGCGGGTGACCATGTTGATGACAGCGCCGCCGGTCTGGCCGTACTCGGCAGGGAAGAAGTTGGTCTGCATCTTGAACTCCTGCACGGCGTCGACGCTGGGCTTGTACTTCAGGTCGGTGATGCCGGAGTTCTGCTCGACCGTGGTGGAAGTGACGCCGTCGATGAGAACGTCGGAGGTGGAGTTGCGGGCGCCGTTGGCGACGAAGTTGGTGTTGGTGTCGCCGCGCCGGCCGGCGGAGCCGACCACGCCGGGCGTCAGATAGGCGAGCACGAGCGAGTCGCGGCCAAGGTTGGGCAGGGCGAGGATGTACTTGTTTTCGACCACCTGGCCGAGTGCGGCGATGGTGGTGTTGAGCAGAGGGGCCGTGCCTGAGACTTCGACGGCGGTGGTGACTTCGCCGACCTGCAACTGAACGTCAATGGTGGCCTGCTGCTGGACGGCGAGCGGAAAATCGGCCTGGATGTAACGCTTGAATCCGCTGGCTTCAATGGAGAGCGTGTACTTGCCCGGCGGAAGAGCGGTGACAAAATAGCGGCCTGCCTCATCGGTGACCGTGGAACGGGGGATGTTGCGATCGGCCTCAGTGACGGTGACTTTGGCGCCGGGCACGGCGGCGCCGGTGGCGTCGGTGACGGTGCCGCGGATGCTGGCGGTATAGGATTGGCCCAGCAGCAGCCCTGCCGCCAGAGCGAGCAGGCAAAGGAACAGAAGGGGCCTTGTGAGTGGCTTCATGAGTTGATTGACCTCCCTACAGCATTCTTGCGAGGGTGAACGGCGCGGCCGCACCGTTCATCCGGGATTCATTTTGTTCTAAGCAGATTTTAAGGTCAAGGTACAAAGATAGCCGGGAATTTGGACGATCCTGCCGCCGGGTGCTACCGCGGGAAGGGCCGGTACAATGATGTGCATGTCCGAAAAGAAGCGCATCGCGGTGCTGGGGGCGGGCAACATGGGGGCCGCCATGATCGGCGGGATTCTGAAGGCGCAGGTGGCGGAACCCGGGGAGATCATTGCGACGACGCGCTCGCCGGAGCGGGCGGCGGAGGTGGCGGAGCGGTTCGGCATC
>FWPV01005540.1_pt1 | contig 16334 bp, 16 predicted proteins | sample 2228371 | NCBI WGS metagenome assembly FWPV01 (sample SAMEA103939776, study PRJEB20133) | metagenome | reverse complement strand
AACCGGCTCCCCACCTGCCCGCTGCGGCGCTCGAAGTACAGCTTGATCAGATTCCGCCCCAGGACCGTGGCCAGGATCAGGAGGGCCAGGATCAGCAGCAACAGTGATGCCCCTTGAGTGCGGATCATCAGCAGACGATGAAGAAAAGGGATCGATAACCCGAAAAGGCTGAACGCCCATAGAGCTGCCTGGCGCGTACCAATGCTACGTAGCAAGCCCCATGTTGCGGTGAACACGCCCGCTACAACCAGCGCCTGGGCTAGCTTGGCTCCGGTCATCGTCTCCAGCGTCACCCATGGGGCCAGAAACAGATGGTAAAGCAGGTGATGGTCAACGAACTGTTGCGGACTGAGGATAGTCTGCGGCAGCCAGATGAAGTCCAGAGCCAGACGTCGCTGGATGAGGATCTCCGCTGAAATCCGGGCGTGGTAGTAATCGTCGGTGCCGGGGAAACCCGGCGTAGCCAGCAGGAGGGCTGCAGCCAGCGCAAAACACGCTGCAAAGAATAGCCCTCCTTGGGCAGGCACGGGCAGGTGATCGGAGAGTGTTCGAGTCTGCTGCATCAACTGTATCCATTCTCTGACACTCTGGGTGGGTGGAAGAACACGCCGTTCTTCCACCCACTCTCACTGTTCTCAGTTGCGCTCAGTCGTCGTCTTCGTTGTCATGCTCGTTATCGTTCGAATGGTCCTCGTTGTCATTGGCGTTCGCGTTACGATTATCGTCGTGGTCATCATCCTCATTTTCATTGTTGTCATTCCAGTTGTCGTTATCCCGGCCGCTCCTGTTGTCATTGTTATTGCTGATGAAGCTCGCGGTCGGTTGACGGGGAACGAGGACCTGCTGGCCAGCCCGGATGAAGCGCGTATCAGTGAGGCAGTTGGTGGCCGCCAGTTCGCCGACTGTGCTACCTGTCGCCCTGGCAATAGCAGAAAGCGTATCACCCCGGCGGATGGTGTACGTTATCCAGCCAGAAGGTGCTTTCACGACGCAACTGGCCGCTACACTGGAGTTCGAGTTCTGATTGTCGTTGCTGTTGTCATCGGAGCGATCCGGGCTGTCATCTTCGTTATCGTTGGCATTGAAGCTGTTACGCGCCCGCTCAACTTCATGGGCGATCAGTCGACCATCGCTCAGGCTCAGCTCAATCCTGACCAATCCGCCAACTACGAGCAGGGTGTCTACCTCAGCAACGCTGGTGTCAATAACCTGACCGCCAACAACGACAAAGCCATCACCGACCTCCTGTAGCGTACCGACAATCTTGAAATGCCTGCCTTGCAGAAGGTCAGGGCTGTCGTCCTGGCGGTCGTTGCTACCAGAATCGTCGCCAATGGCGGGCACATAGGATTCAACTTCCCGGACAACCCAGACTCCGGCGTTATCCAGCATGGCGTGCAGCTTCACCAGCCCGCCGATGACAGGGCTTCCCTTGATTTCGGCGCCAACGACACTGAGAGACAGGCCATTGACCACTACTTCAGTGCGTGTTAGCGATTCCAGCATGCCGGTCAACTCAAGCTCACCAGGCTGAAGCCCTGCCCGCGCGGCGCGCACCTGACGCGCCTGGACTGTGCCATCCGGCAGGAGTGTACCTTCCACATAGACTGCCTGCTCCAGGGCTAGCGGTGCGGCAATTTCGGCCAGGCTGGTGTCGACGAGCAGGCCGTTCACGGTGATGGTGGACAGGGTCAGCGCTTCAACCGTGCCCAGAATTTCGATGTTGCCGGTGCTGGTGCGGTCATCCCCCTGGGCGAAGGCAGCCTGTGCACCCACAAGGATGATCAGCATAACGCTTAGAATCGCGGCCAGACGAGGGTAGAACGTGGAAAACATGTGTACCTCCTGTTTGATCGACTCAAAATCCCGTCACCATGGTTCCTCTATTGACGACTATACCGACTAGAAAACTCATAAAAAGTTACGCTGTAACCAGTAGGACTTTGGTCCTGCCAACAGAAGGACAGGTTCGGTGCACTGGAACGTTTTGCTGTAACAGCAGGGGGGAATCAACAGGGCCGGCTGCCTGGATAGCGCCGGCCCTGTGTGCCGAGGCCCAGACTTGAACTGGGGACCCCTTGATTTTCAGTCAAGTGCTCTACCAACTGAGCTACCTCGGCTTGAGATGACTGTATTGTAGCGATTCCGCTCTGGATGTCAATTGCCAGTTGAGGTATTTCAGGGGAAATGGATGGCTTGCTGCGTGCCGCGCCAGCCGGGGACGCTGGGCCGCATGCTATAATCAGGCTGCGCTGATTGTGGCGTGTTGGTGACCTGGCGGTCAGTACAGCATCGAGCGGTCTATGTTGTTGAGGATGAGGCGGGTCGTTGGCGGGTTGTTGCCAGGAGCACTGGTGATTGCGCTGGCGGCAGGGCTTGGCGGAAGCGTACCGGATGAGGTGCGCTCCGGGTGGAACGGCGGAGTGGCCAGCGGCCCGATCGAGACCATCTTCACAGTTCTGGTCGAAGAGCGCATAAACGGTGACGTGCGGCAGCACCAGGTGCTGGCGGGGGCCTACGACAGCCTGAACCTTGAGGCAGCTGCTACGGCCCATTTGTACCTGGCGGCAGCTGACTCGAATGACCCGTCTCTGTGGCAGCAGGTTGCTGAGCGGGCCTGGGAAGATGGTCGCTGGACGGTGGCGCGCCAGGCGCTGGAAACTACGCTCCGTCTGAGACCGGACGACGCGACTGCGCACTATCGGCTGGCGGTGATACTGGCGCCATTTGACCGGCGGCGGGCGTATGAACACCTCAGCCATGTGGCTGCGGATCCGATCCTGGGTGAACGTGCGCTGTCCCTGCAGGCGGCGATCGCGGAGACCGATCTGACCGATCCTGTTCAGCAAGCAACCCGGCTTGGTGTGGCACTTGCTGCACAGGGGCACTGGTTGCAGGCCGAACAGGCCTTTTCGACTGCGGTCACTCTGGCGCCGGAGCATGGAATTAGCTGGGCGTACCTGGGGCTAGCTCGTGCGCAGCAGGGCAAGGACGGCGCCCGCGCCTTTGGTAGAGCGCTGGCGCTGGCTCCGGGCGATCCACTGATATTGCTGTTGCACGGGCTGGCCTGGAGGGCGCAGGGAGCGTATGCGGAGTCATTGCAGGCTCTGGCCGCGGCCCAGGCCAGTGCGCCGGATGATCCTGCTTTTGCGGCAGAACTGGGGACAGCGTACCGTCTGCTTGGTGATCTGTCATCTGCGGAGTACTGGCTGGCCAGGGCGGCCCAGCTGGGAGGTGGTCAGCCCCGGTTTCTGAACAATCTGGCGTTCTTTTACGCCGAGGAAGCATATAACCTGAATATTAATGGTCTGGTTGTTCTGCAGGAGGCTGTCGCCCGCCAGCCGGAGAATGCCGATCTGCAGGCAGCGTATGGCTGGGCTTTGTATCAGGCGGGCCAGGTCGATCGGGGGATGGCTGTCCTGCGGGAGACTCTGGAACAGCAGCCGGACTGTCCGCGAGCGTTATACTATCAGGGTCTGATCGACTATCGTGAGGGGCGGGGCAATCAGGCCGTCGAGACTCTTGCAGGGCTTCTCCGGCATCCTGATCCGCAGGGGTGGGATGATCTGGCGAGACGCGCCCTGCTGAACATGGGCTATCAACCACCATGAGACGGCTACCGGGCTGGTTTTTGGCAGGGAGTGCCTGCGTTGCGGTGATCGTGATCGGCGCAGCGGTGTTGCTGGCGGGTCAGCCGACTACGCCATCCATAACGCGCCTGCAGGCGACGATGGCCCGTGCTCTGGATGAAGATTTCCACCCGGTGGAGCCAACCGGAGTTTTCCTGCCCAGGGATACCTTCTACCTGTCGGTGCGCGTCGATGGCGCAGCGGCGCCAGGTGTTGTCACGGCAAGGTGGCTCTATCGTGACGCGGTTATCACTGTGCAGAATCAATCTCTGGGCAGCGAAGTAGCGGTCTATGTGCTGGGTTTTGAGTTGCGCCGTACGGATGCAGCCTGGCCGGAGGGCGACTACTCGGTCGAATTGCTGCTGAATGGTCAATCCGCCGGTGAGGTCTACTTCACGGTGCGGCAGCCCGAATAAGATGGCAGGGGTGGGGCGATCTCCACCAACATGCTAGAATTGCCCGCGTCAGGGAACTGCGAGTGATGGCCAAGGGTGACAGTGAGGGAGTTGACCGGTGCGTAAGGGGGTGATTCTGGCGCTGGCAGCGATTGCTCTGGCGGGGTGCGCCGCGTCGATCCCGATTCCCCGGCCAGGTCAGCTGCTGTACGTGACCACCTTTGATGCCTATAACGACGACTGGCAGTTGTATGAGGGCGAACTGGCAGCGCAGATTGTGAGTCAGGATGGCAACGCAGCGCTACAGATTGCAGTGGATGCCGCCCAGGCAGGTGCGTTTACGATCCTGGATCAGATCTTCAGTGATTTCGATCTGGTTGTTCAGGCGCGGCAGGTAGCTGGCCCGGAGGATATTGAGGCGCCCGGCTTTGGCGTATTGTTCCGCCACCAGGACAACAACAATTTCTACGCCTTCATGATCAGCGGAGATGGGTACTATCAGGTCATCCGCCGCCGCGATGGCGTCGATGAGGAATTGAGTGACTGGGCACCGAGCGCGGCCATCCTGCGCGGCCAGGCTATCAACCGAATCCGGGTGATCGGGCAGGGGGAGACTTTCACCTTCTTCGTCAATGACGTACAGATGCCGCTCTGCCTGACAGTCTGGAATCCGCTGGTGCCGGGGGAATGCCAGGTCCCCGCTACAGAGACCGGCGGCCAGGCGACATGGTCTGCTGAAGCGGTTGTCAACCAGCTTGTCGATAGTTCTTTTCCCCAGGGACGTATCGGGGTAGGGGCGCGGAGTTTTGCCGAGCCGGGAATCCGGGTTTACTTCGACAATCTACTGGTTTGCGGACCCTATGAAACGGCTGCGGTGCCCTTTCGCTGTGAAGAGTTGCCGGATGGCACATGAATGGTATGAGGACTACCTTGATGTCTGAGAATTGTGTCTTCTGCCAGATTGTGGCCGGTAGGCTCCCTGCTACCCGGCTCTATGAAAGCGAAACAGTTCTGGCTTTTGAGGACATCAGGCCAATTGCCCCTGTGCATGTGCTGGTGATTCCGCGTGCCCACATCAGCGATCCGTCAGCGCTGGACGAGACAACCGCCCCATTGATGAGCGATCTGTTTCTGGCTGTCCGCCATGTGGTCGAACAGAAGGGCATTACCGGATCGGGGTATCGTCTGGTGATGAACGCCGGGCGAGATGGGGGGCAGTCGGTTTTTCACATGCATCTTCATATCCTGGGCGGTCGTCGCATGGCGTGGCCGCCTGGCTGATTGATTCTGCTGGTTGTATGGCCTGTAGCCCATGGATGAGCAGGCGAAGGGGATAACAAGGATGGACGATCCACGAGTCTCGTTGCAGGCTGACCTGAAGGAAGCGATGCGCGCTCAGGATCGGCGGCGGGTGAACGTGATCCGCATGGCATTGAACGCGATCAAGCAGGAAGAGATCGATCGCCAGGTGCAGTTGAGCGCAGAAGAAGCAGCAGCGATCCTTATGCGTGAGGCAAAGAAACGCCGCGAATCGATTGCTGAAGCCGAACAGGCCGGTCGCCTGGATGTGGCAGGTGAAGAGAAGGCGGAACTGGCCATCCTGGAATCCTATCTGCCGCGTCAGCTTTCGGCAGAGGAGATTGCCGAGCTGGCCAGGCAGGCGATCCGTGAGGTAGGGGCAAGCACACCGAAAGACATGGGCAGCGTGATGCGGGTGCTGATGCCGCGTCTCAAGGGACAGGCCGAAGGCAAGCTGGTCAACCAGATTGTGCACGACCTGCTGGCAGGATCCTGATCTGCAGGAGATCATGAGAACGATCTGGGAGCGCTTTTACCCATACTCGCAGGGTGCCGGGCGCAGTCATAGCGTGTCAGGTTCGGCACTGGTGTTGCGGGGCCTGCTGGCGATTGTGTTTGTTACTCTGGCCACGGTGATCGTGGGTTATGACGCGCTGGTTGCCGGGCAGCAAGCCCTCACGCTGCAGGTGGGGCAGGTAGCACCGCAGGACATCCTCGCCCCTTTCAGCATCAGTTACGAGAGTGAGGTTCTCACCCAGCAGCGGATCCAGGTCGCCATGAATAGCGTGCGCGACATCTATGATCCACCCGATCCGAGCGTGGCCCGGCAGCAGGTACAACTGGCCCGCCAGGTGCTTGACTACATTGCCGATGTCCGCGCTGATGAGTTTGCTACGCCGGAGATGCTGATCGCCGATCTGCGGGCTATTGATACGCTGACTCTGACTGAGGAAGCAGCAGCGGCGATTCTGGCGTTTGAGCCGGAGCGCTGGAACGAGATCGATGAGCAGGTCATCAGTGTGCTGGAACGGGTAATGCGGACAGAAATCCGGGATGATACCCTGCGCAGCACCAAACAGAACCTGCCAAATCTGGTCAGCGTGCGTTTCCGTGAAGATGAAGTCGCCCTGATCTCGCTGATCGTCGAGGGGCTGATCCGAACCAATACCTTCTACAACGAGGAGCGCACCCGTCAGGCCAAACAGGCGGCAGCCGAAGCTGTGGCGCCGGAAGTGCGCAGCTTCGAACGCGGGCAGATCGTGGTGCGGGCTGGCTCGCTGGTGACCGAGGCGGATATGGAAGCGCTGACTCAGCTGGGGCTGTTGCAGCGCCCCCCCGATCGTCGTTTGCAGGACTTGCTGGGCGTGCTGCTGGCCAGCCTGCTGGTGCTCCTGGTGTTTGGCCTGTATCTCAACCGTTTTCATCCCCTGTTGTTTGCGGACAGCACCATCCTCAGCCTGGTGGGCGGGCTTTTTCTACTGACCCTGCTGGGTATGCGGCTGGCTGGCCCGGATCGGGTTGTGCAGCCTTATCTCGTGCCCACAGCGGCGATGGGGCTGATGATCGCGGCGCTGGCCGGTCCTTCGGTCGCGGTCGCCGGGACGGTGGGGCTGGCGGTGATGATCGGATTCATGGTCAACAGTCCGTTTGCGCTGGCGATCATGACCCTGCTGGGTGGGCTGACTGGCATCCTGACCCTGGCCAATACAGAACGGCTTAACAGCTACTTCGTGTCCGGGCTGCTGGTCGGGTTGATGAATGCTGCCGTTGTACTGGTGTTCTATCTGGATGGCTACCCGACCGATTCGCTGGGGGCGCTGACCCTCGTCACAGCCGGCATTGTCAACGGGCTGCTCTCCGGCGTGCTGGCCCTGATGGGTCTGTATGTGATCAGCAGCGTGTTCAATATTCCGACCAGCCTGCGCCTGCTGGAACTGACCCAGCCCAGCCAGAAGCTTTTGCAGCGTCTCCTGCGGGAGGCGCCGGGTACCTATCAGCATAGTTTGCAGGTAGCTAACCTGGCGGAACTGGCGGCTGAACGCATCGGGGCCAATGCCATGTTGACGCGCGTCGGGGCGCTCTATCACGATGTGGGCAAGATGAAAGCGCCGCACTTCTTCATCGAGAATCAGGTGGACGGGATCAACCCGCACGAGGGATTGAACGATCCATATCGCAGCGCGCGTATCATCATCGATCATGTATTTGAAGGGGATGATCTGGCCCGCGAATACGGGCTTCCGGCGCGGGTGCGTGATTTCATCCGCGAGCATCATGGTACCACGCGGCCCATGTACTTCTACCAGCTGGCAGTGGAACAGGCGGACGGGGACGAGAATGCCGTTGATCGTTCCCGTTTCACCTATCCGGGGCCGCGGCCCCGCTCCCGCGAAACGGCGATCCTGATGCTGGCTGATAGCTGCGAGAGCACGATCCGCGCCCGGCGACCCAAGAACAAACAGGAAATCGCCGATATTGTCCGCTATATCTTTGATATCCGGGTGGCGGAAGGCCAGCTTGATGACAGCGATCTGAGCCTGTCCGATCTCAGCAAAATCCAGCTTGTGTTTGTAGAATCGTTACAGGGGGTGTTCCATCCCCGGATCGCCTATGCGGGTGGACCGCTGGCGCCAGCGATGAGCAGCCTGCCAGCGGCGGTAGACGAAAGCGGCACCAACCGGGAAAGCAGCACTGCCGGTGAGCGGGATGAGGCGGAAGAACAGGCCACCAACCAGGCAGGGGCACGAAACTCTGCCGACATGGGTGTTAGTGGGACAGTGAAGCCATGACAGAGATCGATTACCCCATCTGTATCCGGGTTGATGCGCTGTATGCGGACGAGACTCCTACCTGCCGGTTGCGGGAGGCAATTGCGCTGACTCTGCAGCAGCATCAGATTCCGCCGGGGACCGGGGTCACCATGCTGGTGACCGATGATGAGAGCGTTCGTAAGCTGAACAAGCGTTTTCGCGGTGTGGATGCGCCAACCGATGTACTTTCCTTCCCGACGGTTGACGATCTCAACGAGCTGCGGGAGCCGGGCGAGGAAGAGCCGTACCTGGGCGACATTGTGGTGGCTTTTCCCTATACGGCGGCCCAGGCGCAGGAGGATGGCCACGCCATTGCTGATGTACTCGTACTGCTGGCCGTGCATGGCACGCTGCATTTGCTCGGCTACGATCATGACACGCCGCAACACCAGGCAGAAATGTGGGCCAGGCAGGAAGCACTCTTGAGCGGACTGGGTGTGCCGGGCAAGGTCATGCCGCCTCTGTATGATTTTCCGGCGGAAGGCGATGAAGATGAAACGATCTGAAGGCGGTACTCCACCCGCAGCCGGGGCATTGACCGGTTCGCTGGCAGCCGGTTACCGACCGGCGGATGTGGACATGGAAGAAGTAACCGCCGGTCTGCGCATTGATCCGCGGAATTACAGTTACATGGTCAGCCCCAGCCGGTGGGCGAGCTTCAAGTACGCCCTCTCTGGCTGGCTGCACATGTTGCGTTACCAGCGCAACACGCGGATTCAGGCTGTAGCAAGTGTCCTGGTTGTGCTGGCCGGTCTGTGGCTGGGACTTACACCGCTGGAATGGGCGATTCTGGTGTTGACGATCACCCTGGAGTGGATGGCCGAATTCATTAATGCGGCTATCGAGTCAGCGGTGAATCTGGCCAGCGCAGAGATGCATCCGATGGCCAAGGTCAGCAAGGATGTTGCGGCGGCGGCAGTGCTGCTGGGGGCAGTCTCGGCGGTGATTGTCGGTGTCCTGCTGCTCGGCCCTCGGTTGCTGGTTCGCATCGCGGGCGGTTAGCAGGTATGCCAGCGCCCTCCTCCCGCCGACATGTCACTGGCCGCTACCGGCAGGGGACGCCACCACCTGTCGAACGAATCCCTGTGGAAGAGCGGGTGCATCGTCCTGGCTGTCTGCTGGCTGCGGGCTTGCTGCTGGGCGTGGGGAGTGCAGCCGTTGCTACCCTGCTCTTCCTGCTTCTGCTGAAGCCTGCTGCACCGGTAGGCACAAACGCGATCTGGCTGGGCATCGATTGGGGGCGGGCTGTTCAGACCGATGAGGATGTTCAAAAGCTGGCAAGGCTGCTGCGAGCAGAAGGGATTGGCACAGTCTATATCTGGACGACCTGGTTGCAGGAAGATGGCACCTGGAGCGCCACCACCTTTCCGACGATCAGAGCCTTTGTCGATCAGTTCCGGCGTTTTTATCCGGAGGCGCGTCTGGATGCCTGGATCGGCATTCCGGCAGAAGTGCCCGAATACCGGCTTGACGACACGGATGTTCAGGACACTGTGGCGACGTTTGCGGCCCAGGCGCTAACCGACTACAGCTTTGATGCCGTGCACCTGAATGTTGAGCCGGTTTGGGACGGCGATGAGAACTACCTGGACCTGCTGCGGGCGGTTCGTAAGGCGATCGGCGAGGACGCGGCTCTCTCCGTCGCGGTGCCACCTGACTGGAACACAGGGGCAGAAGGTATCCCTACCGGGCCATATACGACCCCTGATGCCCACTGGAGCGAGCAGTACAAACAGCGGGTCGCCTTTCTGGTTGATGAGCTGGTGGTGATGGCGTACAACAGCGGGTTGAGCACGCCTGAGGATTACCAGACCTGGATGGCTTTTCAGGTCAGGCAGTACACTTCTGCGCTGGAATCCCTGGGGATCGCTACGCAGCTTGTATTCGGAATCCCAACCTATGATGCCGAATTGCCCGGCCACGATCCGGTTGCGGAAAACATCCCGGCGGCAATCGCCGGGATTCGGCAGGGGTTGGCCCAGAGTGGGGAAGGGGCACGGCGCTTCCGCGGTGTTGCGATTTATGCCTACTGGTCAACGGATGCGCTGGAATGGCAGACATACCGGCAACTGTGGCTGGAACAGGATAACCGGTAGCGAGTCTGCAAGCGACATCGGGCCTGCCAGTGTGCGGGCCAAGGCGAGGGTCTCCGCCGTTTGAGGACGGCGGTTTTGTGTTATCATCCGTACCGGATGGCCCTGCGAGGGACGAACTGATGACGACTGTGTTGTTGATCCGCCATGCAGTGAATGACTGGGTGTCGAAAGGCCGGCTGGCTGGTTGGACTCCAGGCGTTCACCTGAATGCTGAAGGGCAGGAACAGGCCAGGGCGCTGGGGGCGCGGCTGGCAGATAGGCCGTTGCAGGCGATCTATGCCAGCCCGTTGGAACGTGCGCTTGAAACGGCTGAGGCGATTGCGGCCCATCATTCTCACCTGCGTGTCCAGATCGTGGAAGGGGTGGGCGAGCTGGACTGCGGGCGATGGCAGGGCGGGCAGATCGCTGAGCTGGCTTCCCGCAAGATGTGGGGGCTTATCCAGCAGGTTCCCACTCGGGCGCACTTTCCGGGCGGGGAGACATTGCGCCGGTCACAGGCACGTGCGGTGGACGCGGTTGAGATGCTGGTGGAGCGCCACCCGCAGGGCTTGATTGCCGTAGTCTCGCACTGCGACATCATCAAGATGATTCTGGCTCATTATCTGGGTATGCACCTGGATATGTTTCAGCGGATCGCCATTGCGCCGGCGTCGATTTCGGCGGTGCAGCTTGGCTATGGGCGGCCAATGGTGGTCAGCGTTAACGATACCTGTCACCTGCCGTCGACTGCCAGGGCAGATGACTCAGGCAAGCCGACATGAGCGGGGCAAACCAGGGTGCAGCCGGATGAAGCGCGATCTGTGATCTGATAAAAGAGGCTTCCTTCTTGAAAGGATATGCTCGATGGCGGGCTTTGAACTGGAACTGCGGCCGGTTGACTTCCTGACTGTAGGGACGGTAGGCCCACGGGGCAAGCGGGTATTCTATCTACAGGGCGCCAAGGGCGATCAGCTGGTGTCGTTGATCGTGGAAAAGCTGCAGGTGGGCGCCCTGGCCGAGGCGATCAAGGAACTGCTACATGAGCTGGATGAGCGCTTCCCACGGCCCGGCACAACGGAGATCGATCTGGCGGACTTTGATCTTGAGCTTCGCGATCCCATCCAGCCGGAATTCCGGGTGGCCGAGATCGGGCTGGGTTATGACGAGGTGAGCGACCTGATTGTGCTGGTCACCCAGGAATTGATCCCGAGTGAGGAGGAGCAGGCCGGGCGTGACCCTGGCGTGGTGCGCTTCTGGGTGGCGCGCCCGCTGATGCGGGCTTTGGCCATGTACGCGGAAACGGTTGTTGAACGGGGGCGGCCCGATCCGTCCAAGAATGGTCGTATCCATTACTACTGGACGTGACAGGCGTTTATGGGACTGGCTATGAGCGACAGGCCTGAGCCAGAGACCGAATCGCAGCCCATTACGACAGCTGAAGTGCTGTCGACGCTGAGTCAGTCTATCATTCAGGATGACCACGGTGTGTTGCCATGGGGGTCGAATTACGCCTATCTGGTCACTGTGGCCGATGATCGGCGTGCGTTGCTTGCGGTATACAAACCCCAGCGTGGTGAACGGCCGTTATGGGACTTCCCGGATGGCACGCTGTGCTACCGCGAGGTCGCGGCGTACGTTGTCTCCGAAACGCTGGGCTGGGCGATTGTGCCGCCGACGGTGCTACGTGGGGGGCCATACGGTCTGGGGTCACTGCAGTTCTTTGTGGATCACGACCCGGAGATCAACTATTTCACCCCTCTGCCGCCGGAGTGCGGAGACCAGTTGCAGCGCATTGCCGCCTTTGATTACCTGATCAACAATGCCGATCGCAAGGGCGGGCACTGTCTGTTGGACTCGCAGGGACACCTGTGGGGGATCGATCACGGCGTGTCGTTTCACTGCCAGCCCAAGCTGCGGACGGTGATCTGGGACTATGCCGGACAGCCGCTACCTGAACCGCTTGTGGAGGATCTGAAGGCTTTCCGGAGCGCCTTTGGCGAACCAGGGGCATCTGTCCGGCAGACATTGCAGGCCCTGCTATCGACGCCGGAAATTGACGCGCTGGAGGCGCGTCTTGATCACCTCTTGCGGACCCGCCGGTTCGTCCTGCCGGGGAGAGGGCCAAACTATCCCTGGCCGCCGGTCTAGCTTGCCGGGCAGGCAGGACGTCGTTATGGAGAGGAAATTGAGATGAAACGTGAATGTGCTGGCTGGCGCCTGCCTGTGGCGCTGATCAACGGCCTTGCGCTGGGGACATTCTACCTGTTGTTTTTGCGCCCACAGATGATCCGGTGGGGGACACGCCTGGGCGAGTCACTGCGGCGGCTGCCGGGCGATGATCTTATTGGGGCGCCCGGCCTTGTTGCCACGCGGGCAATCAACATCGACGCGCCGCCGGAAGCGGTATGGCCCTGGTTGGCCCAGATGGGGCGCGAGCGGACGGGCTGGTATAGCCTTGATCTTCTGGGCAATAATGGCATTCCTAGCGCCACTTACCTGCGCCAGGATCTGGGTGCTCCGCGGCCCGGCCTGCCACTGGATCTGGGCCTGCAGGTGCTGGAAGTCGAGCCAAACCGAGAGTTGTTGATCGGGGGTTTTGACCTGCCCATCCCGTTTGAGTCTGCGCTCGATCTGACAGCGCTTTACCTGCTGGAGCGGATGTCTGATGGCAGCACCCGGCTTCTTTTCCGGCTGCGCGCCAGGGCGCACAGCACAGCCGGCCAGTTGTTGTGCTGGTTGCTGGAACCGCTGGAGTTCCTGTTTTCAGTCCAGCAGCTCAGGGCGATCCGGGCACGCGCGGAGACGATGGCTTATATCCGCCAGCCGGTGGCGCGTGAGCTTGAGATCCCGCTGGATTAGGTCTTCGGGGGCGCATTACGGGGTTGCGGGGTGGCTGCCTGGTGGGCTGAAATCTGTTTGCCCGCCAGTCGTACACTGTAGAAAAAGGGTTACCGGTCGCCGCTCTCTGCGGCGATATGCACAGCGTTATGTTGAAAGCAGGGTAAGGTCATGGCATTTCCGCAGGGGTTTGTCTGGGGAGCAGCAGCAGCCTCATACCAGATCGAAGGTGCGGCCTTTGAGGATGGCAAAGGGCCGTCTGTATGGGACAGATTCTCCCACCGCAAGGGGAAAGTTTTTGGAGGGCATACGGGCGATGTCGCCTGCGATCACTATCATCGCTACCGCGAAGATGTCGCCCTGATGAAGACGATCGGCCTGCAGGCTTATCGGTTGTCGATCTCCTGGCCGCGGGTACTGCCGGAAGGTACAGGGCGGGTGAATCCAGCCGGGCTGGACTTCTACGATCGGCTGGTGGATGAGTTACTGGCGGCAGGGATCGCGCCGTACGTGACCCTGTTTCACTGGGACTACCCGGATGCGCTGTACTGCCGTGGCGGCTGGCTGAACAGCGAGTCGCCGGACTGGTTTGCGGAATATACCGCAGTGGTGACCGCCCGTCTGGGCGATCGCGTGCGATACTGGATGACTCTGAACGAGCCGGCTGTGTTCATCGTGATCGGCCATATGGATGGTCGCCATGCACCGGGCGACACACTGGCCTTTGACCAGATCCTGCGCATGGCGCACCATGCTCTACTGGCGCATGGTAAGGCTGTGCAGGTCATCCGGGCGAATGTGCCCGGCGCGCAGGTGGGAGCGGCGATCGTCAGCAAGATCGGCATTCCCGCCAGCCCAACCGACGCGGATATTGAGGCGGCCCGGCAGTACACGTTCAACTTCCAGCGGCACGATCTCTGGCATCACAACTGGTGGTCAGACCCGATGATCCGCGGCGAGTACCCGGCTGATGCGCTGGAACTCTTCGGGGATGCGATGCCCACACTCGGCCCACATGACATGCAGACCATTCACCAGCCGCTGGATTTCTACGGGGTCAATATCTACAACGGTGAGTATGTGCGCCGCGGCCCAGAGGGTATTCCGGAGGTTCTGCCCATGCCGATGGGGTTCCCCATCACAGCGTTTTACTGGCCGGTGACGCCAGAGGCGCTGTACTGGGGGCCGCGCTTCCTGTGGGAGCGTTACAGGCTGCCGATTGTGATCACCGAGAATGGACTTTCCAATACTGATTGGATCAGCCTGGATGGGAAAGTGCACGATCCACAACGGATTGATTTCACGCGGCGCTACCTGCTGCAACTCCGCCAGGCGGCAGCGGACGGTGTGAAGTTGCATGGCTACTTCCACTGGTCGATCATGGACAATTTTGAGTGGGCTGAAGGGATGAAACAACGCTTTGGCCTGATCTATGTGGATTATCAGACCCAGCAGCGCACGTTGAAGGATTCAGCCTACTGGTATCGGGAAGTGATCGCCAGCAACGGCGCAACACTGGATGAGTCTCCGGTGCTATAGGGCTTCCGTCGCTGTGCAGCGCCATGTGGGAGGCAGGGGCCAGGGTAGTTGACTGGCCCTGACTCTGTGCAGGGCAGGCGACGGTTCGGCGATGGGGCGCTTTTTCAGGTATAGTGTTGGGGCGATTGCGGTGAGGCAGCAGTTCAGGTCGAGGGGAACACATGCTGGCCAAGGTCATTTCATGCGGGGTGGTTGGGTTGGATGGCATCCCGGTGACGGTGGAGGTTGATTTTTCGCCAAACGCCGGGACGCCGCAGTTCAACATCGTCGGGCTGCCCGGATCGGCGGTCAAGGAGAGCCGGGAACGGGTCCGTTCGGCCATCAAGAACAGCGGCCTGCGCTTCCCGCTCAAGCGCTACACGGTTAACCTGGCTCCGGCGAATATCCCCAAAGATGGCCCGGCCTACGATCTACCGATTGCGGTTGGCGCTCTGGCGGCAACTGATCAGGCGCCGCTTGACGCCCTGGAAACTGCGATGTTCATTGGTGAACTGTCGCTGGACGGCGAAGTGCGCCATGTGAAGGGGGTGATTTCCTGCGCCTATGCGGCCCGGCAGCAGGGGTTAAGCACGATATTTGTCCCGGAAGCTGATGCGGCGGAAGCTGCCCTGATTCCGGACATTGAGGTGATCCCGGTGCGGACGCTGGGCCATCTGCTGGAACACCTCTACGGCCTGCAAACCATCCCGGCTTTTCGTCGCGAGGATATCCCGGTTGCTGATGAGTCGGCATTGCATATGTGGCTGGTGGATTTCGCCGAGATCAGGGGACAGGAGCATGTCAAGCGGGCGTTGGAAGTGGCTGCAGCGGGTAGCCACAATGTGCTGATGTCCGGCCCGCCCGGTTCCGGTAAGACCCTGATGGCTCGCGCGTTGCCGGGTATCCTGCCAGCGATGACCCTTGAGGAAGCGCTGGAAGTCACGCGGATCTACTCGGTTGCTGACCTGCTGCCGACCGATTCTCCGTTGCTGCGGGCGCGACCGTATCGCGCTCCGCACCACACCATCAGCCAGGCCGGGCTGGTTGGCGGCGGACGCCTGCCGCGCCCCGGCGAGGTCACGCTGGCCAACCAGGGTGTTCTGTTTCTGGACGAGTTCGGCGAGTTTGGCCGGTCGGCACTGGAGGTTATGCGCCAGCCGATGGAAGATCGTAAGGTCACCATCAGCCGGGCCAATGGCACGCTGACCTTTCCCTCCAATTTCATGCTGGTGGCAGCGATGAATCCCTGCCCGTGTGGTTACTATGGCGATCCTTCGCATCAGTGCACATGCTCGCCGGGACAGATTCGCCGCTACCAGCAGACGATCTCCGGGCCGCTCCTGGATCGTATTGATATCCATGTCGATGTGCCCCGCGTGGACTACGAGAAACTGACCAGCCGGGCGCCGGCAGAGACATCGAGCAGTATCCGGGTGCGGGTGGAAGCAGCCCGCGAGCGTCAGCGCAAACGGTTCGCCGGGAATCCCCACCTCCGGGCCAATGCGGATATGGGGCCGGGGGATATCCGCAAGTTCTGCCGTCTGACTCCGGAGGCCGAAGGGCTGATCAAAGTGACTCTGCGCCAGATGCAGCTCAGCGCACGAGCTTACCACCGCGTCCTGAAGCTGGGGCAGACCATTGCTGACCTGGCCGGCAGCGATGTGATTGATGTGCCACACCTGGCCGAGGCCATCCAGTATCGGCCCCGGCGGTCAACTGTGTAGCTGGTGTGCCGCAGCCATACGACGAAAGGATGTATCGTGAGCGAGC
>FWPV01009575.1_pt1 | contig 16340 bp, 19 predicted proteins | sample 2228371 | NCBI WGS metagenome assembly FWPV01 (sample SAMEA103939776, study PRJEB20133) | metagenome | reverse complement strand
TCCCCTCCCCCTGGGCAGCAGATCGATCTTCCAGTCGTGTTGACCATGCCCAGGGGGAGGGGGAGCTGAGAAGAAGGGAGGTGGGGGAGCGGAGCTCCCCCACCTCCCTTGAGATTGTTCCCCCTCTCCGCCGTCGAACCCCGGGCAGCCTTAGCGCGTGCCGGCGGAGAGGGGGTCGGGGGTGAGGCCGAAAGATGTCCCTCGCTTGATGCAGCGGGGCCGGTCCCCTTCCCCCGGTCGCGCCTGAGCGCTGCTAAAGGCCAGCGGCTTTTTCAACAGCCTCCTCGATTCTGATCTGATTGACCTCACTCGCGGCCTGGGGTATAATCCCGGCTCGCACCAAGACCCTGCCGTCGGAAGATAGATTCGATGCCGAAGCGTACCTACCAGCCGAAGATACGACGCCGCGTGCGCGTGCACGGGTTCCGCGCTCGGATGAAGACCCGCAGCGGGCGGGCGGTCCTCAAGGCCCGCCGCCTCAAGGGCCGCCACCGCCTGGCGCCGAGGATGAACGCACACGTCAAGCACATCAACTGGAAAGCCTAGTCCGCGGAGATCGTCACGGCACGAGCGCTATCTGCCCCCAGCGTACGCCAGCCAGTCGGGAAGGCCTCGCCGAATGCCTCGGGCGGCCGACCGTCGGGCAGCTGAGCCGCTCGCCGGGGATCGGGATGGATCGGCGGTTCCGGCTCACCAGTTCGAGCGAGGTCAAGCGGGTGCGGCGTGCGGGAAAGTCCTATGCCCACCCGCTCGCTGTGCTCGTCGCCTGCCGCAGCGGCGGCCCGACAACCCGCTGCGCCGTCACCGCCACCCGCACCATCGGCTCGGCCGTCGCCCGCAACCGGGCCAAGCGGAGGCTGCGCGAAGCGCTGCGGCAGTGGATCGGACACGCGGCTCCCGGCTGGGACCTCGTCCTCATCGCCCGCCCGCCGGCGCTGACGGCCGAGTGGGCGGACGTCCTGACCGCCGTCGAGAGGCTGCTGCTGCGGGCCCACGTGATCAAGGCCGATGAGCGAAAGCCAGATGATCCTCGATGACGAGCCCTCGCTGCGCCAAATCCCTCTGACGTGGCGCACTCTGCCGCGGCTCCCCGCCCTCGCTCTGATCCGGCTCTACCAGATGACCCTGGCGCGCCTGATCCCCTCCAACACCTGCCGCTTCCACCCGACTTGCTCACACTACGCCTACCAGGCCATCGCCCGCTATGGCATACTCAAAGGCGGGCTGCTCGGCCTGTGGCGCATCCTGCGCTGCCAGCCCTTCTCACGCGGCGGTTTCGACCCCGTCCCATAGGAGCATCATGGAACTCTCTCACCCACGCCCCCAGCGGGCCTTCCTGGCTGTCGGCCTCACCCTCCTGGCCTTTCTGCTCGCCGCCTGCTCGAACGGAGCGACCGTCGCCTCGTCCTGGCCGGGGCTGGCCAGCGATGGCTCGACGGCCTACATCAGCTATGGCCCTGCCGTCTACGCCGTCGACGTGACAAGCGGAACCGAACGCTGGCGCTTCCCGACCGAGCCCGACCGGACCCTCACGTTCTACGCCCCTCCCGCTCTCACCTCCGACGGTCACCTCATCGTCGGAGGCTACAACCACCTCGTCTACAAGCTGAGAGCCGAAGACGGGAGCACGGTCTGGACCTTCAGCGGCGCCGGCGACCGCATCATCGGCGGCGCTGCGATCGCCGGCGAACTCGCCCTCGTGCCCTCGGCCGATCACACCCTGTACGCCCTGCACCTCAGCAGCGGGCAGCCCGCCTGGACCTTCACCGCGGACCACGCCCTATGGGCCGCGCCCCTGGTCAGCGGCGACCGCGTCTACCTCCCCGCCCTCGACCATCACCTCTACGCTCTCGACCTGAACACAGGCCGCCTGATCTGGTCCCACGACCTCGGCGTCGCCACCGCCGACACGCCCACCCTCGCCGAGGGGCTGCTGCTGGTGGGCACCTTCGGCGGCGGCCTCACCGCCCTGGATGCCCAGACCGGCGAGGTGGCGTGGACGTTCGCCACGCAGGGCTGGGTGTGGGGCAGCCCAGCCGTCAGCGGCACCATCGCCGTCTTCGGCGACGTGTCCGGCACGGTCTACGCCGTGGACGTCACCCGCGGCGAGGAGATGTGGAGCATCTTGCCGGACGGCCCTGTGGCCGGCACGCCCGTCATCGCGGACGACGTCGTCGTCTTCGGCACCGAGTCGGGCACGGCCTACGCCCGCAGCCTCCAGAGCGGCGCCCCTCTCTGGGAGCAGCCGGTCAGGGGCAAACTGTACGGCGATCCCCTGACCAGCGGCAGCAGCCTCCTGATCGGAATCACCTCGGGCGAGACGCTGTTGGCCGCACTCGACATCCGAAGCGGCGCCGTCCGCTGGACCTACACGCCGGCCCGCTAGGCCGAGGAACCTGTCATGTGGGATACCTTCATTCTCAACCCAATGGTCAACGCCCTGATGCTGATCTACCAGTATCTGGGCAACAACTTTGGTCTGGCCATCATCCTCTTCACCGTCCTCATCCGCGTGATTACGCTGCCGCTTACGCTGCAGCAGCAGCGCAGCACGCAGAAGATGCAGGAGCTGCAGCAGTCGAAGCGCTGGCAGGAGGCGCTCAAGAAGTACAAAGACGACAAGCAGAAGCTGCAGGAAGAGCAGCTCAAGATGTACCAGGAGATCGGCTTCAACCCGCTGAGCGGCTGCCTGCCCATGCTCATCCAGTTCCCCATCATCATCGGCCTGTATCAGGCCGTCATGCGCGCCCTGGCCTCCACGCCGATTCAGCTTCTCGACCTGGCCAAGCACTTCTACCCCTTCGTGCCCGGCCTGGCCTCCCTCATCCCGCTCAACAGCCGCTTCCTGTGGATGGACCTGGGGCAGCCGGAGCGCCTGTACCTGCCCTTCCTGCCAAACGTCGGCATCCCTGTGCTCACCATCCTGGTCGTGCTCACCACCTGGCTCTCCACCAAGCTCACCACGCCCCCCTCGGCCGACGGCCAGGGCGCCCAGATGACGCAGATGATGTCGATCTACATGCCTCTGCTCCTCGGCTATTTCTCCTACTCCTTCGCCGCCGGCCTGGCGCTGTACTTCGTCGTATCCAACATCTTGCAGATCGTGCAGTCGGCCGCCATGGGCAAGGTCGATTGGCGCAACGTGTTCACGCTGTCCAAGCCCAAACCGGTGAAGAAGGGCTAGGGGGAGGGTGCGTCCCATGGCCCAGCAGCCCATCAGCCTGGAAGTCAGCGCGGCAACCGTGGACGAGGCCGTCGCTCAGGGGGCGGCCCAGCTCGGAGTGCCCGTCGATGCCCTGGACGTCGAAGTGCTCGACGAAGGCAGCAAGGGCCTGTTCGGCCTCGCCGGCCGTCCGGCGTGCGTGCGCCTCACCCTCCGGTCCGCAGCCGCGCCTCAGGAGGCAGTGCAGGCCGCTCCCGAGCCCGACGCGGAAGAGGCCCCCATCGTGGCGCACGATACCGTGGTCGAGCTGCTGGAGCGGATGGGGATTCAGGCCCGCGTCCATGCCCGCTGGAGCGACGAGGTGGACGACAACGGCGTGCGCCCTCTGCTCGTCGACATCCGCGGCGACGACTTGAGCATCCTCATCGGCCGCCGCGGAGAAACCCTCGCCGCCCTGCAGTACATCACCCGCATGATCGTGGCCAAGGAGCTCGACCACCCGGTGGCCGTCGTGATCGACGTCGAGGGCTACCGCGCCCGGCGCGAGCGTCAGCTGCGGCAGCTGGCTCGCCGCATGGCCAGCCAGGCCGTCGAGTTCGGCAGGACCATGACCCTCGAGCCCATGCCGGCCAACGAGCGCCGCATCATCCACCTCGAGCTGCGCGACCGTGAGGATGTCCGCACCGAGAGCGTCGGCGAGGGCGACAGCCGCAAGGTCACCATCATCCCGCGCAAGTAGCGCTTCCCCGGCGGACGGCGTCGGCCTTTCGCGCGCGCACCCCGCGGATATAATGCGCTCATGCCCGAGCTGCTGGCCCTGCCGGCCGTGAACTACCTCATCGTCGGCCACGTCTCAAGGGACCTGACGCCGGAAGGCCCCGTGCTCGGCGGCACCGCCGCCTACGCCGGACTAACCGCCCGCGCCCTCGGCCTGCGCGTGGGCGTCGTCACCGCCGCCGGCCCCGACCTCGACCTCTCGCCCCTGCAGGACCTCTACCTGGAGTGCGTGCCCTCCCAGGTCTCCACGACCTTCGAGAACCGCTACACGCCCGACGGCCGCGAACAGTGGCTGCATGCCCTGGCCCCTGGCCTGGGCGGCGAGGCGGTGCCACCCGCGTGGCGGACAGCCCCCATTGTCCACCTGGCACCCATCGCCGGCGAGGTCGATCCGGCGCTGGTGGACTTTTTCGGCGCAGGGCTGTTGGGGGTGACGCCGCAAGGATGGATGCGTGCCTGGGACGAGAGCGGCCGCGTCCGCCCCAGCCGCCTCGAGGGTGCCGAGGCGGTGCTCCCCGCGGCTGGCGCGGTCGTTGTCAGCCTGGAGGACGTGGCCGGCGACGAATCGCTCATCGAGGAGATGGCCGAGCACTGCCGCCTGCTCGTCGTCACCGAAGGACCGGGGGGCGCCCGCCTCTACTGGAACGGCGACCGGCGCCGCATCCCCGCCCCGCGCGTGACGGAGATCGATCCCACCGGCTCGGGAGACATCTTCGCCGCCGCGTTCTTCATCCGCCTCTACCAGACGCGCGATCCCTGGGAGGCGGCTCGCTTCGCCAACTGCCTCGCCTCGGCCTCCGTCACCCGGCGCGGCATCCAGTCCATCCCGCGGCCCGAAGAGATCGAGGCCGCCTCGGTCCAGGTGTTCCCATGACCCGGACCTACGCGCTGGTCAATCAGAAAGGCGGCGTGGGCAAGACAACCACCGCCATCAACCTCGGAGCCTACCTAGCCGAGGCCGGGATGCGAGTGCTCCTGGTCGACCTCGACCCCCAGGCCAACGCCACGGCCTGTCTGGGCGTCAACCTCAAGGACGTGTCGAGCGGGACGTACGAGGCCCTCATCGGCGAAATCCCCGCGGGCGAGAGCCTCCTGCACAGCCCGAACCTCAAACTCACGCTGCTGCCGTCCTCGACCGCCCTCGCCGGCGCGCAGGTGGAACTGGTGACCATGGACGAGCGCGAGCACCTGCTCCGCCGAGCACTCGCCCCCCTCGATGGCCGCTTCGACTACGTGCTCATCGACTGCCCTCCGTCGCTCGGCCTGCTCACCCTCAACGCGCTGCTCGCGGCCAGCCACGGCATCCTCATCCCGGTCCAGTGCGAATACCTGGCGCTGGAGGGGCTGACCAGTCTGATGGACACTCTGCGTCGGGTGCGGGCCCGGCTCTTCCCCGGGCTGCGGGTGCGGGGTCTTCTCCTGACCATGTACGATGCCCGCACGAATCTCTCGCGCGAGGTGGCGGACGAAGTGCGCCAGCACTTCCCCGGGCAGGTGTTCCAGGTCGTGATCCCGCGCAGCGTGCGCCTGGCCGAAGCGCCCTCACACGGGCTGCCGATCTCGCACTACGATCCGGCGTCGCCGGGGGCCCAAGCCTATCGCGCCCTGGCCGCGGAAGTGCTCGCCGGGGACGGCTTGCGAGCCGGGGCGGCACGCCGCAAGGCGGAGGCATGAGATGACACGTCGACGCGGTCTGGGAAGGGGATTGGATGCCCTGATCCCTGCGCAAGAGGTTCTCCCGCCGGCCGGGGCCGCGGTGCTCGAGGTGCCGCCGGACGCCATCCGCCCCAACCCGCGTCAGCCCCGCTCCCGCATCGATGCCGAGGACTTGCAGGCCCTGGCGGCGTCCATCCGCGAGCACGGCGTCCTTCAGCCGCTGATCGTCTCACGCGAGGGGCAGGAGGGAGGCTTCATCCTCATCGCCGGTGAGCGTCGGCTCGAGGCCGCCCGCCTGGCCGGGCTGGCCACCGTGCCGGTCGTCGTCCGCGAAGCGGACGAGGCGCAGCACCTATCTCTGGCGCTGATCGAGAACTTGCAGCGCACCGACCTCAATCCCCTCGAGGCAGCAGAGGGATACCGCCAGTTGGTGGAGGACTTCGGCCTGTCGCAGGAGCGCGTGGCGGCGCTGGTGGGGAAGAGTCGTGCCGCCATCAGCAACACCCTGCGGCTGCTGCGCCTTGCGCCGGCCGTGCGCGAGGCGCTCGCCTCCGGCAAGATCAGCGAAGGCCATGCCCGTGCCCTGCTCGCCCTGCCAACGCCCCAGGCTCAGGCCGCCGCGCTGCAAACCATCGTGCGGCGCGAGTTGAGCGTGCGCCAGGCGGAGGAGCTGGCACGCCGACTGGTGGGGCAGCGCCGCGTGCGCCGCCGCCATGCGTCTCGCTCACCCGAAGAGACGGATGTCGAGGCTCAGCTCAAGCCCTCGGGACCAAGGTGCAGCTGCGCCGCGGGCGCCGCGGCGGCGCGCTGGTCATTCACTTCTATTCGGACGAGGAACTCAACGCCCTGGTCGATCGGCTCCTGAGCCTGCCGCCTGAGGACTGAGGTGCGGTACTTGGTCTTCGGCACCGGTGCGGTCGGCGGCCTGATCGGAGCCCGCCTGGCTCTTTCGGGCCAACCTGTGATCTTCCTGGCGCGCCCGCGCATGGCCGCGGTGCTGCGCCGCAGTGGGCTCCGCCTGGAAGGAGACGGGCCACGCCAGCATCTCGCAACGCCGCACGTCCTCGACGAGCCGGAGGACTTGGCGGGCCTGGACTCCCGGCCCGACGCGGTCTTCCTGTGCGTGAAGGCCTATGACACAGCGCAGGCGGCGGACACGCTGGCCCGCTTGCTCCCCGGCCCGGCACCGGTCATCTGCCTGTCGAACGGCATCGGCAACGAGCACGTGCTGGCCTCGAGGCTGGGCGGCGAGCGCGTCGTGGCCGCTGCGCTGACGACCGCCATCTCCGTGGTCGAGCCCGGGGTTGTGCGGATCGAGCGGGAGCGGGGCATCGACCTGGCGCGCGGCCATCCTCTTCTGCCGGCTTTGCTGCACGACCTGGCGGCGGCGGGCTTTCGCCTCCGCCTGCATGACGACGCTGCCCGTCTGAAGTGGTCGAAGCTGATGACGAACATCGTGGCCAATGCCACCTCGGCCATCACCGGGTGGCCGCCCGGGGAGGTGTTCTCGCACCCGGGGCTGTACCGCCTCGAGGTCGAGGCGCTGCGCGAGGTGGTGCGCCTGCTGGGCGCGATGGGTCAGTCGCCTGAGGATCTCGTTGGGGTTCCCGTGCGCTGGCTGAGCCGGGCCCTGTCCCTGCCACCGCGCTGGGTCCAGCCGCTGCTGAGGCGGTCGGTTGCCGGCGGACGCGGGCAGAAGCTGCCGTCGTTCCACCAGGACATCGGCCGCGGCCGCTCGGAAGTCCGCTGGCTCAACGGCGCGGTGGTGGAAGAGGCCAGGGAGCGCGGCGTGCCCACCCCGGCCAACGCCGTCCTGTGCGAGGTCATGCTGGGCTTGGTGGAGGGCCAGCTGGACCCGCTCGAGTATCGCCACCGCCCCGAAGCCCTGTTGGCGGCGGCGGCCGCGGCGGGGGTGCCGGGGCTTCGGGGGTATAATCCCGGTTCCGAGAAGGGGCGGGGGCGATAGAGGCATCGCCCTCGCGTGAGGTGTCCGCATGGAGCTCGAAGGTCGAGTGGCTGTCGTGACGGGGGCCTCGCGCGGCATCGGCCGCGCCACCGCTCTGGAGCTGGCGCGGCAGGGCGCCGCGGTGGTCGTCAACTACCAGAGCAGCGCCGCGGCGGCGCAGGAGACGGTGGCCGCCATCGAGCAGCAGGCCGGGCGGGCGGTGGCCTTCCAGGCCGATGTCAGCGACCACGCGCAGGCCCAGGCCCTGATACGCTTCGCCATCGACCACTTCGGCGATCTGCACATCCTGGTCAACAACGCCGGCATCACCCGCGACGGGCTGATCGCCACGATGGAAGAGGGCGACTGGGACCGCGTCCTCGCCGTGAATCTGAAGGCCACTTTCAACTGCTCTAAGGCCGCCGTGCGGCACATGCTGCGGCGGCGCTACGGCCGCATCATCCAGATCACCTCGGTGGCCGGTCAGATGGGGAACGCCGGCCAGACGAACTATTCGGCCTCCAAGGCGGGCCAGATCGGCTTCACCAAGGCGCTGGCCCGCGAGGTGGCCGCCCGCAACATCACCGTCAACGCCGTTGCCGCCGGCTATATTGAGACCGACATCTGGGCCAGTGTGCCCGAGGCCAGCCGCAAGGCCGCCCTGAGCCTGATCCCGCTGGGGCGCACCGGGCGGCCCGAGGAGATCGCCGCCGCGGTCGCCTTCCTCGCCTCCGACCGGGCTGGATACATCACCGGCCATGTTCTGACGGTGGACGGCGGCATGGCAATGTTCTAGGGAGTGAAGGACATGGACACGAAGGCGTACGGCGAGCAGCGGTCCGGCGGGAAGACGACGATTGCCCCTGTCGTGCTGGTGACCATGGCACGCCTGACCGCGCTGGGCGTCCCCGGGGTTGTGGCGATGGCGCCGGTGCCGGGCGGGGTGAACCGCCTCTTCCGCCGCGGCAGCTCGGAAGGGGTGCGGATTGAGGTCGAGCAGGATCGCGTTTCGGTCGACTTGCATCTGATCCTGTCTCACGATGTCAACGTGCGCGAGGTCAGCCGCAAGGTGCAGGCGGAAGTGGCGCGCGCCATTGAGGACATGGTGGGCATGCAGGTCGCTCGCATCGACGTGCACGTCGAGGACATCGATTACGGGAACCATCTCTAGTTGGTCCGCTGAGCGGCGAGGATGAAGCGCGAGCGCCGTCGGGCTCGCAGCCTGGCGCTGCAGGCTCTTTACGAGATCGACTGTGTGGGTCATGCCTCCGAGGAGGTCATTGCCCGGCATCTGGCCGAGAACCCCGGCCTCGGATCGGAGGCGGCTGCCTTTCTGCGAGCGCTGGTGCTCGGGACACTGCACCACGCCCCTCAATTCGACCGATGGATCGCCGAGTGTGCACCGGAGTGGCCGGTCGAGCAGCTGGCGGTCGTGGACCGCAACATCATCCGCCTGGCGCTCTGGGAGTTCGCCGTGTCGAGGGAGACGCCGGTGAAGGTGGCCATCAACGAAGCAGTCGAGCTGGCCAAGCGCTTCGGCTCCGACAGCGCGCCGCGCTTCGTCAACGGAGTGTTGGGGACGCTGGCGGAGCGCGAGGCGGAGCTGCGCCGTCAATTGCAGCCAGCAGGCTGAGAGTGTGAGCCGTGGAGATTCTGGGAATCGGGCCGCTGGAACTGATCTTCGTGCTGGTGATCGCACTGATCATCATCGGCCCGAAGGACATGGGGAAGACCGCCCGCCGCATCGGCCGCTTCCTGAACCGGTTGTACAAGTCGGAGGGCTGGCGCACCTTCCTGCAGGCCTCGCGCAATCTGCGCTCGCTGCCCAGCCGGCTGGCACGGGAGGCCGAGCTGGAGGAACTGCGCCAGGTGAAGAAAGCGGTGACCGACGCCGGTCAGGAGGTTGCGCACGACTTGACGTCCATCGAACGAGACGTCAGGGCCGAGGGCCAGGCCGTTGTCCGCGGCCTGCGCGCGGCGGAGGCCGAGGTGCAGGGCGCCAGCCAGCCCGAATCCCCAGCACCGCCGGCAGAAGGATCGGCACAGGGCTAGATGATCCGACGTGCCTTCTCCTCGATGTGGCACACCGTGAGCGCTCCTGTCCGCTGGATCGCCCGGCCGCTCCGCCGACTGCGCGAGGCCTGGGCCAGCGAGCCCGACGACGCACCAGCCGTCGAGGCCTTCGCCCGGTCGCTGCAGGACCCCTCCCTTCTGGTGGAGCACCTGGAGGCGCTGCGCGGCGCCCTGCTGCGTTCGGTGGTGGCCCTGATGGTGGCGACGGGGGTCGGTTTCGCCGTTGCCCAGCAGGCACTCGATTGGCTGGCCGCGCCCGTCGGGGGCATCCGTGCCCTGCAGGCGATCGAGGTCACCGAGTCCATCAGCGCCTTCATGCGGGTCTCGCTGCTCACCGGATTCGTCCTGGCCTTTCCGTACATCGGATTGGAGCTCTTCCTGTTCGTCGCGCCTGGACTGAAGCGCCACGAGCGGCGCATCGTGCTCACTGTCATCCCGGCGGCGGTCGTGCTCTTCGTTGCCGGCATCGCCTTCGCCTACTACCTCATGCTCCCGGTGGCGCTGCCCTTCCTGCTCAACTTCATGGGCATCACCACCCGCGTGCGGCCGGCCAACTACGTCCGCTTCGTCACCAATCTGCTCTTCTGGATTGGGGTGGCGTTCCAGTTCCCGCTGGTGATGTACGCGCTGGCGGCCATCGGGCTGGTTCGGGCCCGCACGCTGATGGACGGATGGCGCCTCGCCATCGTCGGCATCGCCATCCTGGCGGCCGTCGTCACCCCCACCGTCGACCCGGTGAACATGGCCCTGGTGATGGCGCCCATGGCCCTGCTGTACTTCTTGAGCATTGGCCTGGCGTCGCTGGCCGAGCGCGGCCGGCAGCGGCGGCTGGCAGCCGAAGGTGGCCCCGCCGCGTCGACGCAACCTTAGCTGCCGGCGCTGGGAGAAGCTCCGATGGCGATCGCTGCCCTGCCTCGCGCGACCATCGCCGCCCTGCCCACTCCGGTGCAGCCCATGCCCCGGCTCAGCGCCGCGCTCGGCGGAGCCGAGATCTGGATCAAGCGCGACGACCTGACCGGCCTGGCCTTCGGCGGCAACAAGACGCGCAAACTGGAACTGCTGCTGGCTGACGCCCAAGCGGCCGGGGCACGGGCGCTGCTCACCACCGGCGCCGTGCAGTCGAATCACTGCCGCCAGACGGCCGCGGCCGCGGCTCGGTTTGGCTTCGACTGCGTGCTGGTGCTGCCCGGCCAGCCCCCACACGAAGCAGCGGCCTGGACGGGCAACCTGCTGCTCGATCGCCTGCTGGGAGCCGAGATCCATTGGGCCGGTGAGGCGCCGCGCGACCAGGCGCTGGCGGAGGCCTTCCATCGCTGCCAGGCCGACGGCCGCAAGCCGTACCTGATTCCGTACGGCGGCTCAAATGCCCTGGGCGCAGCCGCGTACGCCTACGCCGTCGCCGAACTGAGCCAACAGGCCCCGCCCTTCGACCGCATCGTCCCAGCAACCTCGTCGGGCGGGACGCAGGCCGGCCTTCTGGCCGGGACCCGCCTCTATCACTATCCGGCTCGCATCAGCGGGATCAGCGTCGACCAGCCCGGCCGGGCCATGCAGAGCCGCGTGGCGGAACTGGCATGCGAGACAGCCTCGCTGCTCGGCCATCCCCTCGACCTCGCCGCAGACGAGGTCGAGGTGTTCGATGACTACCTTGGCGGCGGCTACGGCGTGATGGGCGAAGCGGAGCGGCAGTCCATCCGTCTGTTTGCCGAGAGCGAGGGCATCCTGCTCGACCCGGTCTACACCGGCCGCGCAGCCGCCGGCCTGATCGACCTGGTCCGACGACAGGTGATCGGCCGCGCCGAGCGCGTCCTGTTCTGGCACACGGGTGGCACGCCCGCGTTGTTCGCGTACAGCGCGGCCCTCACCCCCAGGGGCGGCTGATCCCTCGGCACGCCCGCAGACCCGCGGCCGGAGCATCGTCGCTGGCCCTGCCGCCGCAGCCTGCCGCACGGCGGCAGGCGCTCGAACGTCGGGATCTACCGCAGCCCGACCAGCTCCATCACTTCGACCGGGCTTTCCTTCCCCTCCAGGCGCAGGGCAGGGACGGGCAGCAGCGCGGCATGGTCAAGGATGCGTTCCGCCGCGGCGCGGCTGATGAGGATCTGGCCGGGTGAGGCGTTTTCCTGAAGCCGCCGCGCGGTGTTGACACTGTCGCCAATCGCCGTGTAATCCAGCCGTTTCTCGGTGCCAATCAATCCCAGGACGGCTTCGCCGAAATGGATGCCGAAGCCAAAGGCCAGACGATAGGCCGGCTCCAGGTCGTCGTGGAGTCGTGCCACGGCTGAGCGGATGGCCAGGGCAGCGCGGGCCGCGCGCAGGGTGTGGTCCGCCTGCGGGATAGGGGCGTTGAACCAGGCCATGACCGCGTCGCCCAGGAACTTGTCGATCGTGCCTTCTTCGGACAGGATGGCTTCGGCGGCGGCGGCCAGATAGCGGTTCAGCACCCCGACCAGTACCTCGGGCTCCATCGTCTCACTGAAGCGGGTGAAACCGCGCAGGTCGGCGAAGAGGGTGGTGATCTCGGTGCGCCGTCCGCCGAGGCGGAGGCTGTTCGGGTCCAGCTGCTCGATCACCGCGGGCGAGACCATGCGCTCGAACAGCGCTCGCTGCGCTTCCAGGCGCCGCTTCTCGGTCAGGTCGTCGAGGACGATGGCAACCCCGCGCGTCGTCTGCGCTGCATCCTTGAGCGGGCTGATGTTCAGGCTGAGGTCCACCTGGCCTCGTCCGGGCAGGATCGGTCTTGCTTCCAGCCCGATATGACGCTGGTCCGAAGTCTTGACCTCTCTCACCCGCTCGGGCAGATCGGGGGAGAGATCCGGCAGGAGGGTCCCCAGGGGTCGGCCGATCATTTCCTGGCGCGGCCGCGCCAGGATGGCTTCCGCCGCCTGGTTGAAGAGCATGATGCGGTCGGTGATGTCGGCCGTGATCACGCCGCTAGCGATGGAGGCGAACACGTCTTCCATCAGGTTCTTCAGCTCGGTCACTTCATCCAGGGTGCGTCGGACCGACTCGAAGAGCCGCGCGTTTTCCAGAGCGACGGCGGCCTGGTTGCTGAAGGCCGAGAGCAGGGATCGCTCTCTCTCGGTGAACAGTCCCTCGCGGGCGCGGTTGTCGGCGTAGATCACGCCGGTGAGAGCCCCCCTGACCTTGAGAGGAACGCAGAGGATGGAGCGCAGGTTGTAGGCGATGATGCTGGCCTGGCGATCGAAGCGCGGGTCGGCCTGGGCGTTGGTGGTCAGCACCGCCTCGCCGCTGCGCGCCACGCGGTCGATGATCGAGTGGCTGATGGCCTGCTCGCCGGCGTCGAGCGAGGCCCGCTCCCAGTTGCGCGCCACCAGGGTCTCGAGGTCTCCCCGGTCCGTTCGCAGCATGAGGAAGGCCCGTTCGGCGCCGGTGAGGCGGATGATGGTATCCATCACCTCATTGAGCACCGTCTGCAAGTCCAGCGAGGAATTCACCACCTGGCCGATCTCGGCCAGGGCGTGGAGGTTGCGGCGCTCCTGTTCGATGTCCTCCACCCACTGGCGCAGGCTTGCTAGGGAGCCGCTCATCTGCCGCAGTCCCTCGAGCACCCCCGCAGGGAAGCGAGCCTGTTGTGTCCCGAGCGTGCTGCGGTACGCGGCGAGCTGCGCCCGGATGTCCTCCGCCATGCGGCTCAAGCGCAGCAGGTGCTGTTCGGCGGTCGGGCGAGTGGTGGCTTCGCTGGACACAGGACACCCCCGTCGGATGCAGGGCTCTGCCGGTCCTCGGTGCTCACGGGCGCATGGTGGGCCCGCAGGGATTGCGTCGCACGAGATGAAGATGGGCCAGGCGGCGGGCAGGCGGCAGGCGCAGCGCGGCGAAGCCCATTATACGCGCCTCGGCCCCGCGGCAGCAGGCCTGCCTCGCGAGCGAATGCGAGGCGGCTGCCGCAGCCGAGCCAGCCGCGACGGGAGCCACGCCGCCCACAGCCGAGGCTCGAGCGCACTCCATGCCTCCCGCACTGCCCTCTCGTCGGGGGCGTGGGCCCCAAACCGCTCGCACACGTACTGCTCCACGATCAACCACGCGGCAGGACCACCGGAGGGAAAGGCCCCGGCGAAGAGCACAGCCCGTTCGTACGGAGTCTGCGCCGCGCTGAGGGGCAGGCCCAAGCGCCCGAACCACAGGCTCCAACGCAGGTATGTCCGCGCCGTCAATGAGGCGGCTCCCGGCGAGCGCTGCGGGAGGGAGGCCGGAGGCTCAACCCCGAGCCGCCGCAGTTGGCCGGCAATCCCGGACGCCACGACGACCTGCAGGTAGGGGTCCGCCCAGAGGCGGATCGCCAGAGCCGCGACCAGCGCGACCACGAGCACCAGGAGCCAGCCGTCACGCGGGCGGCTGGCCGGAGCAGGGGCTTCGGTCTGCTGAGTCGACGGCTCCTGCCCCGGGAAGTACTCCTGCTCGAGTCGGTCGAGCGGGAAGGGGCTGTCCTCCCCGAGGTCCCCGACCTGGCCCGCCGGCGGCTGGCCCGCGCTCCCTGCCGTCTCGCGTCGAATCAGCGGGGGCTGCGAGGCCGTGGGCTCGAATTCCACCCAACCGTATCCCGGGAAGAAGACCTCGGGCCACGCATGGGCATCCTTGGCATGCACCTCGTACATGCGCTCGCCCGGGCTGTAGGATCCCTCCGCCAGGCCGGCGCTCAGCCGCGCCGGGACTCCCAATGCCCGCAGCAGGATCACCTCGGCGCTCGCGTAGTAGTCGCAGAACCCCTCTCGCGATTCGAAGAGGAACCAATCGATCGGCTCGGCGCCGGCGGGCGGCGCGGGCGTGCTCCGGCTGTAGCGGATGTGGCTGCGGAGCCAGCGCGTGACCGCCAGCGCCTGATCGTAGGGGGAAGCGAGGCCTGCCGCGATCTCCTGCGCCAGGTCCAGAGTGCGAGAGGTGATCGTTTCGGGGAGCTGCAGGTAGCGCTCGCGCACCCAGGATGGATAGTCCGTTCCCGCCCCGCGCAGTTGGTCTGCCGTGGGCGCGGCCACGGCGGCGCGCGAACGATAGGTCTCACCGGCCACCACCACCGACGTGCCCGTCACGCTGAGCACATCCAGGCTGCCGTCCGGCAGCCGCATGGCGCTGACCTGAGCTGCCCGCCCCAGCCACACGGGCTGCGCTGCCAGATGGAGAGTGTGGAGTGCCGGGGCGAGGACGGTCGTGCGGAAGGCGTAGCCGCGCCGCTCCGGGTATCGGGCCACGGGCCAGTCACCGGCCTCCGGCGGCAGGCTTAGCTGCTCGGCGGGGGAAGTGCTCCAGCGCCCGTGGCGATACGTGTCGTAGACCCGGGCGCGCCAGTACAGACGGGGCGGCCTGTCCCGCGCGTCCTCCAGCGCCACCACCATCACCACCTCCTCGCCCGGCTCGCTGCCCGCCTCAAGGGCGAGGCTCTCCCCATAGAACTCGGAGACGCGCACCACCGGCCCGCGCAGATGGCCGAACGTGTCCCCGATTCGATCCCGCAGGCGCGACCACGGCCGCGACAGGTCCTCCCACAGGTTGGCTGCCGTCTCGGATTGAGCAAAGGCCGGCCCGCCCCAGGCCAAGAGCACCAGCAGCCCAGCAGTCACCAGCCCCACCTCGAGAATCCTCGGAACCGCGCCAGGTGGGACCTGCGACCGCAGGTTCTGCCAGACCTGCTGCCGTCCGACCAGGTGGAGGCGCAGCGCAAGGATCAGGGTGAGCAGGACGTAGCCGGCCTGATAGCCTCCCAGGCCGGAGTGGCCGAGCGTGTAGAAAGCATTCACCATCAGCGCCAGACCCGCGGGCAGCGCGGTGCGCCACAAACCACGATGGCGGACCACGGCCCAGGCCGCAGACACACCAAGCCCCCAATACAGCAGGGCCATCATCAGGACGAACATCAGCAGGTCGGGGTTTCTCTCGCCTCGCAGGATGACGCCGAGGAAGGAGAGGATGCGGCGCAGCATCTCCGCGATGCGCTCGCGCCAGATCAGATCCGCCTCAAGCACTCGCCCCATCTGCCAGCCGGCGGCAAAGAGCCCGTACGCCGCCGCGAAGCACGCCGCCGTGCGCGCGCGGAAGCGGCTGACGGCAAGAAGCCATCCTGCCATCACCCCCAGCACCCCCATCGCAGGGACGATGTCCAGGTGGTCCGTCCAATCCGCCGCCCACAGCCCCAGCCCAGAAATCATGAGCATCAGCGCAGTGACCAGCAGCGCCAAGCCGTCGGCCTGCGGACGGGAGGATGGACCTCGCCGCCTCGAATGCTCCGCACTCACGAGTGCTTCTCCCACGACAAGTGTACCGCAGGCTCGATCCGAAGCACGATCCCGCTTGCCGCCCTCCCCCAATCCTGCTATGATGCCTCGGCCCAACTCCCATGATCCCAACCATCGACCCGCACCGCCGCCGCCTGTACCTGGTCCTGGTGTCCATCATCCTGGCCACGATCCCCTGCTACTGCCTCGGCCTGATCCGACTCCTCGCCGTCCCCGCCCGAACCGCAACGCCGACCCCCACAGCCTCGCCGACGCCCCCGACGCTGAGCCCGACGCCCAGCGAGACCCCAACCGCGACCGCCACCAACACGCTCACCCCGACCTCCACTCGATTCATCCCATACACCCCAACCACGAGCGATACCCCCTCGCCCACGCCGAGCCAAACCCCCTCGCCCACGCCGAGCGAAACCCCCACCCCCATCCCCACCCCAAGCGACACCCCCTCGCCGCCGCCCCCGGCAACCGACACGCC
>FWPV01009570.1_pt1 | contig 16347 bp, 15 predicted proteins | sample 2228371 | NCBI WGS metagenome assembly FWPV01 (sample SAMEA103939776, study PRJEB20133) | metagenome | reverse complement strand
CCGGCCGGGAAGACGGGTTCCTGCCCGCGGGAAGGACGCGCGGGGAGGGCGGGCCGTCCCGCCCTCCCCTCCCCCGCGGTGAGGGCGACCTTCTCCCCCGCCGCTAGAGGCGCTCCTCCCCTCAAGATATCCTTTCGGATGACCCGAGAGGGGAGCGGAGAGGCGGGCTCTTATCCGACGGTAACAGGAAGCAACATATAGGCGGCTCCCATGACCCCCGGCAATATAGGGCATGGCGCGCTCTGAGGCCTACGGATGACCGCGCTGGCGGCCCCAACCGTTGATACGGCGGCAAGCAGACGGTCAGCGCTCATGGCTTCCCCGGCCCATGCTCATGGAGCCCGGATCCCGTAAAACACCATAATGGACCGCTTATCGCGAGCCCGACCCCCATGCGGTGGTCCACGCCCCGGCGGCTTGACGCGATAATGAGAGAGGATGGCGGGAATCGCCCGGCGGTATCGGGCGAGAGGAGAGAAGGTCGGAGTGACGATGGACAAACCGTCGCTCATGGAGAACATATGCGTGCGGGGTTGCGGCGCCTGCCCCATGATATCCTGCTGCTTCCATCCCGCCTTCGCCCTTCTGTCCGCCCTGCCCCCTTCCCGCGGCCGTGGGGATGCGCCGGGGAAGGTCTATCGCTCCGCGACGGCATCCGCCGCGGCTGCAAGCGCGGCGCGCCCGCGATGACGGGGACACGGCGTAACCGTGAAAAGCGCCGCCGCCTGGGGACACCTACTCCACCAGTCCCTTGCGCAGGGCGATGGCCACCGCCTCGGTGCGGTCCGCGGCTCCCAGTTTCTGGAATATGTGGATGACGTGGCTCTTCACCGTCTGCTCGCTTATGAACATCTTCTCCGCGATCTTCTTGTTGGTGTAGCCGTAGGCGAGGAGCTGCAGGACTTCCAGCTCGCGGGCGGTGAGGCTGTACTTCGCGGCCTCGTCGTCGATGAGTTTGCGGAACTGGCGGATGAGCTTCAGCGCCGCCTCGGGGTGCAGCATGGACTTCCCGTTCTTGGCCAGCTTCACCGCCTTCACCAGCTCCGCCACCGGCATGCTCTTGAGCACGTAACCGCTGGCCCCCGCCGATACCGCCTCGATCACGCTCGCCTCGTCGTCCATCACCGTGAGGATGACCACGTTGACCTCCGGCAGCGCGCTCTTGATGAGGCGGCAGGCCTTGATGCCGTCCATCTTCGGCATCTTGATGTCCATGAGGATGACCTCGGGGTGCAGCGCCTTCGCCTTCTCCAGCGCCTCCCGGCCCGAGCCCGCCGTCCCCACCACCTCTATGTCCGGCGAGGTGGAGAGCGCGGTGGCCAGGCTCTCCCTGACCATGGTATGATCGTCGACCACCATCACCCTTATGCTCTCCATACGCTTTCAGCTCCTCTCCCCGCTCACCCGTAACGCGCCCTTCCGCATGCAGCTCATACCATACCGCCGTACAGAGATATTTTAACCCCGCTCACGGAGTTTGGCATCCCGCCTCCGTTCTCCGCCGCCGGGGCCGACGCTCAGACCACGATGTCGTGCGGCCCCTCCTCGGCCAGGGGATGTATCCTGCCGTGGCCGTTGTACAGCTCCGCGTGCCCTTCCCGGTCACGCGCCTCTCCGCCCGGCTCCTCCTCGCGATGGAAACCGTCCTCGCGCCGCCCTCTCCCCTTTTTCTCCCGCCCTTCCTCCTCCTTTTTCCGCGACACCGCCCGCGAGGCCTCGCCCCTCGCGACCTCGTGCACCGTTTTGGGGTCCTCGTGCTCCCGGCGCTTCATGTCCACCTCGAAATCTTGCGCCTGCTGCTGGGACCGCACCTCGTGCGCGCGCTGCACCCTCTCCGTCTCCTTCACGCCCGAGAGGATGGACTGCAGGTCTATGGGACGCATGGACATCGCGATCACCGCACCTCGATCCCGGTCATCCTACCTCACCCCGCGCCCTCGCTCTCTCCGGGAGGCAGCCACTCCGCCTCCACCTCCTCAGCCGCGACCTCTCCCGCCCCTCTTCCGCCTCCCCGGCGGGCGGAGCCGCCCAGGAGCGTGGCCAGCACCCAGAGCGCCTTCGCCGCCATCCCCAGCGCCAACGCCCCCAGCATGCACCAGAGGGCGCGGACGATGCAGGCCCCCGGATCGCCGCCGGAGAACACCCCGTACCACAGGGCGACGAAACCAGCCGCCAGCGCCAGGTACACGCTCACCATGTCGATGAGCTCTTTCATTCTCGGTTACCTCCCAGGGGCGGAATCGCTCCTCCTCGCCGTGGTCTCTTCCCCGCGCCGGTGAGGACGCCGTCCGACCGCGACCCGCGCCACCATATATACGCGCTCCCTCATCCTCCATATCCCCCTAAGGACGGAAGCGTATCCTTATGCCGTGCTCTCTTCCCCGCGCCGGTGAGGACGCCGTCCGACCGCGACCCGCGCCACGAATCTCTCCATGGGCACGACCACGGAGGGGTCGCCTGCCAGGTAGACCTCCGCGGCGCCAGATGCCACCGCCATCCTCTCCGCCCTCGCGGTATCGAAGAGCTCGTCCACCTTGGAGAGCACCAGCAGGTAGGGACGCAGGGGCTCCAGGGCACGCAACCAGGCCGCGTATTCGCCTTCCTCCATGCGCGCCTCCAGCACCACCACCGCGGTGAAACCGGCCAGCCCTCCCTCCAGCAGCTCCCGCCACCTACCCACGTCCCGCGCCGCCAGGGGCGGGGTGTCTATGAGCACCGCGCCCGTCGACCCTCGCGCCTCGCTCAGAAGCTCCCCGGCATCCAGGCAGGGACGGTACTCGCTTCCCATGTTCTTCCACAGCTCCTCCCAGCGCCTGGCGCCGCTCAGGCGCCCCTCCTCCTCCAGGCTCAGCACCGTGACCTCGCGGCCGCGCGCCGTGAGCGACCATGCCATGCGTCCCAGACAGGTGGTCTTTCCCGCGCCCGAGGGCCCCAGGAAGAGCGCTCTTTCCGGTAGCCCCCGCACCTCTTCGCCGTTCATCCCCGCCGCGAAGCGCAGGGGCACGAAGAGGTGACCGTCGTCCCCGCGGGGAAGCGCGGCGCCTCCATCATCATCTTCGACCCGCCCCGCGCCGTTCCCCTCTCTGACGCACCCGCGCCGCACGCCGGAAATTCCGCCATGACGCGCATGTGAGCGGTCCGCGGGCTCCCCCCCGTCGCCGCGGCTGGCAGTCTTTTCCTCGGCATCCATTTTCCCGAGACTCCCACCGCGCGGCGCTCCGCTCCCGGCACGCTCCCCATCCTCACCCGCCGGCACGTCCCGCGCGTATCCGCCCACTCCCGCCTTCGATGACCTCTCGCCCCCCGCAGCGCCCCCGCAGCGCTCCCTACATGTCTCCGCCGGCTGGCCGGGACTCCGGCTCCCCGCGCCCACCGCGGGAGCCTCGCCCGGGACGGCGATGTCCACGCGGCCCCCGCCGCTCGCCTCCATATCCTCGCCCTCGGGCACCACGGCCACCATCTCCACCATGGAGCGCCCGAAAAAGCCCAGCAGCCCGCCCTCGATCACCGGGCGCGTGGCCACGATGACCGCGTCCTCGCCCAGCTCCCTGCGGACGCGCGCCATGAGCTCTCTCGCGTCGCGTCCGCGGTACTTCTTCATCCTCATGGAGCGTACCTCCACATGATCTCCGAGGCCTCCACCCCCCTCTCAGGCATCGACCGTCACCTCCACCATGCCCAGGTTCTCCAGCTCCACCTCCGGCGGCAGCTCGTCGTAGGAGAGCACGGGCATGCGCGCAAGTATCCTGGCCGTGAGGCGCCTCACGAAGCGGCGCACCGACGAGGAGCACAGCAGGACGGGCTGGAACCCCCGGTTGGCCGCCTCCTCCGCCCGCGCGGCAAGGCTGGCGATCAAGGCCTCCGCGAGCCCGGGCTCCAGCCCCGGCACCAGCTCCCCGTTCACCTGGTGCAGCGACTCGATGATGGCCCTCTCCACCCCCGGATCCAGGGTGAGGACGTGCAGCCTGCCGTCCTCCGCCAGGTACTGACCCGCTATGGTGCGGGCGAGCCCCTGGCGGACGTACTCCACCAGCATGCCGGTGTCCTTGGTCACCTTCGCGCGGTCGCCGAGGATCTCCAGGATGGTCACCATGTCCCTGGTGGGCACGCCCTCCGCCAGCAGGCCCTGCAGAACGCGCTGCAGCTCGCCCACGGTGAGCAGGTTGGGGACCGCCTCCTCCACCGCCACCGGGTTGGTCTCCCTCACCATGTCCACCAGCGCCTGGGTGTCCTGGCGGCTCAGGATGTCCGCGGCGTGGCGCCTGATGGTCTCCGTGAGGTGGGTCAGGAGCACGGACCCGGGATCCACCACCGTGTAGCCCGCCGCCTTGGCGCTCTCCACCGCCTCCTCCTCTATCCACAGGGCGGGAAGCCCGAAGGCTGGCTCGGTGGTGGGGGTGCCCGGCACCATGTCCTCGCTCAGTCCCGACTCCAGGGCCAGGTAGGCGTGGACGCGGAGCTCCCCGCCCGCCACCTCCACGCCGCGTATGAGGATGCGGTAGCGCTCCGGGGGCAGGGTGATGTTGTCGCGCAGTCGGATGGGAGGGACGATGATCCCCAGCTCCGTGGCGATATGCTTGCGCACCAGCACCACCCTCTCCATGAAATCGCTGCCCGCGCCGGGGTCCACCAGGGGCACGAGGTCGTATCCCAGCTCCAGGGCCATGGGGTCCACGCGGATGAGCCCCGCCAGCTCCTCCTCCGGGGCGGGAGCGGGCGGTCCGGGTGGCTCCTCCACCGCCTCTCCCTTCTCGAGCTCCCTTTTCATGGCCACGGAAACGGCGTAGAGGGACCCCGCGAAGACCAGGAGGGGTATCTTGGGCAGCCCCGGGAGCGCCGCCAGCGCTCCCGTGATCAGCGCTCCCAGCTGCAGGGCGCGGGGCTGGCGCAGGAGCTGCATGGAGAGGTCCGATCCCAGGTTGGCGTCGGAGGCCGCGCGGGTGACGATGACCCCCGTGGCCGTGGAGACCAGCAGGGCGGGGATCTGGATGACCAGCCCCGCGCCGATGGTGAGCAGCGAATAGGTCTGCACTGCCGTTCCGAGGTCCATGCCCATCTGGAAGGCCCCCACCGCCAGTCCCCCGAGGAGGTTTATGAACACCACCACGATGGCCGCGATGGCGTCGCCCTTGACGAACTTGCTGGCCCCGTCCATGGCGCCGTAGAAATCCGCCTCCTTGCCCACCTCCTGCCTGCGCCTCCTCGCCTCCTCCTCGCTGATGAGACCGGCGTTGAGGTCTGCGTCGATGCTCATCTGCTTCCCGGGCATGGCGTCGAGGGTGAAGCGTGCCGCCACCTCCGCCACGCGGTTGGCGCCGCTGGTGATCACCACGAACTGGACCACCACGATGATGAAGAACACCACCAGCCCCACCACGATGTTCCCCCCGATCACGAAGTGTCCGAAGGAGTTGACCATGGCCCCCGCGAACCCCCTCACCAGGATGAGGCGGGTGAGGGCGATGTTGATGGCCAGGCGGAACAGGGTGGCGATGAGCAGCAGGGTGGGGAAGACGGAGAAGTGCAGCGGCTCCTGGGTGTACATGGTCACCAGCATCACCACCATGGAGAGGCAGAAGTTGAAGACCACCAGGAGGTCCAGGATGAAGGGGGAGAGGGGCACGATGATCATGACGATGATCATCACCACGATCCCCGCCATGAGGAAGTCGCTGTAGCGTCCCAGCTTCTCCTTCAACCTCCGCTTCCCTTCCCTTATGCCTGCCTCAGGCTATGCGCTCCGCGACCCTGCGGTCCACGCTCATCACGTAGGCCAGCACCTCCGCCACCGCGCGGTAGAGCTGGGGGGGTATCTCGTCCTCCAGGTCCACCAGCCGGTAGAGGCTGCGCGCCAGCTCCGGCTCCTCCACCACGGGGATGTCCAGCCTGCGCGCCTCCTCTCGTATGCGCCGGGCCATGAAATCCACGCCCTTGGCGATGACCCTGGGGGCCCGCATGCCGCGCTTGTAGAGGAGGGCCACCGCGTAGTGGGTGGGGTTGGTGACCACCATGGTGGCCTGCGGGAGCCTCTGCATCATGCGCTGTCGGGCGAGCTGCCGCATGCGCTGGCGGATGGCCGCGCGCAGGTGGGGGTCCCCCTCCGTCTGCTTGAACTCCTCCTTGACCTCCTGCTTGGTCATGCGGATGTTCCTCTCGAACTCCCAGCGCTGGTAGGCGTAGTCCATACCTCCCAGGAAGATCATCAACAGGGCCACCTTGAGGCAGGCCGAGAACACCAGGCCCATGAACGCGGCCAGCAGCTCTCCCGCCCCCGCCCCGGTCATGGCGTGCAGGCGCACGTAGCCTTCCCTCACCGCGGTATAGGCCACCACCGCCACCAGGACCACCTTGAGCAGGTTCTTCGCCAGCTCCACCAGGGAGCGCGGCGAGAGCAGCCGCTTCATGCCCTGCAGGGGGTTGATGCGCTCGCCCTTGAAGGCCAGGGCCCTGGGGACGAAATAGAGCTTGACCTGCAGCGCGTTCACCAGCAGGGCGAAGGCGAAGAGGGCCAGCACCAGGGGGGCGAGCTGGAGCATCACGTCCACGATGCCCGTCTTCAGGGCGACCCCCGTCTCCTCCTTGCCCGCCGCCCACGCCGCCGAGGTCATGCCCCGCTCCATGACCGCCGCGAAGTGCCGGAAGAGGGCCGGCCCCCAGAAACGCAGGATGAGCACGGAGCAGAGGAGCATGAACGCGGAGGTGAGGTCGGCGCTGCGCGCCACCATCCCCTCTTTCTTGCGCACGTCCTCCCTTTTCTTGGGAGTCGCCTTCTCCGTCCTCTCCTCCCTGGGCATCGCTCACCCCCTCAAAAAGCCCTGGCCAACAGGTTCTCCAGTCCCGCCACCAGGTCCCTCATGAAGGCCACGGTAAAGGGAAGGGTCACGGCCACCGCCAGCAGCCCCAGGAGGATCTTGAGCGGGAAGCCGATCACGAACACGTTCATCTGGGGCACGGCGCGCGCCACGATGCCGAAGACCACGTCGGCCACGAAGAGGGCGCCGATCACCGGCGCTCCCACCTTGAGGGCGAGCAGGAACACGTCCGACAGCGCCCGCAGCGCCGGCGGGGACACCGGGGAGGGGAAGGTCAGGGAGCCGGCGGGGAATACGCGGTAGCTCCCGGCCAGCGCCAGCACGACGAGGTGGTGGCCCCTGCAGGTGAGGAAGACCACCATGGCCAGCAGGTAATAGAAACGCGAGAGGATGGTGGAGTTGTTCCCGAAGGAGGGGTCGAAGACCTGCGCCAGGCCGAAGCCGAGCTCGAAGTCTATGAACTGCCCCGCCATGGTCACGGCCATGAACACCGCCAGGAAGAGGTAGCCGAGGAACAGCCCCACCAGGGCCTCGAAGGCCACCCTCAGGGCGAAGGCTAAGTCCAGGACGCGCGCTTCCGCGGGCACCGCCACCAGGGGGGTGAGAGCCAGCGCCAGCACCATCACCACCGCCGCCCTCACCATCACCGGTATGCTGCGGTGCCCCGTGAAGGGCACCACCAGCGCCAGCCCCGCCAGGCGCGCCAGCACCAGGATGAAGGCGGTCAGCGAAGCCTCGTCCGCCGGGAACATCTCCACGCTCCTCGCGTCCGTCCTCTCTCCGTCCTCTCCACCTTTTCTTCCACGTCCTCTTTTTCGCTTCCGTCCGCACGCCCGCTTCCCCCGCGGCAAGCCGATACTCAAGGCAGTAGGCCCGGTATGGAAGCCATTACTTCTTTAGTAAATGTTACCAATGTGCGCATTATCCAGGGCCCGGCTATGAGGATCATCAACAGGGTTATGAACAGCTTGGGGATGAAGGTCAGGGTCATCTCCTGGATCTGGGTGGCGGCCTGCAGGATGCTGATGAGCACGCTCACCACCATGGTCACCCCCAGGATGGGCAGCAGCACCAGCATGGCGGTGATGAAGGCCTTGCCCACTATCTGAAGCATTCAGCACCTCACCTGAAACTGCTCACCAGCGACTTGACCACCAGATGCCATCCGTCCACCATCACGAAGAGCAGCAGCTTGAAGGGCAGGGAGATGATCATGGGAGGGAGCATGAGCATGCCCATGGACATCAGGGTCCCCGCCACGATGACGTCGATGACCATGAAGGGGATATAGATGAGGAAGGCGATGATGAACGCCTTCTTGAGCTCGCTGATGATGAAGGCGGGCACCAGCACCAGGGTGGACACGTCCTCCGGCGCGGCGGGCCTTTCCTGGGATGAAAGGGAGACGAAGAGGGAGAGGTCCGAGGCGTCCGTCTGCCTGAACATGAATTCCCGTATGGGCTGCAGGCCCTGCTGGAAGGCCTGGTCGCGGTCTATCTCCTCCCGCATGTAGGGCTGGATGGCCTCGGAGTTCACCCTGGCCACCACCGGCGACATCACGAAGAGACTGAGGAAGAGGGCCGTCCCGATGAGCACCTGGTTGGGCGGCATCTGCGGGGTCCCGATGGCGTTGCGCAAAAAGGACAGGATGACGATGATGCGCGTGAAGGAGGTGACGCAGATGAGGATGGCCGGCGCGAGGGCCAGCACCGTCACCAGCAGCAGGATCTGCACCAGGGTGCTGTCTCTGGTGGCCTTTTCCACCGCATCGCTCAGCCGGCCGTCCTGGTCCGGCTGGCAGCGGGCGGCGGGGGCGTCGAGGAAGGCGAAGAGGAGCAGCGTCGCCAGGAATGCGGCGGCGAACGCCGCGGTCATCCATGCCGCGCGCCTCCCGCGCGGCGAGGTCCCTTTCCCGCGAACGCGGTCCGCGGAGCCCTGCACGTCCGCCCGGCGGCAATCCCGTCCCTCCCCGCTATCTCGCCGTCTTCCAGCGCAGCGCATTCAGCCAACCCCTCGGCAACGTCCCACACCATTCCCCGCTCCCCGCCGCGAGGTCCTCCTCCAGCTCGCGCGCGAAGACCCCTCCGTCGCCCTCCTCCCTTACGAGGCGGGAGAGCTCCAGCTCGGAGAGGTCGAAGTCTCCCAGCAGCCGCAGCTCCTTTTCCCCCTCCCCTATGAACCACACCCGCTCCCCCACCCGCACCTCGTGCACGCCGGTGCCGTTTCCCAGCCTGGTGTAGCCGATGACCTTGAGGTAGGTGTCTCCGCCGCCGCCAGCGCGCGCCCTGCTCCTCTTGAGAAAGGCACGCGTCGCCAGCACCAGGAGCACCACCACCCCCATGCTCAAGACCACCTTGATGAGAGAGCTCCCCAGGTCCGGGGAGCCTTCGCCCCCGCCCTCCAGGTAGAGCCCCCCGGTTCCGGCTCCCGCCTCCTCTTCTCCCGCGTCCGCGCCCGGAGAGAAATCCGCGCCCGCGCCGTCACCTGCTCCGGGGTCTTCAGCCCCTTCATCACCCGCCGGGGCGCCTCCCGTCCCGGGCGTCACCGCCGCGACGCCGCTCTCGCCGCTCAACGCGCCGTACGCGTTTTTCTCCGCGGCGACCGCGCCGCGAGGACTCTCCAGACCCGCCGCCCCGTACGGGGCTTCCGGCCCGCCTTCGTCTTCCCTTACCGATCCGGACGCCTCGAGGAACCCCGACGCCGTGCCCGTCCCGTTCCCGGCCGCCGCCGCCTCTTCCGCGGGTGCCCCGCCGACCGATGCCGCCGCGGCGGCCTCCGCCTCCTCTGTTCCCGCCATTTCCTCTCCGGGGACGGACGTACCGTCTCCCGATCCATCCCCGCGGACCGCCTCCTCCGCCCCCGCCGCCATCCTGTCCTCCGCCGAGGGAGCGGATCGCAGCCGTCCCGAGAGCATGGACATGGCCAGGAGAAGGGCCGCCAGGCCTACGAGGCCCCAGGCGGCGCGCGAAAGGCCCGCCCTCCCTCCTCCCGCGCCGCCGGACGCGCGTGCGTGGACGGGGGGTCTTCTCGGCGTTCTTTTCACGGACATGGCTCTCCCCACGACCCGCGCCAAGGTCCTCAGTTCAAGGTGCCCTGCATGGCGCGGCTCTTCACGATCTCGGTGATGCGCACGCCGAAGTCCTCCTCGATGACCACCACCTCGCCGCGCGCGATCAGCTTGTCGTTGGCATATATCTCCATGGGTTCTCCTACCAGCTTGTCCAGCTCGATCACCGAGCCCTCCCCCAGGGCGAGGACGTCCTTGATCTTCATCTGGGTGCGCCCGAGCTCCACCGTGACCTCCACCTCGATGTCCATGATGATCTCGAGGTTCTCGTCCTCGTCGCTCCCCCCCTTGTTCCCCCCCGTTACGGGCCGGAACTCCGCCTTCTTCACCTGTACCGGGGGTTCCGCCTCCTCGCTGGAGGGGGACTCCGCCGCGGAAGGCGCCTGACGGGCCTCTTGGGCTGGACGCTCGGCGGCTTCCGCCGCCGCTTCCCCTTCTTCCTCCTCCATCACCTCGTCGGCGAGGCGCCGCGCGAAATCCAGGCTCATGACTTGAAGCATCTCGCTGTGCACCAGCTCCTCAACCTCGAAGCGGAAGGCGATCTGCACCAGCGGGTCCTCGGAAAAGGGGCTCTCGAGGGCGGAGGTGTCCTCCCTCAGGTCGAGGAGGTAAAGGGTGGGCGGAGAGATGGCCACCTCCCTGCCGAGCATCTCCGCGATGGACACCACCGCGCCCCCGATCATCTGGTTCATGGCCTCGCCAACCACCCCCTGGCGGTATTCGTCGAGGGGCGCGTCGAGCTCCCCCTGATCCTCCTCGTCCATGATGTTGGCGATGATGTTGGCGTCCCTCTGGGTCACCACCAGCACGTTGGTCCCCTCCAGGCCCTGCGTATATTCGATCATCACCAGCAGGCAGGGCACGGGGTGCTTGCCCCGCACGCCCTCCCAGGTCTCCACGCTCACCCTGGGGGTGGTGATGTCCACCGCCCTGCCGAGGATGGAGGATAGCACGGTGGCCGCCTTACCCATGGCGATGTTGTAGAACTCCCCCAGCACGTCCATCTGGTCCTCGCTGAGCACCTCGGACACATGCGGAAGGGGGGTATCGGGCCCGGCGCCCTCTTCTCCTCCGCCGCCTTCCGACGTCCCGGGGGGCTCCCCGCCGACGCTCGGTCCGCCGCCCTGTGCTTCCCGCAGCAGCCGGTCTATCTCCTCCTGGGAGAGGCTCTCGTCCGCCATTTCCCTTCCTCCTCACCTGTCCTACCTCGGAAAAGGAATGAGCCCGTACATCGTCTATCGCCCTCCGTGGATCCGTCTCCAGCAGTTGAGAAGAACGATAAGGATATCGGGCTCACTGCCTCGGCGGTTATTCCTTAACCGCCCGGGAGAGAACCGCGCCGGCTGCCCCCGCAGCTCCGCCCCGCAGGCGCCGCCCCTCATGGCGACCCTGGGCTTCCTTTGCGGCGTCCGTTCTCCCCTGAATATGTAACGCTTTCAAGGTGCTCGTCGGCCGCTGCCGGCCCGTCCATCAGGCCGAGGCCGACTCCCCGTCCCTCGACTTCAGGGCGTTTTTGATGGTCACCAGCACCCTCTCCGGCTCGAAGGGCTTGACGATGAAGTCCTTCGCCCCCGCCTTGATGGCCTTGATGACCATGGACTGCTGCCCCATGGCCGTGACCATGACCACCAGGGCCGTGGGATCGATGCTGCGGATCTCCTGCAGCGCGGCGATGCCGTCCATCTCCGGCATGGTGATGTCCATGGTGACCAGCTCCGGCCGGTGTTCCTGGTAGTTCTCCACCGCCTCGCGGCCGTTGGCGCTCTCCGCCACCACCTCGTATCCCTCTTTGACCAGGATGTTGCGGATGCGCTTACGCATGAACGCCGCGTCGTCCACGATCATTATCCTCGCTGACACCTTGACCTCCGTATCGCCGGACCTTTTCTATCTCCAGTCTATGCGCCCCGCCCGGGACACCATCAACCTTTCGGTTAGGGCCTCCACCCTATAAGGTTGATTCTGAATAACGGTTTCGTCCTCTCTCCCCGCCCTTCGCGGAAAAACGCTCCGCTGCCGCTCGCAGGCGTTGCTCCCTTGATCTCATGGAGCACCCTCTCCCCGCCTTCCGCGGGAAAAAGCCCCGTTCCCGCGGCCATCGACACGGCCTGGATGTGGCCCCTTCCCGGCTTAGATTATTTCCTCGTTCCCGTCCGCGTCCCTCACCTTCATGCGTCCCGTGGCCACGTCCACGCTCACGTTCCTGCCCTTGCATCCGCCCGTCCTCTCCGCCACCACGGGGATGCGCAGTCTCCCCAGCGCGTAGCGCACCATCTCCAGGTTGCGCTCCCCGATGTTCTGCAGGTTGTTGTCGCTGAACATCCTCGCCCCTCCGCTGAGCTTGGCGGTAAGGGAGGAGGACTTTGACCCCTTTTCCAGCATCTCCCGGTATAGCGCCTTCACCGCGGGCACGGCGTACTTCCCCCTCTTATCCAGGCTCGCCTGGGGATCGATGCGTTCCGGCAGCATGACGTGGGCCATACCCGCCCTTCCGGCTCCGGCGTCGAAGATCAGTACCCCCACGCAAGATCCCAGGATGGCGGTAAGGACGTCTCCGGCGCGGTCGCTGACCACCAGCTCCCCCATCTTGACGACGATCCTTGTCATCTTCCGTCCTCATCCCTGATATCCGGCCGGTCTTCTCCGGCGCCGCTCTCGCTCGCCCGCCCTATTCCTCCTCCAGGATGTCCACCATGCGGGCGAGGTTTTCGAAGTCGGTGACGAAGAGGACGTTCCCCGTGGAGGCGAAGTCCTCCTCCTCGAACTCCGTCTTCAGGTAGAGGGCGAGGTCGCCCGCGTCGCTCACCTCGAGGAGGATGGTGTTGACGATTGCCGCCAGCATGTCCGCCGTGCAGGTGGGGGGCGCGGGTACGAGCTCGAGACCGCAGAGCTCCGATACCGCCCCCAGGTAGGCGTTGAAGAGGATGTTCCCCGTCTCCGCGATGGCCGAGAGGTTGTTGGGAGAGAATCCCTGTCCGCGGTCCTCGGGATCCAGGATGATGTCCAGCAGCTCGCGCGCGTCCTCCAGGGAGATGAGGTAGAGGATGTGCCCCTCCATGTCGCCGCCGACGCGTGAATAGACCCCCATGACCGTCTCCATGGGGTCACCGATGGTCTCCGCCACGTCCTCTATGGGCACCATGGCGGCCACGGGCACTTTGAGGGCCATCTCCTTGCCCAGCCATCTCTCCATGGAGGCGGCGGCGTGTCCCGAGCCGATGTTGGCCACCTCGCGGAGGATGTCGAGATCGCTCTCCAGCACCTGTCCTTCCTCGAGCACTCTTCCTCCCGTACCGCACCTGCCCGTGCCCGGACCCTGCCCCTCGAGGTTACGGCGGCCGCGCCCGCCCAAGACCCTCCAAACGGTGGTCCTCCGCGTCCATAACGGGTGATTTCCCCCCGGGAGCCCTTCCGGAGGCTGAACCGGTCGCCAGGGCGGGCGCCGTGGGGGAACGGCCTCCGGATAGCGCGGCGGGGAACCGGCCCTCTTCCCGGTGTCGATCACATGGTTGAAAAGTCGGAGGCAAAGGATTGAGATTGGAACGGCGGGAAAGCGCTCTGATTTGTATGCTTCGCTGAAACGCCCGCCATATCTTATTTTAAAGCCCGTTCGCTTTTCCGCGCCGCCCCGGGAGCGGATTTCGCTCCCCGGCACCGGCTGAAATATAATAGCGGAGAACAGCGCGCGGACTTCAGGTCGGGTCCGGCGGGCGCACGGCGGGCTCGTGCTTCCACCCCGGCGCGGGGGCGGGAGTTCGGTGGGCGGCGAAAAGGCGGAAGGCATGGAGGCGAGCGAGGGTTTCTACCACGCCCTCATCGAGGGACTTTACGAATCCATCGCGGTGCTGGGCGAGGATGCCACCATCCTCTACGCCAGCCCCTCCTTCCAACGCATGACCGGTTTCGCGCCGGAAGAGCTGGTGGGGAAGAGCGCCCTGGAATTCGTGCATCCCCTGGACCTGCAGGCGCTGGCGGAGAGGTTCTCCTCCCTGGTCCGCTCGCCGGGCGAGACCTATGGCCATTCCTTCCGCTTCCGCCACAGGGACGGCGGGTACCGCTACGCGGAGGGCACGGGGAAAAACCTCCTCCACCATCCCGAGGTGCGCGGCATCGTGGTCAATCTCCGAGACGTCACCGAGCGGACCCAGTCCGAGGAGGCGCTGCGCGACAGCGAGGAGCTCTTCAGGGCCCTGGGCGAGCAGTCGGTGATGGGCCTGTTCATCGTCAAGGACGACCGCGTGATCTACGCCAACCGGGCGCTGGCGGAGATAACCGGCTACTCCGTGGAGGAGATCCTCTCCGCGCCGCCCGGCGGCTACGCGCAAGCCATCCACGTCGAAGACCGCTCCTTCGTAATGGAGCAGGCGAGGCTCAAGCAGTCGGGACTGCAGCCCCAGGTGCCGCGCTACACCACGCGCCTGAGGAACAGGGACGGCGAGCTCAAGCACGTGGAGCTCTTCTCCAAGACCATCTACCTCAGGGGCGAGCCGGCGGTGGCGGTGGTGATAAACGACGTCACGGAAAGGGAGCGCGCGCGCCACATGCTGGAGAAACTGCTGCGCCTCTTCCTCGCCCTGGGCGCGGACGGCGAGGAGAACATCTCCCTCATCCTCCGCACGGGGAGGGAGATACTGGACATGCCCTTCGCCGTGTATCTGCGCATGGACGGCCGCGACGTGGTCTACCGCGCCGACCCCGAGGCGGTGCTGTGGTCGCTCCTGGACCCCCCTCGCAGCGAGCCGCTGCTCCGTGTCATGACCAGGGATCCCGAGGAGCCCCTCGTCATCCCCGACCTCGCGGACCGCGCTCCTCCCTGCGGCGGGGAGATCCTCGTGGAGAGAGGGATCAGGTCGATGTTGGGCCGTTCGGTCTGGGTGCGGGACGAGGCGGTGGCCGCCCTCTGCTTCCTCTCTCCCGCTCCCCGCGCCTTCTCGCGGCGCGAGGTGGAGGTCTCGGGGATGCTCGCCCGCGCCCTGGCCGTGGAGGAGGAGCGCTTCTCCCACCAGCGCAACCTCAAGGATTTCGTGGACATCGTCTCCCACGAGATAAGGCATCCCATGACCATCCTGCGCGGTTATTCGCAGCTGCTGCGCGCCTACCGCGAGCGCATGGACCCGGAGCTGGAGTCCGAGATCCTCGAAAACATCCCCCGCGCCGTGGACCGCATGGAGAGCCTGGTGGCGGAGCTGGTGGACGTCTCCAGCATCGACCGCGCCCGCCTCTCCATCGTGAAGAGGGACCTCGATCCCCTGCCCCTGCTGGAGCGCGCCGTGGAGGAGATGCGCATGCGCTTCCCGGATAACGAGTTCCTCCTCTCTCACCACCTCGAGGGAACGGTGCACGCGGACGGCGAGAGGATCCTGGAGGTGCTGCTCATACTGCTGGAGAACGCGGCCAAGTATTCTCCCCCCTCCTCCGCGGTGGAGGTCGAGGCGTCGGTCGCCGGCGACGAGTTCCTGGTCTCCGTCCTCGACCGCGGGCCGGGCGTGCCGGTGGAGGAGAGGACGCGCATCTTCGAGCGCTTCTACCAGGTCGAGGACGTGAACCACCATTCCCTTCCGGGCATCGGGTTGGGCCTCTTCATCGCGCGGGAGATCGTGGAGGGACATGGCGGGCGGATCTGGTGCGCGGAGCGCGATGGCGGCGGGTCCGCCTTCCGCTTCGCCATCCCCCTCTGAGTAGCCCTCTATCCCCGCCGCTGCGACCGGGTTTGAGATTCCTTAGAGGGAAAAGCGGCGCCCTGGCGGCGCGATCTTTTTCTCCGTATGAGGGGGGGAAGAGAGTACACCGTTCCTTCATCGGTGTGCCCCGGTCCGTCTATCTCGTGCCCCTGACCAAGGCGATAACCCCCATGCCGCTGCTGGACCTCTTCAACCGCGTCATGGGCATAGCCACCTCCTCGGAGAGCACGGCAGGCCGGGGAGACTGAGGGGCATGCTCGCCTGTCGCCCCGGCGGCGCGCCGGAGAGTCCCTCACAGCAGGGACCGCAGCAGTGCCGCGAAGCCGGGGAAGGAGATGTCCACGCACTCCCACCCGGAGATCGTCGACTCTCCCTCGGCGCAGAGGGCGGCCACCGCCAGGGCCATGGCGATGCGGTGGTCTCCGTGTGAATCGACGCGCGCGCCCCGGAGCCGGGTGGGGCCGTGGACCACGAAGCCGTCCTCGAGTTCCTCTACCCTCCCCCCCATCCTGGCCAGCTCGGAGCATATGGCGGCGATGCGGTCGCTCTCCTTCACCCGCAGCTCACCCGCCCCCCTCACAACCGTCTCCCCGCGCGCCCGGCATCCCAGCACCGCAAGCAGGGGCACCTCGTCGATGAGGGCGGGGACGCGCCACCCCTCCACCTCCACCCCGGTTAGGCCCGCGCTCCCCACCTCCAGGTCGCCCCGGGGCTCGTTGTCCCTCTCGCGGTAGGAGGACTCCATGACCAGGGCCCCCATGGAGTTGAGCACGGAGAGGAACCCGGC
>FWPV01009569.1_pt1 | contig 16348 bp, 16 predicted proteins | sample 2228371 | NCBI WGS metagenome assembly FWPV01 (sample SAMEA103939776, study PRJEB20133) | metagenome | reverse complement strand
GGCGCCGAGTAAAGGCAGTATGAAGACCAAACGCTTTCGGGCCGCGCTCAATGACGACTACCTCGAACGAGTCCTCGGAATACAAGATGCAATCGCCCTACCTGCGCTGGTTGTGTCTGATGCTGCTCGCCCCCATCCCCTGGGCGCAGCGTGTCTGGGCATTGCCCTTTCTGACCGTGCCGGCACCCTCCGAACGCTGCCATCAGGAGCGCGGCAAGCGCCACAAGCAGCTCACCGACCGGGCGCGTCAGATGATCTTCCAAGTTCGTCAGCGGCTGCCAGAACGCGTGCTGGTCGTTGTAGCCGACGGCAGCTACGCCGCGCTCGAACTGCTTGCCGCCTGCCAGGGCGTGCCGAACCCGGTTGCCGTGGGTCACGCGCTTGCGCCTGGATGCGGCCTTGTACGACCCGGCGTACGCGCACCCAGCCGGGCGACCGGGTCGGCCGCGCAAGAAGGGCGCGCGGCAGCCGACCCTGGAGCAGCGGCTCAGCGGCCCGACCACAGACTGGCGGCACGCCAGCGCGCGCTGGTATGGCGGAACGACGCGAACGGTGCGGCTGGCATCGGCAACGGCGGTCTGGCAGCACAGCGGCTTGCCGCCGGTGAGCGTCCGCTGGGCGCTCATCACTGACCCTGACGGGAAGTTCGAGGCCCGGGCGCTCCTGAGCACGGACCCGGATGCTACGCCGAAGGAGATGGCGGAGCGGTTCGTCATGCGCTGGCCGCTGGAGGTGACGTGTGAAGCAGCGCGCGCATGTGGGCATCGAGACCCAGCGCCAGCGGTCGGACCTGGCCATCCTGGGCACGACGCCGGTGCTTTTGGGGGTGTTCTCGCTCGTGACATTGTTCGCCCATCGCCTGCTCCGAGGAGGCGAGTTGCCGGTGCGCCAGGTGGCCTGGTACAGCAAGGCGCTTCCGACCTTCAGCGACACCCTGGGCTTCGTCCGCCAGCAACTCTGGCCGGTTAGCATTTCTTGGATGTCGCCTGCGGAAGCCGACGTGGCCAAAATCCCAACGTCGCTGCTCACCCGCCTGACTGATGCGCTCGCCTACGCCGCGTGAGCGGCACAGATGGATAAAGTCGAACTAAGCGGCGCAATGCAATCCATGATCAGAAGTGGCGTATATAATATTGTTGGTGCCGCCATACGGCTGTTCCTATCACTACTGACAATCCCCTTGCTGACGCGTCTGATAGGACTCGACGGATATGGTCTGTTGTCGTTCGTTATAGCCGTCATTGGCGTCATCACTCTTGCCGACGCCGGACTGTCCCTCTCGACTACGGTCTTCGCTGCACGGGACTTGAGCACTGACAATCCCCAGGACCTGATGGAGACATTGACGGTCACACTCTTGATGATGCTTGTCCTGGCCAGCTTGGCCGCAGTCATTCTCTTACTGGCAGCCTATCCGCTCAGCGGGTTACTTCCGGATCTCTCGCCAGGTCAGCGCAACGATCTGGCTTGCGCGCTGGCTTTGGGCGCGCCTGTCATCTGGGCGCGCCTGCACCAGCAGGTGCTGATCGGACTCAAGCAGGCATATAATCGCTTCGGGCTAATCAATATTCTGCAGACTACCCAGACGGGTGCGCTGACTCTGGGTTGGCTGCTGATCGCTTGGCGAGGAGGGGGTATTGTACTGCTAATGGTTTGGCAAGTCGTGGTTACACTGGCCTTTCTTGTGCTCCACTCCATCTATGGCCTGCGTCTGTTAAGAGGGGTGGCCCTGCGATGTGTTTGGACGCGCCCAAAGGCGATCAGCATTATACGCTACAGTCTGACGACTTGGATCGGTCTGCTCGGCTCTAGTCTCTTCTCACACATTGATCGATTAGTAGTTGGCGCCATACTTGGGTCGTCTATGATGGGGTTTTACGCCGCGGTTACAAGCGTTGCTGCCCAGATCAACGCGCTTTCGGCGATGCTCGTCCAACCGTACTTTCCTGTGATCACACAGATGCTTATGAATCGAGCCGCCAATCTGTCTCAACTGCGTGAGCAGGTGCGCCATGCGATCGCTATGAATACTGCAGGATCTCTGGGAATCGGCACAATGCTTCTTGCTTGCAGTGCACTGATCCTGCCAGTTCTTATTCCCGGAGCGAGTATCGATTTGCTAACCGCGTTCCGAATCTTGATCGTTATCTACTCGCTGTACTCTATGAACGCCGTTGGCACCTACGTGCTCTTCGGTGCCGACTTGATCCGGCTTAGTTCAATACTGATACTCTGCTGTGGTTTGGCAACGCTGGGCTTGATCACGTTGGGAGCGCTCTCCTTTGGCATTGTAGGCTCCACAGTTGGCAATGCTGGCTATATCGGCACGCTTGCAGTGTACTGGTTTTCGATGCAGCAACTTGTGTTGACGCGCTGGGAGTGGATGGCCTGGATCCGCGTTCCCCTTGGCATATTCTTTGGCGGGTCAGCGCTGATACTACCCCTGCCCCATCGAGCCGACCTACCTCTGCTAATTGGCATTGTCCAGATCTGTGCACTCAGTGCTTGGTTTATGCTGACTGAGCGCACTCTTGTTCAGCAAGTGCTTCGCAGGTTGTTTCCAACACGGTTATAACTTATGCTACAGCGTATATTCAGTCGACTTAAACATCTGGCAGTTCGTCGCTCGTCTGTCGGTGAGATTCCTAAGGCGTACTTTGTTCCGTTTCTTCCAGACAATCCGGTCATCGTAGAGGCCGGTGCTCACGCTGGGCTCGACACGCTCGAACTGGCCCGCCTCTGGAAGAAAGGCATAGTGCATGCCTTTGAGCCCGTGCCCGATCTCTACCGACGCCTGAGAACTCGCACCAGATGGCAGCGGAATGTGATGACTTATCCGCTGGCTCTTGGTGCTCACGATGGTTTCGCCAGGTTTTTTGTCAGCAGCGGCGCCTCCGATGCATCCAGTTCGCTTCTGGAGCCGAAGGAGCACCTCGTTGATCATCCTGGTGTGTCGTTTAGTCGGCAGATCGAGGTGCGGGTCACCACCCTCGATAGCTGGGCCGCTACCCATGGGATCGAGCGAGTTGACTTCCTCTGGCTCGATATGCAGGGGTTCGAACTCAGCGTGCTACAGGCGGCCCCGCTCATCCTCTCGAAGGTATGTGCGATCTACACCGAGGTCTTTCTCAAAGAGAGCTATTTCAAGGTCCCGCTCTACGAGGAGGTGCGCACTTGGCTGGCAGAGCAAGGGTTCCGCGTTGAGCGCGAAGTATTGCCCTGGATCGACGCAGGGAACGTGCTCTTTGTGCGCGAGGATAGAGCGTAGGATCATTAGGGTGATAGAATTTTAATATGATGATTGGACGCGTAACAGACGCTCAGACGATTTGCCCGCTCTGCCATGCCCGAGGCGTCAGGGTGGTGGTGCAGACTGGCCAGTGGTCAATTCACGCCTGCCAGGTCTGTACGAACGCGTGGACTAATCCGCCACCAGAGACGATTGACTACAGCAGCGAGAATTTCCACGAGCGTACCCTGCAGAAGTCTGAGCACGAAGTTCTGCGCAGTACGGCCGAGCTACCACCTCAGTGGCGCTACTCACTTCTGCTTCAGGCGGATCGGCTGATGGAGGTGTTGCCGCCCAGCGCGCGCGTGCTCGAAATCGGCTGTGGCGAGGGGTTGCTGCTCGACGAGCTTGGACGGCGCGGGCTACGAGTCACTGGCATTGAGCCAAGTATAGCGGCAAGCGCTGCCGCGCGCAGCAAAGGTCTGGACGTTCACACAGGCTACTTTCCCCGCGTACCGATCAAAGGGCCTTTTGACGCTGTGGTCATGTCACATGTCCTTGAACACCTCCCACAACCAATCGAGACTCTCGCGGCCATCGACCATTTACTTAACGGTGGCTACGTGCTGCTCATCCAGACCAACTGGCTCGGATTGATACCCCGCATCCGCGGTCGCCGCTGGTATGCCTGGGTGCCCGACCAGCATTTCTGGCACTTTACACCACGGGGCCTGATGCGGCTTTTCCAGCCTCTCGGCTGGAGAACACGAGCCATCGACTATTCGAGCCTCGTCCACTCACCACTCCTACGGCTGCCTTCAGATCTTGTTAGTCGCATACCTGGTCTGGGCGACCAGTTCCAGATCCTCGCACAGACTTGTGTCAGACGCTAGTGGTTTAAAAACGTCTATGCGTATAGTCGCCAGGCTCCAGCGTGCGCTCACCGTCTGGCGCCATGAGCCGCAGATTAAAGACTATCGGCACATCGAAGGATTCCTCTCACCTTACGAGGCTGTGGGTCTCTACCAGCTTGCGTCAAGACTAGGGCCCAACAGCACGATTGTCGAGATCGGCAGTTGGAAGGGCAAGAGTACCTACTGCCTCGCCCGCGGCTTGCGGCACGGACGCGTAATCGCGATCGACCCCTTTGATGCATCTGGCGAGCAGGGCAGCCACGAAATCTACCTGGTTCATCGCGGCAGCGCCCCTCTGCTCGAGCAGTTTACCCGACGTATGCGAGACCTCGGCGTTGCTGACAAAATCGAGGTGCTCCATGGCTATTCAACCCAGTTTGTCGGGCAAATACCACGAATCGATCTGCTCTTTATCGATGGTGATCACTCGATTGATGGCTGCGGCTTTGACTACATGAACTATGCGCCAGCGCTGGTACAAGGCGGCTACATCGCCTTCCACGACTATGATCCGCACCGAAAGGATCTCGGGCCAACCTGGGTGATCGAGCAAAAGGTCATACCCTCTGGTCACTTTCGAAAGGTGAGAGTCTACGACTCGCTCTGGGTCGGTCAGAAAATTTGACCTGCTATGGCACGTTCTCCGATTATCTGCCTCACACCAACCAAAAATGAGGCCTGGATCCTGGATCGGTTCCTTCAGGCTGCTAGCCTTTGGGCAGATCACATAGTAGTCGCCGACCAGCAATCAACGGATGAGACCCGTGAGATTGCAGTTCGCTTCTCGAAAGTGACGCTGATCGACAATCCAGAGACTCGCTATTGTGAGTCCTCGCGACAGCGTTTGCTCATCAGCGCGGCACGCGCTATTTCCCCGTCTAGCTTGCTCATAACTCTTGATGCTGATGAGTTTCTCTCGGCGAATTTCCAAACCAGCTATGAATGGCAGCAGATCACCGCGGTGCCGCCCGGCACGGTGCTCAAGTTTCGTTGGGCGAATATCCGGCCCAATCTTCGCGAGTATTGGCTTTCGCCTGCTGAGCATCCATTCGGCTTTATGGACGATGGCCGTGAACATACAGGCCGTGAGATCCATAGTACGCGGGTACCCGTCCCACCGAACGCGCCCACTATAGTTCTACAGGAAGTCCGTGTTCTACACTACCAGTATGCTGATTGGGCGAGGATGCAGAGCAAGCATCGCTGGTACCAGTGCTGGGAGCGTACCCGCTATCCAGAGAAGCGAGCGGTTGATATTTATCGCCTTTATCATCATATGTACTGTATTCCATCCCGCAGGCTGTGTTCCTTGCCCGTTGAGTGGACCAGAGGCTATCTCGATCAGGGCATTGAGCTGTCCTCTTTTCCCTCCAGCGATGTGTACTGGTGGGATCGCGAGGTTCTAGAGATGTTTATGCAGTATGGGACGAAATACTTCCGCAAAGAGGCGATCTGGGACTTCGATTGGACAATGGCTGCTCAGCGCATCTACGGTGGTGCTGCGCAGAGAATCAGCGATCCGCGCAAACCCTTCGATAAGCTTATGCACAGATTGTTGCGCACTACCCAGCCATTTGCACGGAATCCTCTGATGAAGATTCTAGAGAAGCTCTTTTTCCTGCTGGTCCGATGGTAGTATGAGAGATGTACCGAAAGCAAAACTGAATGCAAGTAGTCTGGTCTGGCTTCTGGCCGCAGTGCTAGGTGTGGCCGGATGGTTGGCCCTCTGGCAGCAGATCAGCCTGGCTAGAGCTATTCGCCAGGCCGACGCAGCATTGCTGCAGGGTGACTTCAAATCAGCGCAGGAGCGATACCAGCAGGCTCTCTCTGCTAATCCGCGAAGTGTACGCGCCCTTCGCGGACTTGCCCGAGTTGATACCAGCGCCGCTGTTGATTACCTCGAACAAGCCCTGCGCCTGAGCCCGTCAAGCCTCCTTGTGGAATATGAACTGGCTCGCGCCTATGAGGATAATGGACAGTTTGTCCATGCTGATAGTCTCTGGAGCAACCTGGGTGTTGACAATGCTCGCGCTCTTGAGTTAGCCAACGCTCACTTTATAGCTGCGAGTTATGCTGATGCCGCCCAATGGTTTGAGCTTTTCTTGCGACGCGAGCCGTCGGCTGATAAAGCGCTGCGGTTTCAGGCTGTTGTGGCAGCGATTGTTTCAGGCCGCCGTGTGCCTTCCAAGGCTGAGGACGTCGTTCGGGCCTACTCTCTGGATCAAGCTCTGCTTATTACCGGCGGAGAGTTCCGCTGGGTGCGGGCAGATCCCGAATGGCAACTTGACTACGGAACTCCGCTTGCAAACTATCCTCAACCTCCCGACCTGCAAGGAGTATTGTGGTGGAACGGGCCTGCTGTTGCTGTGGTAGACGTGCACAGGGCAGGCAAATATCATCTGTCTGTGCGAGCGCGCAATGGCGCTCGTGAGAGTACGGCCGGTATTCCTGCTGATATGTGGCTGGAGCATAATCTCCAACCCGTCGCCACCTTTACACTCGCGGCAAACGATCAGACATGGCACGAGCACAGCGTTGTTGTTGACTTAGAACCTGGCCTGCACCTCGTAGGTGTGCGCTGCCTGCGCATTGAGCCCGATCCCGCAATTGACTGGATGAAACTCGAAGCTTTCTCGTAACCGGCTCGGAGCTACAGGTCTATTCCTATGACGTATGCGAGATTACTAGAGACATCGAGTTATGCAGGAACTGCAGACAGCATCCGCCATCTGCCGCTAATCAGCGTAATAACCCCGTCATTCAATCAAGGTAGATTCATCGAGCAAACAATCAGGAGTGTTCTTGAACAAGACTATGCGAAAATTGAGTACTGGGTGATTGATGGCGGCAGCACAGACGAAACACTTGCGATTTTGCGCTGTTACGAGACCGATCCGCGCCTGAAGTGGATCAGTGAGCCCGACCGGGGACAATCCCACGCGATCAATAAGGGCCTGGCCCGTGCAACAGGGCACTTGTTCGTCTGGCTTAACTCTGATGACGTGCTCAATCACGGCGCCCTGCGCCAGGTTGCACGGGCGTGGCGACCTGACGAGCCTGCGGTGATCTATGGCGCGGCTCGCTTGATTGACGAGGAAGGACGTGATCTTGGAGTATTCCCTGGTTTGGCGTCAAATATGACGATTGCCAGGCTGCTGCGTCCTGCCCGTTACAATCTGGCCCAGCCGGCCACATTCGCTCCTACAGCGCTCGTCCGCGAACTTGGCGGAGTTGATGAGAGTCTGCATTTCTCAATGGACCTCGACCTCTGGATTCGTCTGGCTCAGCGAATTACATTCAGATTTGTCGGACAGAATCTGGCCTGCTTCCGTCTACATACTCGGTCGAAGACGAGTTCAACGGCGCACAAATTCATACTGGATATCGATCTGATTATGACGCGCGCCATCCGCAGCGGCCTGATCGCTGCACGCGAGGCCCAGGTACAACTTGATCTCTTCGCGGCTATGGTTTGTCTAACCTCACGACCGAGGAGTCACATGATGGCTATCAGGCACCTGGTTCGTGCGGTCCTGCTCGAACCTTCAGTTGTAGGGGAGGCGATGTTCCTGTTGACGAAAGGCCTGGCACGAACTGCGCTTGGTGAGAGAGGCTGGTCAGTATTGCGTCGGCTGAAGCCCATGCCGGCAGTTTATACCGATTTCACTTGAACACTCTGCAAGCAGTGTTCCGTCAAAGCGCATCTGGATGCTTTGCGCGACAATCTGCAATTCAGAATCTACAATCTGCCATTCGCTCATTTTTTGATGGATGGCTTCCTGATGCGATCCGCGACTTGACAAATATTAATATTAGTCGAGACACAGCCGTTTCATGCTTTCAGGATGCGCTCCGCAAAAATCGAGCGAACCGGGAGTGCAATCTAAGCGGCGTTTGGCAAGTTCGCCACCTCTGATCGGCTTGTCGAGCCGCAGGTTGGGAAACCTGGTTTCTCCGCCCTCGAACTGGTATTGAGGTTGCTTGCCACGCTAGCGGGCAATTTTAGTCTATGATGAAGCTGAAATACAGTCAACTCTTCGCATACGCGGTCTTTCTGACTGGATGCTGTATGCCGCTTACCTTTCTTCGAGTTGGTGTTAACTTTCAACTGGTAGATGCTCTTTTCCTGCTGATCTACCTTCTGTTCGCCCGCAAGGCGATCAATCTGTTTGCCCTGGTTTCATTGGTCACCTTAGGAGCGCTCTCCCTGTTTGCCCTTGCTGTGAATGATCGCCAGTTCAGAGACTACTTTGAGGCTATGGGTGACTTACTACAGATTGGATTCCTGGCGATCGTGGTTTTGCCGATCTTTCGCTCTATGGACGATGAACTCCATCGTGTTTTTTTTCGCGGGTTCGTGGTTTCAACAGGCTTACTGGCCGCGCTGCTTCTAACAGAGGTCTGGGGTATTGCGGACTGGAAGATCTTTGAGTCAATGTACCTCCAGATGCGCTGGTCGATCGTGCTCATGGAGCCTAACAGTACGGCGCGGATCTTCTTTACCGCATTTGCAGCGCTTTTTGCCATTGGAAATAGTTGGATTTTTCGCAGCTTTCATCTCAAAGTGCTCATCGGACTACTACTGATCGTTGCAGGAATGCTTACCGGATCGCGTACATTTTATCTCGCAGTGGCTGTTCTATGCCTTACCCTTGTGCTGATCTGGCGCCGCAGATGGCTTTCCATTGCTGTGATGCTTCTGCGTCGTTACTGGATCAGCCTGGCAATCATAAGCTTGCTCGCTCTGGCTTTGCTCAGACTTCCCTCAGTTAGCACCTTTGTGGATGAGACGATGGCAAAAGCTCTAGGCCCCGGTCGCACGACACTGTTCACTTCGAGGCTAGACCCCAGCACAGGTCTGACAAGTGATAGTGACTCACAGCGCATCTTTCTGTTCAAACGTTCCACTGAAGCGTTTCTCAACAACTTCTTTCTTGGTACAGGCCTGAGTATGAGTGTTTACGAGTTCAATGACTTCCGTGGTGAGAATATATGGACAGCCAGAAGTGGTGTGGTTCCAACTATCCACAACGCGTTCATCGGCTTCGTGCTGGAGGCCGGCATTGTGGGCCTCATTTTGATGACCGCCCTTGCTATGCAGCTAGCGCTGCTGATCCACCACTGCCCGCGCAAAGAACTGGTCTTACTGCTTACAGTGCTCACATTTGATTTGACCTCAACTCTTCAATGGACGCGCATGAACTGGGTTCCTATTCTTGCATTCATGACATGGTCCTGGTTCTTGATACGCCAGGCTCGCCCGTCACCCAGAAAGATGCGGACAACTACTGTGGTTTCCTCCAGTCCAGTATCAGAGGGACAGTTGTGACGTACACATCACTTATGACAGCCGTCCGGTTACCCTCTGCTCACGTACTCTCAGGTCTGATCTGTCCTGGCTGTGGATGCGATAGACTGATCGTTATTGCGGAGGGGATCTGCTGCAGCACATGCCAGCACTGTTATCCTGTTGTGGATGGTATTCCGATAATGCTTGATGAGAGACGCAGCATCTTCAGACTGGCGGATTTTATCAATCAGCGTAGCCTGTTCTTCGATCTTACAACGTTTGGTCGAATCAAGCAGCGTCTCGCGCGATTGATGCCGAGCATGGATCGCAACCCCGCCGCGGAGCGGAACTACGCCTTTCTTGAACGAGCTATGCGTAATAAGCGCTCACACTCTCGCGTACTCGTGCTGGGGGCAAGTATTGAGGGTTGGGGCATGAGCGCTTTCCTGCGCTCGACTGCTCTGGAGATTGTCGAAAGCGATGTATCGTTTGGCCCGCGGACACAGATTGTAATCGATGCTCACTGCATCCCGTATTGTGACGAAAGCTTCGATTGTGTGATTGCGCAGGCTGTACTCGAGCATGTTGTAGACCCGCAACGCTGTGTGGAAGAGATCTATCGCGTGTTGCGTCCGGGCGGTCTAGTTTACGCCGAGACAGCCTTTATGCAGCAGGTGCATGGCGGCCCATATGACTTTACGCGTTTCACCCGCTCGGGCCACCGGCGCTTGTTTCGCCACTTCAGCGAGCTGGCAAGTGGTATGACTGGCGGGCCAGGCACTGCTCTGGCCTGGTCGTATCAGTATCTTCTGCTCTCCATCTTTGGCTACACTGATCGTGCCCGACTTCTGGTAAAGGCTGCGGCGCGGCTTACAGGATTCTGGCTGAAATACCTTGATTACCTGGCTATGTTCAACCCCCGCGCGATCGATGCCGCCTCAGGGGTCTATTTTATAGGACGGAAGGCCGAAAGCCCTATTGACGATCGCGAACTGATCGCCTATTATAGCGCTCCCTCAGCCAGTGTATGAAGATCTGCCACATCATTACAGCCCTCGGCTACGGCGGCGCCGAGCGCCTGCTGGTCAATGTTGCCAACCTGCACATCCGTGATCACGAGGTTGATATTATCTACTTTAAAAACCCCCCAGACCTTCAGCCGGTGCTTGATCCGGAAGTGCGGGTCCATTGCGTGCCGCTTAACAGATCAATCGTGCGGCATCTGCGCGCGTTAATTGCCCGCCTGCAACCCGATGTAGTGCATACTCATCTTGGCCACGCCGACTTTGTCGGTCTCCTTGCCAGCTATGGCCTGCCGACAAAGAGGTTCTGTACAATGCACAATATTCACTTCAAGTGGGACTGGCGCGATCGGATTTTCTTCCTCGGCTACCGGGCCTTATTTGCCCTCATCGCTCCTGATGCGCATGTAATCTCAGTCTCACGCAGCGTCGCCACCCACGTGCGCCGCAGGTTAGGTGTGACAGAGCGGCGGATCAGTGTCATTTACAATGGTATTCCCCGGATCGAGCTGGCTTTAAATCGTGGTGAGCTACGCCGAGAGCTTGGCATAGCAGCCAGAGCTTTCTGTGTGCTATTCGTTGGCCGGCTACATATCCAGAAGTCAGTCGACACGCTCCTCCACGCAGTCGTGCGCCTGCGCGCGCGAATCCCGAACCTCGTCGTCTTGCTGGTGGGTGACGGCTATGAGCGTGATCGCCTGGCAGCGCTCAATACTGCGCTAGGGACTGCTGACCTGGTACGTTTCTGTGGCTCTACGAAGCAACCTGAGCATTATTTTGCGGCGGCTGATGTGTTTGTGCTGCCCTCAGTGTCTGAAGGTTTCGGCCTGGTTATCCTGGAGGCCTTTCGCGCTGGTACACCGGTAGTAGCGAGCCGCATCGAGGGTCCGTCGGAGTTGATCGAGAACGGACGCAATGGTTTGCTCTTCACCCCGCGCGACGACGAGCAACTGGCCAGCCAGATCCTCCGGCTGTATGAAGATCCAGCGCTGCGCCAGCGTATCGGCCATGCGGGCCGGGCTTCGTTCGAGACCAGGTTTACTATCGAGTACTATGCTAAGCAGTTAGAACAACTCTACCGTTACGCATAGTCAGAATTGCGTGTTGATGTACATGTTTGTTTAAGTTGCCCTTCCCATCAGATTGTCTGACAATGAAAAGTGAGCATGTTGAACTGCGACCCTACCTACCGGGATGATTAGCGACCTCAGCATCGGTGGGGAGTGTGGGGAAGCCGGGTTTCCCCGCCTGTAGTTTCGACAGGTTCACCACAGGCAGTGAGCTTCTCGAACTGTGCCTCTTCCAGGCGGGAGGGTTTTCGAGGGCTGCACCTTTCCAGGAAAGACCCATGTTCATCTTGAAAACCTACCCACTAGCCCGTGAGGGTAAGCGAACTTTTCGGATGCACCAGGGGTTTGTCGTAGCCCCGGGATTGTGACAGGTAAATTGTGTGGTCGATCTTCGAGTTGTTCATATTATTGAGGCCACTCTCGGTGGCACGGGACGGCATGTGCTCGACATTATTGAGAGTTGCGCTGCCCGTGGGATGCCAGGGTTGTACCTGGTACATTCGCTCAGGCGGGCCGATACCACCTATCGAGCCCGACTCGCCCACCTTCCGAAGACAGTGAGGGTAAACGAGATCAGCATGGAGCGGGAAATCTTGCCGCTGGTCGATTTGCAATCTACCCTGGCCCTGGTTACCTATTTGCGAAGCCGGGGTGTGATCGATGTTGTCCATACTCACAGCTCAAAGGCGGGAGCAATCGGGTCACTAGCGGCCCGTATCAGTGGTGTACGGCGCATCATCTTCACACCGAACGGCTTTGCCTCAGCGGGAGCGAAGGGACGAAGGCGACGCATCTATCTTAACCTTGAGCGCGTCTGTAGTCTGCTCGCCCACTATGTTGTGGCGGTTTCACCTGAAGAGTACAACTATGCTCTGCGCCAGCGTATCGTCCCGCATAGACGACTGTATATGATCCCGAACGGCATTTGCCCGCCTGATCTCTCCAACTACGAGACGGACCGTCGGCAGCTTCGAGCAGCATGGGGCATTCGTCCAGATACCCGCCTGATTGGCAGCATTGGACGGCTGACCGCACAGAAGGCCCCACTGCTGTTTGTTGAACTTGCTGCTCGTCGCGCCCGTCGCTACACGGCTGACGAGGAGATGTATTTGATGGCTGGCGATGGCGAGCTAGCCTCTGAGGTGCGGACTAAGATCCGCAACTACGGGATCGAGAGTCGGGTAATTATGGCTGGCTTTCGCACCGATGTTAACGCTGTACTTGCAAGCCTGGACATCTTTGTGCTCCACTCGTACTATGAGGGGATGCCATATACTGTTTTAGAAGCTATGGGGCACAGGCTTCCGATCGTATCGACGCGTGTAGCTGGCGTAACTGATCCGCTGCGCGATGGGGGACTTATCGTCGAGATCGGTGACGTAGCGGGCCTCGATGAGGCCCTCGACCAACTCATTTGTCCTGAGCGGCGGCGCGAGCTTGGTGAGGCAAATCGTCGCCGCCTGGAACGGCACTTCGCACTGGAGCATATGATTCAATCTTTGCTGCAACTCTATTGTAAGCCATAGCGAGATTGACTGTGAAGCAAATCGCACAGTTCATCGCCGCATGGGAAGTTCTCTTGTTGGCTGCCCTCGCGCCATTCCTTCTATTCCCTCGTTCGACCTCAGGTCTTGGAATGCTGGGCATTGTTGGAATATGGCTGGCACGCTGGCGGGTTCACAGACGCCTGATACGCCGCACACCCCTCGACATACCCATCCTGATCATACTATTCATGGTTCTGGTTAGCCTGCTGGTTACCTTTAATCCAGCGCTTAGTATGCCCAAAGTAGTTGGTGTTGTGCTTGGCATAGGTGTGTTCTACACTATGGCCGAGAAGATGGAGAGTGAAATAACCATCTGGTGGGGGCTTACCCTGTTCATCGCGATTGGGTGTGGTATAGCTATCCTGGGGTTAATCGGCACCAACTGGTTTCCAAAGTTTAGTTCGCTCATGTGGCTGCAACTAGCGCTACCCCGGATGGTAATACCCTTACCTGACAGTCCAGAGGAGGGATTTCATCCCAACCAGGTGGCTGGTGCTATGATCTGGCTGTGCCCGGTGGTTATTACTCTGCTCATAGCGCGCCCTCCAAAACTGGCCTTCCTCAGGGTAACCGTACCTGAAGCGCTCACACGCGTCTTCCTATGGATCGCCCTGACGCTTACTGGCGGCGTGTTGCTGCTTACACAATCACGCGGCGGCTACTTTGCCATCGCGATCTCAATGGTCGTTCTCGCCTGTGTGCTTCTTCCTCAAGCTCGACAATGGTTGATGGCCTTAGGGTTGCTGGCGTTTGCCAGTTCGTTTATATTGCAGCCCTTTCTCACCGGGAGTATTGAGGCAGGCGGCCCTCGAAGCTTGCTTGAGTCCAGCACCGAAACGCTAGCCTTTCGACTCGAGCTATGGCCACGGGCTGTGGAAGCAATCAAGGATTTTCCGTTAACTGGGATCGGAATGGGCACATTTCGTTACGTGGCACAGGACTGGTACCGACCCCCTGGATTTCCATATGGAAGAGAGATTGGACACTCGCACAATCACGTTCTAAACACCGCCCTCGACCTGGGAATACCGGGTCTGGTCGGTTACCTGGGGATCTGGGCAACGACGATTATTCTAGCGATAATCGTCATCACACGCGGTCGCAGCAACTGGCGTATAATCAGCACGGGTCTACTAAGCAGTATGGTTGGCTACTTTATCTGGGGTATGTTCGATGCGAATGCGCTGGGGTCGAAACCAGGTTTGCTACTCTGGATGTGTTTTGCGATCGTGGTGCGCGTATACTATTGTTCGAGGGCTGAACTCCAGCCAGAAGCAACTCCGATAGTGAGCAGTGATGCCTCAACCTAACCCGCCTACAATCGCTGATGAGTCATCAGGCGCCAGCCTGTGGATGACTGTGCAGAGTCGTCCAATCAAACTACTCGTAGGGGTCGTATTAAGTTCGACTGCTCTTTACTTGTCATTCCGCAGCCTTCATATCAGCGACATCCTGGCTAGTTTTGCCACAGCAGATTTCGGGTTGATCAGTCTGGCCCTTTCTAGCGTAATGATCAACATTTTCAGCAAAGCAATGCGTTGGCGCGCCCTCCTCGGGCGCTCGGAAGTGTCGTTTGTTACGCTACTGCGAGCGCTGTTGCTAGGGCAGATTCTCAACATAGCGCTACCCTCGCGGCCCGGCGATGTAAGCCGGATCTATATGATTAGATCAACAACCATCGCATGGCCATTTGTGGCAGGTACGATTGTCACTGAGAAAACGATCGACCTGATGTGTTATCTGCTTTGCTTCTTTCTAACTCTAATATTCCTGCCACCTCTGCCAGTCTGGGTGATAACCTCAGTCTACTCATTCGTTATAGTGACTGCCATCATTGCAGCACTGCTTGTAGCTCTTCCTCAAAGCCACAGGTTGCTCAATTCTTCCTACCTGAGCTGGTTGCCTCTGGCACTGAGCAAGCGGATAGCGGAAGCTTTGCGGGCGATGAATTCGAGTTTTACAACAGCCGCGCAGCCCTCGGTCGTCGTCCAGATTATTGCCTGGTCCGGGCTGATCTGGATTACAGCTATTCTGACCAACTATCTGCTCCTGCGCGCCCTTGCAATAGACGCACCTGCAATTAGTGTCGTACTCTTGCTGATAGTATTGCAGATCAGCGTCTCGCTGCCCTCGGTGCCGGGCAACATTGGCATCTTTCAATACATATGCGTGCTGGTCCTGGGCATATTCGGCGTGAGCCAGACTGCAGCGGTCAGTTATGGCATCTTACTTCATGTGGTGGCATTCGCACCGCCTATCCTTGTCGGCGGTCTGCTCTTCGCCATTGCGCAGCCAAAGCGCGCTCACTAGGCATACAGTCGCATGCAACGCTACCGGGTACTCACGGTCAACATCTGCGCTATTACTCTGCGTGACACTGTTACAACGGTTGATCGCTGGATTAAAGAGCGGAAGCGCCATTATATCAATGCCTGCACGGCCCACACGCTGCTAGAGTGCTACGATGCGCCCGAACTCAGTGCGATTGTCAATGAAGCGGGTATTGCGACGCCAGATGGGATGCCGCTGGTGTGGATTGGTCGGCTCCACGGCTACAGGGTCGAGCGAGTCTACGGCCCTGATCTGATGCTTGAATTGTGCGCCTACGGACAAAAATATAACTACCGTCACTTTTTCTACGGCGGCGCGCCGGGCGTGCCTGAGCTACTTGCCAGTAAGTTGCAAGCACGCTACCCTGGTCTGCAGGTAGTTGGAACCTACTCACCACCTTTCCGTCAGTTGTCACCGGAAGAGGAACTAGAGATTGCCAGACTCATTAACACAGCCGCTCCGGACATCGTGTGGGTGGGCCTGGGCACCCCAAAGCAGGATTACTGGGTTGGCCGCTTTAGCCGGTTACTCGAGGCGCCCGCACTTATCGCGGTCGGTGCGGCCTTCGACTTTCACTCGGGACGTATCAAGCAGGCGCCACGGTGGATTCAGCGCAGTGGATTTGAATGGCTGTTTAGACTTCTGCAAGAGCCTCGCCGGCTCTGGCGACGCTACATTATTGGAAATCCCCGCTTTATCTGGCTGCTGCTACGCCAGTGGGCCACGAGCCGTTAGAACGCCACTGGTCATGTGTATAGCTCACAAGGCCAAGCCGGAGCCTTCAGGCTGCTGGAGAGCCATAGGACGCGACACGCGACATGTGCAAAACGTTACGTTACGCTCCGCGCCGCTCTTCTCATTGCCGGATACGCTCAACTGTGGTACACTTACGCCGCTTGATGAGCGAGTTGTCATCTGATCCACAGCGCGGTGCGATTGGACCTC
>FWPV01005336.1_pt1 | contig 16358 bp, 17 predicted proteins | sample 2228371 | NCBI WGS metagenome assembly FWPV01 (sample SAMEA103939776, study PRJEB20133) | metagenome | reverse complement strand
AGCAGGTTTCCAGGCGGTCTTCCACGAAATACTGGATGGCGTGGGTGTGCAGGTAGCGCAGCTTGGCGTCCGGGTCGCCGGCGGCCATGACCCAGATATCCCGGGGAGGCACCGGGGCGAGGGTGCGGTTCAGCCAGAGCTGGATGGGTTCGGCCCGATCCCGGGCGGTGACAAACAGCAGCGGGGCGTCCTCCGCCAGACGGGAGAGCACCTCCACCGCCGCGGGGAAGGGCTCCACCGGGAGTTCGTGGGGCCGGTCGATGAGCTCCCGGATGAGGCGGTCGATGAGCCGGGGCGGCAGGTTCAGGCACTCTTCCAGCCGGAAGGTGGTGATGTCCTCCACCGAAAAGGGATGGGGGCCGTGGTGCTCCCGGGCCATCTCCAGGAAGGTGGTCATGATGTCGGCCACCACCCCGTCAATGTCAAAGCCCACCCGGTCCAAGGGGAGGCGCTTCCCTTGAGTGATGATGGGCCGGTCCGGATGAGGCCGGTGCATCAGCCTTCCTCCTCCTCGTCTTCGGCGGCCAGTTCTTCGGCCAGAAATTGCTTGGCCTCCCGCAGCAGGTCAAATTGCCGGGCGATTTTGCCGTTCACCACCGCCACCACCTTGCCGCCCTTGACCGCCAGGTAGCCCACCCGGCGACTGTCAGCCGCGAAATTCAGGGTGTCGGCAAAAATGAACTCATAGGGTTCACCGGGCTTGCCGTCCACCATGACCTGCCACTTCCCCTCGCTCCTCCCCACCAGGGCCAGACGCCGGTGGTCCGGGCTTAAGCGGATGCTGCCATGCACCACCTGGGTCTCCAGGGCCCATTCCTGGCCGTCCACCACCACGAACCAGGTCTCGCCCCGGCGGCCTTCATAGAGGAGAGACCGGCCGTCCGGGGTGAAGCGGACGCTGTCGATTTCATCGAACTCCGGGGCGGGCAGTCCTTCCAGGCGCACCGCATACTTTTCCTGAACCTTGACCACCCTGGCCTGGCGGTCTTTTTGGGGGGAGAACACCGTCTCTATAACCTGCTCCGGGGGGGAGGGGACCGCGGCCGGGGCCGGAGGCGGAGATTCAGAAGGCGCCGGGGGCTCGGCCGGAGTGCAGGCGCTTAAGGTCAAGGCGGCCACTCCCAGGCAGGCGGCCAGCAGGCGGCGGGATCGGCGTCTCCGAAGCTTCATAAAGAGGGAGGATTTTTAATGGTTGCAAGGATCTGGGGAAACGAAGCCCTTCTCCCCAGGCTTTTCCGCTACCCAGGGCTGGATGAGGGGCCCGGCGCCAGGTCGGCCAGGATGGCCAGGACCTCTTCCTCCGACACATCATACCAGTTTTCGTAGGCGTCGGCCACGGCGAAGGACCAGCCGCCCCGGACGTTCAGGCAGACCAGCACCTCCACCCGGGGGAGGAGGTCCTGCACCGTGCGCAGGCTGCCGGTGGGCACCGCGACGATGAGCTCGCCCGCGCCCTGTTCCTTGAGAAAGCGCAGGGCCGCCCGCATGGTGTAACCCGAGGCCAGGCCGTCGTCCACCAGGATGACCGGGGCGCCGGCCAGCTCGGGGTAGGGCCGGCCGCCCCGGAGGCGGGCCTCCCGCTCCCGGAGGGTGGCCAGGGTCTTTTGCACCTGGGCCTCAATGACCTTGGGGGTCAGGGCGAAGCGGGCCACCAGGTCTTCGTTGAACAGGGCCCTCCCGTGGGGGTCCAGGGCGCCGAAGCCCGCCTCGGTGGTCCAGGGAAGCTGGATTTTCCGGACGATGATCAGGTCCAGGGGGATCTGCAGATCCCGGGCGATCTCTGCGGCCACCGGCACTCCACCCGCAGGAATGGCGAACAGCCGGACATTCCGGCCGCGATAATCCGCCAGCCGGGCGGCCAGTCGGCGACCGGCGTCGGCCCGGTCCCGGAAGACCAGGGTCCGGTCTCTTAAAGCTGGGTCCTGGATGAGTCGGCCCATGCCTGTGCCTGCTCCTCTTCCAGCAAGGCCGCCCGGCGGCGAAATTCCGCCTGCCCCAGGCGGGAGGCCCTGAGGCCCGCCCTGAGATTGATCTCCGAAAGAAAGAGGTCCCCGGCCGGACTCACCAGCAGGTCCAGGACCGCATACGGGAAGGCTCCCCGGGCCATTACCTGCCGGCAGAACTCCTGATATGTCGGGGGGAAGGAGGCCGGGCGGGAGGCCCCCCCCTGAAAGAGGTTGCGCCGGAAACTGTGCGGATTGAGGCGTTCATAGACCTCGGCATGGTCGCCCACCACCAGGGCCCGAAAGTCCCGGGCCCCCGCCACGAAGGGCTGGATCACCAGGGGATATTCCAGGTCCTGGAGGGCGGCCAGGCTGAGGAGGGCCTCCAGGGACGGCCACCGGGAGACGCCCAGGCCCAGGTGGCCCCGGTCGCGTTTGCAGACGATGGGAGTTTCCCCGGAAAACCGGGAGGCGAGGCCGGCCAGATCGGCGGCATGGTAGGCCACCTGGGTGCCGGGCACCATGAACTCTCCCAGGACCTCGGCCTGGGCCGCCTTGGAGCGGCTCAGGGCCTGGGCCAGATAAGGGGGAAAGAAGCCCACCCCCCGGGACAAGAGGTCAATGACCTTGATCTCCTCGCCGGGCTTGAGGGGCAGATAACCCAGCACCAGGTCGCCGGCGGCCAGGCGGGGATACTGGCGGCGAAACTCAGTGATGGAACGGATGACCCGAGGCGGAGGAGCCATGGCCGGGGGGGGCGGCGCCGGCAGGCTGGCCCGCCTGCCTTTGGTTTACCAGGAGGGGGCCGGGAGGACGCAGGGCTGCCCGTTCCCGGCCCCGGCGCACATAGACGTCGTAGAAATCCACCTGGGCGATTTTCTGCCAGTTCCTGGCCACCTGGGTGGGGTTGTAAACCTGGCGGAAGACGCTTTTCCCGAAGCTCCCCAGGATCAGGACATCGGCGCCGGTCTGGTCGAAGTCGTACTTCCGGGACCGGGGATTCAGCAGCACCACCCGGTCTGCGGTGGACTCCACAAAAAAGAAGGCGGGCATCAGATGGAAGCGATACTCATCGGTGAGAAAGGTCAGCTCGTACTCCGGGGTTTCGATGAGGCACTTCGGGGAGATGCGGGCCTGGAGGAATTCCAGCAGCCTTCCTGGCGGATTGGTGTGGGTGCCCACCACCGAAGACAGGGTGTCCATCCCGGAAAGGGAAAAGGTCAGGAGAGCAAAGAGCGCCAAGGTGGCGCCGGCCCAGCGGCGGGCGGTCCCCGACTTCAGGGGCGCCAGCAGTCCCCGGGCCACCCGAACCAGGGTCCAGGCCGCCGGTCCTGCGGCCAGGAATAAGGCCGGCAGGGCAAAACGCTGCCAATAGACCGCGGTGAGGTACAGGAGGCTCCAGGCCAGGAAATTCCACAGCCACAGGCGCTGGCCGGGAGTCAGGCCGCCAAGGCGCCAGCACCAGAGGAAACCCAGGCTCCCCAGCCAGAAGAGGGGGTGGCCCAGGAGGTAGGCGGCGCTTTCCGGGTAGAGGCGGCCGATGGTGAGGGGGGTGAAGAATTCGTGGCGCAGCAGGGCCTTCTGCTCCAGGAAGTGGCCTACTGCCTGGGAAAGGCTCCCCAGGATGGCCACCTTGAGCAGGAGATAGGCCAGGAGGGGCAGGGCCAGCCCGACCCCCCAAGCCAGGAGACCCGGAAGGAGGCGCCGGGGATGCCGCCCATGTTCCTGCAACAGGAGGGCTAGCGGAGGCAGAAAGGCGATGCCGTAAAACTCCTTGGCGTCAAAGGCCAGGCCCAAAAAGAGGCCCGCCCCAAAGAGGGGCCAGGGGGCGGCGGTCTCCAGGCCCCGGAGCAGCAGCCAGGTGCCCAGGAGAAAGAGGCCCAGGGCCGGGATGTCCCCCAGGACGGAGCGCCCCCAATAGAGCACGTCGGTGGCCGCCAGGGCCAGGACCACCGCGGTGAGCCCCACTTTTTCATCCCACAGCCGCCGCACGCAGAGAAACAGGGCCCCGAAAAGGAGGACCAGGTAGAGGGCCGCCACCATTCGCCCCACCACCAGGCTGACCCCGAAAAGGCGGTAGGCCAGGGCCACCGGCAGGATGAGGGCGGGGCCCACACTGATGCGGTAATCCAGGTCGGAGAGCTGATCCGGGCTCTGCACCGTAAAGGCGTAGCGCCCGTGCTGGGCCAGATTGGCGGCGGTCTCGGAAAAGATGGCCTCATCCCACCAGATGACGGGATAATTGGCCAGGTTGTAGGCCGAGGCGGCCACCACCACCACGGCCAGGGCCAGGTGCGGCCACCATCTGGGAAAGCGGGGGGCGTTCATGAACTGATCACGGACGCGCTATCGTCATCTCGAAGGGAAAACATGAGAACCGGTTGCAAAACCCGATATCTTATAAAATTGTCATGCTGAGCGAAGCGAAGAATCTCGTATTTTCAATTACATGAGACCCTGCGCGGCGCTCAGGGTGACAAAAAAAGAGGTTTTGAAATGGGTTCTAACCTTCCCCGGTTCAGGTTGGCCACAAACCTCGCCGCGGCCGGATTAAAAAAGCCCACCTCATTATAAGGCAGGCTTTTGCGAGGGCGAAAGAAAAATTTCTCGCCGCGGTCCCAGCCCGGCGGCTCAGAGCCCGACAATGCTCCGGTGCAGTTCCTTGGTCTTTTCCAGGCGGGCCCGGTCCCGTTCGGCCACCAGGTCCCGGAGACGCGCCTGGATGCGCTCCAGCATGGGGCTGTTGATGTCCTCCCCCCGCTGGTGGGCGTCGATGAGCTGGCGGTAGCAGTAGATCATGCGGGAAATCATGCTCACCGCATACTCCCGGCCCTGGACCTTGAGGGTGGCCAGACCCAGGTCCAAATAGGCCTTGAGTTCATCCCCCAGGATGGCGAAGGCCACATTGGGGTTGCGCCGGATGCGTTCGTTCAGGGCCTCGATGTATTCCGGACTGTGGCCCCGCTGCCGCAGGATCTTGTGGCGCTGCTCGTCGGTGAGGAGGCAGATGCGGAAGCAGCTGCCGCTGCGGTCCGGCCAGCCCTCGTATTCCACCACTTCGTTGCCGTCTTCGTCCCGGTAGGTCTTGCGCACGTAGCTGTCGGCCACCAGCTCGTGAAAGAGGCAGTTGCCCACCCCGCCGATGCAGCGGTTGCCGTGGATGAGCACCTCGGTCTTGATCCCCAAGGAGTCGGCCTCCCGCTTGAACCGGGCCAGCTTCTCCACCGTGTTGATCTCGGTGGAGGCGACGATCTGCGAGGCGCCGTAGGCCTGATAGCGGGCCATCTCCTCTTTGGTGATGATGTTGCAGCCGACGCTGGCGTGGATGATCAGCTCCGGGAAGAGCCGGTGGATCTCCTGCATGACGGCCGGGGTCTTGACGATCACCCCTTCGATACCGAAGTGGGCGTACTTCTCGACTTTTTTGAGCAGCAGGGGGAGCCGGTCGGCGGGGATTTCGGCGTTCAGGGCCACCCGCACTTTGCCGCCAAAGCCCCGGGCCAGGCGGACCGCCTCGCCGATCTGGCTGTCCTCCAGTTCCCAGGCGCACTTGCGCCGGCTAAACCCCTTGGCGCCCACGTAGACCGCGTCGGCGCCGTTTTCCAGGACGGCTTCCACCATTTCCAGGCTGCCGCCAGGGGCTAATAGTTCATTCACCATTTTCCCACACCTCCCTGAGCCTGGCAGATTGCCGCTAAGGCTCTCAGTCTTGCATGCGCCAGGGTCTCAGGTAACCCCCAGGTCCGGTGGGCTCCTGTCATACGCCTGATTCCGGGAACGCTGCCCGGTGCTCCCTCCAGGGCGGCAGACCAACCCGCCTTGGTCGCAACATCACTATAATAATTGTAAAACCGCAACGCCTCGGGGTCAATGAGGAAGTAGCGGCCTCCCTATCCCCTGAGGTAGTTGAGGGCCAGGACGAACGCCAGACCGATTTCCACCGTCCAGGTGAGCAGGTAGATGAAAAGCTCCAGACGGCCGTAATCCTCCTCCAGGAGGATCCGGTTGGGCTCCCTAAGGATGTCCCAGGAACGCATTTCAAAGAGGGATTTTTCCGCAGTCATGGGGGAAACTCACTTTCTCTGCCGCGAAATTCCGGGTTCTCCAGAGGAAGCCCCGGTTTTCTTGCTCATATCGGCGGATTCGGGTTTCAGGTAAACTCGGCCAGCAGCGGCGCCAGTTCCCGGACCGGGGTGCGCTGAGCCAGGGGACCGTCGGCCAGCTGGGGAAAGGACTCCTCCAGCAGGGGCCGGGGGTTGAGATAAATCACTCCGATGGGGATGCGATCGCCCCATTCTTTGGCCTTGCGGTAGGCCCAAAGTTCATCGTGCGGCGCATAGTCCGGGGCCTCCTCCACGTTATAGACCCGCTGCCGGTACCAGTCGTAGGTGTTCACCTTGTTGAAGGTAACGCAGGGCTGGAGCACCTCCAGAAAGGACATGCCCCGGTGGGTCATGGCCTTCTGATACATCTCGGTGAGGTGCTCGGGCAGGCCGGCGAAGGCCCGGCCCACCCAGGAGCAGTCCTGGGCCACTGCCAGGGCCAGGGGATGCAGCGGGGGATAGGGCACCCCCTGGGGCTGGAGTATGGTCTTGGTGCCCTGGTCGCTGGTGGGGGAGGCCTGGCCCTTGGTAAGACCGTAAATCTGGTTGTTGTGCACCACCAGGGTGAGGTCCGGGTTGCGCCGGAAGGCGGCCAGCAGGTGGTTGCCGCCCTCGCCGTACTGGTCGCCGTCCCCCACGGTGACCACCACCTTGAGGTTGGGATTGGCCAGGCGGATGCCGGTGGCCACCGGCAGGGCCCGGCCGTGGATGCCGTTGAAGGTGTTGCACTTCAGGTAATGGGGAAACTTGCTGGACTGGCCGATGGCGGACACCACCACCAGGTCCTGGGGCCGGATTTCCAGGGCGGCCAGGGCCTGCTTGAAGGCCTTGAGCATGGGGAAGTTGCCGCAGCCCGGGCACCAGGCGGACTCGATGCCGTCATAGAGGCTCAGGGGCAGCATCAGGCCACCTCCTGAAGGCCCCGGAGGATGAACTCCGGGGTGAAAGGCCGGCCGTCGTATCTCAACACCAGGTGCTGGGCGGCCAGGCCCGTCTCCTGGCGCAGCAGCCGATTCAGCTGGCCGCTGGCGTTCTGTTCCACGGCCACCAGCTTCTTCGCCCCGGCCAGGGCCTGGGCCGCCGCCTCCCGGGGGAAGGGCCACAGCTCGCTCAGGTGCACCAGGCGGGCGGGGACCTTTCCGGCGTTCAGGCGGGCCACCGCTTCGCGGACCGGTCCCAGGCTGGAGCCCCAACACAGGAGGACCAGGGGGGCGTCGGCGGGGCCGGCGGTGGTGATCCCGGCCATCTCCCGGGCCAGGCCCTGAAGCTTCCTCAGGCGCTTGTCGTGCATCCTCACCCGGACCTCCAGGTCTTCGGTGAGATGGCCGTCGGGGGTGTGCTCGTCGGAGTCGGCCACCACCAGCTCCGGCCCGAAGCCCGGCAGACGCCGGGGGGAGACGCCGGAGTCGGTGTAGGCGTAGCGCTCGTAGGTGCCGGAGCCGGGGCCGCACTCCAGGGCAAAGGGCACCCGCCGCTCCGGGAAGTCCCCGGCCACGCAGGTGTGCTGGGTGTCGGCGAAATACTGGTCGGTGAGGATGAACACCGGCACCTGCCAGCGCTCGGCCAGGTCGAAGGCCTTGAGGGTCAAGAGAAATCCCTGGGCCGGGGTGCCCGGGGCCAGCACGGCCCGGGGTGAGTCGTCCTGGCCGGCCCACAGCACGAACTGCAGGTCGCCCTGGGAGGTGCGGGTGGGCAGACCGGTGGAAGGGCCGGGCCGCTGGGCCACCACGATGACCAGGGGCGTTTCCGTCATGGCCGCCAGCCCCACGGCTTCGGTCATCAGGCAAAACCCCCCGCCGGAGGTGCCGGTCATGGCCCGGGCCCCGGCGTAGCTCGCACCTAGAGCCAGGTTGATGGCGGCGATTTCGTCTTCGGCCTGCTCCACTACCACCCCCAGGTGCCAGCCCCGCTGGCTGACGGCGTTGAGCAGGCTGGTCCAGGGCGTCATGGGATAGCCGCTGATAAAGGTGAGGCCCGCGGTCAGGGCTCCCAGGGCCATCGCTTCGTGGCCGCTGATCAGGAGGCGGGCCGGTTCGGGCTTGGCCAGCCCGGCCAGGGAAAAGGGATGGGGGAATTGCCGGGCCAGTTCGTGGCCCCGGAGCGCGGCCTGGCGGTTCCAGGCCGTCACCTCCTCGCCTTTGGCGGCGAAGGCCTCGGCCAGGAGGTCTGCCAGCCCGGCCACCGGCACGTCCAGCAGCCCCAGGACCGCGCCGGAGGCCCCGGCGTTCACCGCAATCTCCCCGGCCTTGGTGCCCGGCAGGAGCTCCTCCCGGGAGAGCCCCAGGGCCGGCACCCCGGCGGGCAGCTCCCGGACTGCCTCGGCGTCGTAGATGACGGCCCCCCCGGAGGCCAGCTCAGGGGCGTGCAGGGCCACGGTCTCCTGGTTCAGGGCCACCAGGAGATCCACCCCTTCCCGGGGCCCGGCCAGGGGGCGGTCGGAAACCCGCACCACATTGAAGATATGGCCCCCCCGGATGCGGGACTGATAGTCCTGAATGGCCAGGACGTGGGCTCCATGGCGCATCAGGGCCTTGCTCAGGGGGGTGCTGATGGCGTGCACTCCCTGGCCGGCGGCGCCGCCGATGAGGATGTTCAAATCGAGAGGCATAGGTGGCTCCGGGGCGGGGCAGTTTCCGCCTTGTGAAAAATATAATTATCGACGGCCAGGAAATTGTCAACTGAATTCCGGCCGTGCAGGGACCATTTTCCCTTGGCCCAGCGGGCGGCTCGAAAAGGGGAGGGGAAACCGGCGGCTGGGGTCAGCCCAGGTTGGCCCAGTTCCTGACCGAGTGCCACAATTTTTTCAGAAGGCCCTCTTCCTCCCGGGAGCCGGGATTGGCCGCGGCTTTCCGGGGCTTGCGGTAGCCGCCCGGCTCCTCCTTGGCCAGTTCTTTGAGGAGCTCCTCCTGGCGGGGGGTCAGGGTTCGGGGGATGGTGACCCGCACCGTGACCAACAGGTCTCCCCGCCGGGGGCCTTTGGGGTAGGGGACGCCCTCGTTTTTCAGGCGGATGACCTCGCCGGGCTGGGTGCCGGGGGGGATGTTCAGCTCCTGGCTGCCGGTGAGGGTGGGGATGGTGAGGCGGGTGCCCAGGGCGGCCTGCACGAAGCTCACCGGCACCTCCAGCCGCAGGTCGTAGCCGTCCCGGCGGAAGAGCTCGTGGGGCCGCACCTGCAAAATGATGTAGAGGTCGCCCGGGGGGCCCCCGAAGCGGCCTTCGTTGCCCTCCCCGGCCATGATGAGGTGGGTGCCGCTGTCCATGCCCGGGGGGATCTTGACCTTGAGCTTCTTCTTTTCCCGCACCATGCCCTCCCCCCGGCAGTCGGCGCAGGGTTCGGCGATGAACTCCTTCAGGCCGCCGCAGCGGGAGCAGGTGGTGGTGATCTGGAAGATGCCGTGGCTGCGGGACACCACCCCCCGGCCGCCGCATTGGGGACAGGGGACCTTGCGGGTCCCGGGCTTGGCCCCGGAGCCGCCGCAGGTGCGGCAGTTCACCACCCGGGGAACCTCGATGGTCACCTCGGTGCCCAGAGTGGCGTCCAGAAAGTCCAGGGTCAGGTCATAGCGCAGGTCGGCCCCGGTCATGGGCCGGCCTTCCCGGCTGGCCCCGAAGCTGCCGAAACCGAACAGGTCTTCGAAGATGTCGCTGAAGGAGCGGAAGATGTCGGAGAAATCGCTGAAGCCGGTGAACCCGGTGGAGGAGACCCCTTCGTGGCCATACTGGTCATAGAGGCGCCGCTTTTCCGGATCGTGCAGCACTTCGTAGGCCTCGGCGGCCTCCTTGAATCGTTCCTCCGCCTGCTTGTCGCCGGGGTTGCGGTCCGGGTGGTATTTCAGGGCCAGCTGGCGGTAGGCTTTCTTGATTTCTTCCGGGGTGGCGTCGCGGGCCACCCCCAGGATGCGATAATAGTCCTTGCGGTTATTGGGCATGGTTTTGAGGTTATCAGGAAAGGCGGGCTTCCACGGACCGGGTCTTGTCTCCCAACCCCACCTCCTTGTCCCGACGGTCGTCAATGGTTATGTGGGTGAGCACCCGCCGCACCCCCCGGGCAAAGGGAAGCTCATGCAGCTCCCGGGCCACCCGCAGAAGCTCCTCCACGCTGCCGTGGACCACGGTGCCCATGTCGTTGAGCTGGTGCGTCAGGTTCCGGCGGCGCAGAAAAGCTTCCACCTCTGCCAGGTAATCCCCCACGCTGGGCGTGCCCACGCCCAAGGGAACGATGCTGATTTCCATGAGGGCCATGCGGGCCTCCTTCCCCTGGATTTCAGGACAGCAGCCGGCGCACCGTCTGCTTCAGGCCCTCCAGGTCCGGGGACTTCAGCACAAAGGCATCCGCCCCCCAGGGGGCCAAGTCCCGGGGCGGCTGGTAATGGGAGAAAAAGATGAGCCTCGTTTTTTTGTCGGTCCCCTTGACGATGCGGCCCATTTCCATGCCGGAGACATCCGGCAGCCGCACCTCCAGGATGACCATATCCGGGTGGAAGGCATCCACCAGGCGGATCACTTCCTGCCCCGAACCGGCCTCCAGGACCTCGTACCCTTCCTCCTGCAGCTCCTCCCGGCAGAGACGCCGGATATGAGGCTCCCCGTCCACAAACAAGATTCGCGGCATTTGGAGCACCTCCCTCCAGGAGGCGGCGCTCCCCCTCGGCCGTCAAGCCTGCGACGCCTGATTCAATATAATGCTTGCGGGGAACCTTGTCCAGGGGCTAAGGGAAAGTCCAGGCCGGGGACAAAAATTTTTTTTCAGGGGAGGCGGCCCCCGCGCCTGCCCCCACCGGCTGGCCGGAAGGGGCCCCTCAGGAGCCTTTCTCCTGGCTTTTTTCGCCCCGTCGGGCCCGCCAGCCAGCCGCCAGGTCCTTTTCCGCGCCCTCCGTCCCCGGTTCATAAAACCGCCGCCCCCTGAGGGCCTCAGGCAGATAGTCCTGGGCCACCCAGTGGCCGGGGTAATCATGGGGATAGCGGTAGTCCCGGCCGTGGCCCAGGGCCGCCCCGTCCCGGGAGGCGTCCTGGAGGTGCAGGGGCACGGCCACGGCCCCGGTTTCCTCCAGGGCCGCCTTGGCCCGGAAATAGGCCGCGGTGGAGTTGCTCTTGGGGGCCAGCGCCAGATACATGGTGGCCTGAGCCAGATGATACTCGGCCTCCGGCAGCCCCACCCACTCCAAGGCCCGGGAGGCGGCGGCCACCTGGGGCAGGGCCGCCGGGTCGGCCAGGCCGATGTCCTCCGCAGCCAGGATGAACAGCCGGCGGACGATGAAGCGGGGGTCTTCGCCGCTTTGCAGCAGGCGGGCCAGCCAGTAGAGCGCCGCGTCCACGTCCGAGCCCCGGATGCTCTTGATGAAGGCGCTGATGGTGTCGTAGTGGGCGTCGCCCTCTTTGTCGTAGAGCAGCTCCCGCCGGGGCAGGCATTCCTGGATGGCCTCCACCCCCACCCGGACCCGGCCGTCGGGACCCGGGGGAGTGCTGAGCACCGCCAGCTCCAGGGTGTTCAGGGCCCGGCGGGCGTCGCCGCCGGAGCGCGCCGCCAGCAACTCCAGGGCTTCCGGCGCCACCTCGGCGGGCACGGCCCCCAGGCCCCGCTGGGCATCGCTCAGGGCCCGCCGGAGAATGGTCAGCAGGTGCGCGGTGGTCAGGGGCTCAAAAACGAAGACCCGGGCCCGGGAGAGCAGCGGCCCGATGACCTCGAAAAAGGGGTTTTCCGTGGTGGCCCCCACCAGGGTGAGGAGCCCCTCCTCCACATGGGGCAGCAGGGCGTCCTGCTGGGCCTTGTTGAAGCGGTGGATCTCGTCGATGAGGACCACCACCCGGCGGCCCCGGGTTTGCAGCCGCCGGGCCTCCTCCACCAGTTTGCGCACATCCGCCACGCCGCTCAGCACCGCGCTCAGACTGAAAAACTCGCAGTCCAGCTCCCGGGCCAGGAGGCGCGCCAGGGTGGTCTTGCCGGTTCCCGGCGGCCCCCAGAAAATCAGGGAGGAAAACAACCGTCGGGCCCGGAGGGAGCGCCACAGCACCCGGCCTTCCCCCACCAGGTGCTCCTGGCCCACGAACTCGGCCAGTTCCCGGGGCCGCATCCGGACAGCCAACGGCGCCTCCGGCGTAAAGAGTGAGGGTGTCTGGGGCATCGCGTGCGGTTGGGGGGTGCGGCAGCCGCCGACTCCCCCGCCCTCTCCCTTACCCCCGGCCGGCTCCCGGTCAGGGGCTGGGCCAGGGAAAGGGGTAAGGCCCTGATCCTACTTCACTTTGATAAACGGGTACTGGCGGCGCATTTCCCGGCTGATGAGGCCCAGGCCGCACTGATTGTGCAGGAGTTCCACCAGGAGGATGGCGTCCGGGTCGTGGAAGTCAATCCGCCCGGGGGTGTCCTGGGCGGCCAGGGCGTCCAGGAGGAAGCGGTCCAGATCCTGCTCCACCTCCTGGCTTTTGATTTCCCCTTTGTGGCCCCGGCGTTTGACCCGGACATAGAAGGAGCGGTTGGCCAGGTGGGGGAGAAAAGCCCGGGCCGCCTCCCGGAGGCGGGGGAGCAGGTTTTCCAGGGTGAAGGCGAAGAGAGCGGTCAGGGGAGCCGCGGTGCTCAGGATTTCCGGCAGGAAGGGCTGCTCCTGCCAGCGTTTTCGGAGATTTTCCAGAAACTCCCATTGATCCGGGACCTTGCCGATGAGGACCTCCCGGAAGCCGCTGGCCTGGAATTCGCCCAAGCCGGCCAGCTCCCGGAGGAGGCGGGGTTCCTGGCCCATCTGGCTGGTGACCACCACGTTCCAATCTTTCATGGGACCCCTTGCGTCCTTGCACCCTGGACTCTACCTTTGGTATAGTAACATGAAACCATGCACCGACCAAGGGGTCTCACATGTTCGGTTACAATTGGGGACCGATTCTCATCATCCTGCTCATCGTCCTGATTCTCTTCGGCCCCCGCCGTCTCCCGGAGCTGGGGGAGAGCATCGGGCGGGCCATCAAGAGCTTCAAGAAGGCCCATGACGATCCCGAGCAGCTTGCCAAACAGGAGGGAGCCCCGGGTGCCGGCGGCCCCCAGGCCCAGCCCGGCACCTGCCCCGGCTGTCAGAAGCCCCTGGAAGGCGAATACGCCTTCTGCCCGCACTGCGGCCAGAAGCTGAAGGCCTGAGAGGTGCCGGGCCCCCCATGTTCGGCATCAGCTTTGAAGAACTCCTGGTCCTGGCGGTCCTGGCCCTGATCCTGTTCGGACCGGAGAAGATGACGGAGTATGCTGCCAAAGCCGGCCGGCTGGTGGCCAAGGCCCGGAGGATGAGCGACGAATTGGCCAGCCACGTGCGCAAAGCCAGTTCGGAGTACACCGAACCCCTCAAGGAACTGCGCCAGGATCTCCTGGGGCCCCTGACCGGGACGGAAGAGGAACGCCAGGCAATGCCGGGGCCGCCGTCCCCCTACCCCCAGGTGAATTATTGTCCCCATTGCGGCCACCGGCAGGAGCAGGCCTTCAGCTTTTGCACCAACTGCGGCGGCCGCCTGAAACCGGCCTCGCCGCCGCCAGCGCCCCTGGCTTCCTGAGCGGGATATGGCCTCCTCTCCCGGACGGGCCACCTTGATGAACCTGCAACGCCTGACGGCAGCCCACCACGAGGAGCTCTGGGCCGTCATTCAAGACGGAGCCCAGGCCTACCGCGGCGTCATCCCGGAGGACTGCTGGCATGAGCCCTACATGAGCCGGGCGGAGCTGGCCCAAGAGATCGCCCAGGGCGTGGAGTTCTGGGGTGTGGTCGGGGAGGGCGGTCTGCTGGCCGCCATGGGCCGCCAGGATAAAGGCGAGGTGGTCCTCATCCGGCACGCTTATGTGCGCTCCGCCTGCCAGCGCCGGGGCCTCGGGTCCAGACTCCTGACCCACCTCCTCCAGGGCCTGACCAAACCGGTGCTGGTGGGCACCTGGCAGGCCGCCTGGTGGGCCGTGCGGTTCTATGAAAAGCACGGCTTCACCGTGCTCCCTGAGGCCGAAAAAAACCGGCTCCTGGCAACCTACTGGGACATCAGCCCCCGCCAGACTGAGACCTCGGTGGTGCTGGCGGACCGGGCCTGGCTGAACCGCCAGCGGCACGGGCCGGCGGCGGGGCCGCCCTGACTCCGGGCGGGGCCGGCGGGCAGCAGCCCCTGCCTGGGGAGGCGGCCCCCGCCCGGGCTCCCCGGCAGACCGGGCCCCGCAATCACCCGGCCCCTTGCTTCAGGCGGAGGACTGGCCGCCCCCGGCTCCTGGGCCCCGGCTCTCTACTCAAACTTGTCGTCAAACACCTTCATGGCGCAGAAGCGGCCGCACATGGTGCACTGGTCTTCCCGGGCCTTGCTCAGCTCCCGATAGAGGCGGGCCTTGGCCGGATTGATGCTGAGCTCGATCTGGCGCTGCCAATCCAGGGCCCGGCGGGCCTGGGACATCTTCAGGTCCCAGTCCGCGGCGCCGGGGAGCCCCAAGGCCACGTCCGCCGCGTGGGCCGCGATTCGGGAGGCCACCACGCCCTCCACCACGTCCTCCACTTCGGGGAGCTTCAGGTGCTCCGCCGGGGTGACGTAGCAGAGAAACGAGGCCCCCAGCCAGGCGGCAAAGGCGCCGCCGATGGCCCCGGCGATGTGATCGTAGCCCGCGGCCACGTCGGTGACCAGGGGCCCCAGGACGTAGAAGGGCGCGCCGGCGCAGTATTTCTGCTGCAGCCGCACGTTTTTGGCGATGGCGTGCAAGGGCAGGTGGCCCGGGCCCTCCACCATGACCTGGACGCCGGCCTCCCAGGCCCGTTTCACCAGGGCGCCCAGGGTCTTGAGCTCGTGGAGCTGGGCCCGGTCGGTGGCGTCGGCGAGACAGCCGGGTCGCAGACCGTCCCCCAGGGACAGGGTGACGTCATGCTTTTTGGCAATGTCCAGCAGCCAGTCAAAGTGCTCAAATAACGGATTTTCCTGAGCGTGGCGGCGCATCCAGGCCACGGTGAAGGCCCCGCCCCGGGAGACCACCCCGGTGACCCGGTGCTGGAGATAGGGGAGGGCCGCCCGGGTGACGCCGCAGTGCACCGTCACAAAGTCCACCCCCTGCTCGGCCTGGTGGGCCACCATGTCCAGAAACCAGGAGGCCTTGACCTCTTCCAGGCTTTTCGCCTCCACCATGAGCTGGTAGATGGGCACGGTGCCAAAGGGCGCCGGGCAGTCGGCCAGCAGGGTGGTGCGGATCAGGTCCAGGGGCCCGCCGGTGGAAAGGTCCATAACCGTATCGGCCCCGTATTCCAGGGCCGCGGCCTGTTTGGCCAGCTCCTTTTCCAGGCTGATGTCGTGGGGCGAAGTGCCGATGTTGGCGTTGATCTTCACCCGGACGCCGGTGCCGATGGCAATGGCCTTCAGTCCTTCGTGGCGTTTGTTGGCCGGCACCACCAGGGTGCCCTTCTCCAACCCCGAGCGAATGACCTCCGGCTCCAGGCCCTCGGCCTTGGCCGCCTGCTTCATGGCCCGGGTGATCTTCCCCCGCAGGGCCGCCTGCCGTTCCGTCATTGCCATCCCTCTTTTTGGGCGCATTTTATCCAAAAGACGGGGGGAAGGGAAGATGGCAGGCCGGGCGGCCCGGCTTCCGGGAGGCTGCCGCCCCGGCTCCCTCCCCCACAATCCTTTGCGGTCCCGCCGGGAATGGGTTAGAATGTGTCAACTTTTTCGAACAAACAGGCAGGGGCATGAAAAGATTGGCCATCCTGGGGTCCACCGGCTCCATCGGGGTGAACGCCCTGTCCGTGGCGGCGGAGCATGCGGAGGAATTCAGCGTGGTGGGGCTGGCGGCCGGGCGCAACGCCGCGCTCCTGGCCGAACAGGTGCGCCGCTTTCAGCCCCGGCTGGTGTCGGTGGAGACCCCGGAAGCGGCCGCCCAACTGAAAGAGCGGCTGCACGGCCTGAAACTACCGGAGATCCTCACCGGACCGGAGGGGCCGGTGGCGGTGGCCACCCTGCCTGAGGCCGACCTGGTGCTCTCCGCCATGGTGGGCGCCGTGGGCCTGGCCCCCACCTACGCGGCCATCCGAGCCGGCAAGGACGTGGCCCTGGCCAACAAGGAGACCCTGGTGGCCGCCGGCTCCCTGATGATGCAGGCGGTCAGGGAGCAGGGCGTGGCCCTCATCCCGGTGGACAGCGAACACAGCGCCATCTTCCAGGCCCTCCAGGGGCAGCGCCGGGAAGAAGTGCGGGCCCTGTGGCTCACCGCCTCCGGGGGCCCCTTCCGCACCTGGTCCCTGGCGGCATTGCAGGACGCCACCCCCGGGCAGGCCTTGCAGCACCCCAACTGGTCCATGGGGGCCAAAATCACCATTGACAGCGCCACCAT
>FWPV01002860.1_pt1 | contig 16358 bp, 15 predicted proteins | sample 2228371 | NCBI WGS metagenome assembly FWPV01 (sample SAMEA103939776, study PRJEB20133) | metagenome | reverse complement strand
CCAGGGCGTAGTCCACCACCGCGTCCACGGAGGTGAGGTTGGGACCCGCGGGGTTGTTGTAGAGGAAGCGGAAACCCTCGTTATCCTGCACCTCGAGGACGTTATCGCCGGAGTGGCAGGCCAGGATCACATTCAGGCCGTCACTGCCTTGCGGTCCAAGGTCGAAAGCGGCGTCGAACCCGGAATAGCCGCGCGGGACGAAGGTGTAGACGGGTTGGGAGCGGACCTGCGGAAAGCCCTGCGGCGAACTCCAGATCCATCCCGCATCTCCGATATCGCGATAATGCCAGTTAACGCGCTCCGGCTCACCCACCGCCACCGCTTCCCAGAACTCGAAGTAGCGCGAGTTGTGATCGGGGTTGACGTGGTTCTCCTGCCCGTAGGTGTAGCGCGAGGCGAACTTGTAACCCCGGGACCCCTTGAGAGAGCGCGGTGACTTTTTCCCCACGTTATCGTCCTTGTGCGCCCGCGCCAGCAGCAACTCTCCCCTCACGGGCCCCTCTCCATGGTTGGCAAGGGAGATATCCAGGTAGAAGAATGGCGCGGTGGACAGCTTGACCTCCCCGGGATAGAATGGCGCCCGAATGGCGACGGTGGCGGCGAAGGGCAATGCGGGGTCCAGGCAGGTATAGGAGACCCCGGTGAGGGTGAGCTCCTGGTCGATGGCCGAGAAGACCGGGTAGCGGTCGGTGAAGGGAAGGCATCTTATATCTCCCTCCTCGTCCCGGAAAGCGATCACCAGCTCGGAAAGGTCGTCGGTCCAGGTCCCCAGGGGCGACTGGCGCCAGGCCAGGAGCTGGGGCGCCGGATTGACCATGAAGCGGGACCCGAAACGGCCGAGGATCACCTCGAACAGATCCTGTTCCCGGGAAGGCGAAAAACGGAGCGGGTAATGCGTCCAGTGGCGGGACTCGCCGGTATCGATCTCCAGGTCCTTTACCCCGGGGGCGCTGAGCCGGATGTGGCTTACCAGGGCCAGCCCTTTCTCCGCCTTGAAGCGAAGGTCCATGACGCCGCCAGGCGCCTCCACGGCCGGGATGGTGACCTGATAAGCCAGCTCCTTCCTCGCCCTGGCGCACAGGTCCACCGACCTCATGCCGGGAAGCGTGGCGCCGTTGCAGGAGACGTCGAAAACCCTCAATCCGGGGAAGGTGTGAGCATATTCGATGAAGCTCAGCTCCAGGTCGTAAGCCGGCTGCGTGAGCCCCGCGATGAGGTAATGGAAATCCTCTCCTTCGCGCACGGTGCGAAACTTGTATTCAGCCTTGGTGCCTTCGTCGAAACCCCGCAGCGGCCTTCCCTCCAGGGTAACGGGCCAGGAGTTCCCCTGCAGTTCGATGATGATTCCCCCCTGATAGGACAGGGGCCGCGATACCTCCTCGTCATCGCTCCCCCACCCGCTGTTGTTGATGAAGATAATGGGATACAGCGCGAGCATCCCCACCAGGATGAGGGCTATTCCCAGCCTGCTGGCTTTTGCGGCGAAGTCCTGCTCTCTGCGAATATCTCCCATGAGCCTCGATCGCTAACCAGTTTTTTCTAGCCATTACCGGCAGAATCATTAATCGTCCGCTCACCCCGAACCCTTTAGCGGACCGCAGAAAATGCTTCCTGACGCCGGGCCGTTCTTTTTATATATGTGAGTATATGTGAGGCACGCGTGCATGGCATGCGGTTGAGGTGCCGCATCGGCCCAGGCGTTTGCCCATACCGCCCCACCCCCAGCCCGGGAGAGACTGCTGGCGGGGCTTCTGTATGTGCTTGAGAGAGAACCGGTGTCTCCCGTACGGGCTCTGCCCGGGCACCGGGGATGGGAACGAGGCGACATTCGCGAGCGGCACGCCCGGGAAAGGATGCTTCGCGGATATGCAGCCCGCGAGCGTCGGGCGAGACCTTCATCCCCGAGCCAGGGCCGGAAGAAACCCGCACCTGCAACCCCTGCCCGGGAACGACAGGGTAGTCAGGTGAAAAGCCGCGTCTAAAGAGGACTATTTGTGTCCGGTCCCGGTATCGCGCGCGCCGGGCGAGACCGCTATCCGGCGTCCCGGGTAAAAAGAAAAAACCGCGGCGGCAGACCTGCCGGGAACCCCCCCGCCTTGCCCCCGGAGGCGGGCCGGATATGTCCCATGTCCGGGGCTGACCCCGTTATTTTTCTTCCTGCATGCTCTTGATCTTCATGAGCTGGGTGCGGTAGGAGCGCTCCATCTCGTCGAGCTTCATGGTGATATAGACCACCGTCTCCTCGAGGGATGGTATGAGCACGTACTCCAGGGCGTTCACGCGCCGGCGCGTTCTCTCGATCTCGTCCGCCAGCAGCTTGAGGTTGTTCTCCAGTTCCGCCAGCGTTACCAGCGCCGGCATGAGCTCGCGGTAGTGCTGCAGGGCGGCGTCGAAGGCCATGGGAGCGGTGGAGAGACTGTAGCAGTCGTAGCCACCCTCCTGCCTCAGCTCGAAATGAGGCACCTTCACGCCCACGATGTTCTCCCTGCTCACGTCCACCTCCAGGGTGGCGGCGCTCAGGGCCAGCGATTCCCTTACCTCCTCGGTAGTGACCTCGGAGCGGGCGATGGAGAAGGTGGTATAGGCCTCGGCGAGTTTCTCCTCCACCCGGTCGCGCAGGGCGCCGCATTCCTTCACCAGGGACATGAACTGCTTCATGAGCTCGTCCAGCTTGTCCTTGAGCAGCTTGTGGCCGCGCCTGGCTATGGCCGCACGCTTGCGGAGCTTGAGCAGCTCCATGCGGTTGGGGTTGACGTTGATGCGCGCCAACTAACCCGCCACCTCCGCCTTCATGTAGCGCTCTATCTGCTCATCCTTGACCCTCTTCAGCTCGGAGCGCGGCAGGATCCTCAGCAGGTCCCAGCCGATGGAGAGCGTCTCCTCGATGCTGCGGTTCTCGTACTCCCCCTGGCGGATGAAGCGCTCCTCGAACTCGTCGGAGTACTTGACGAACAGCTTGTCCTCCTCGGAAAGGGCGGCCTCGCCGAGGATGATGGAGAGCTCCCTCGCCTCCTTGCCCCGCGCGTAGGCGGCGAAGAGCTGGTTGGAGAGCCCGGAGTGATCCTCGCGGGTCTTCCCCTCCCCGATGCCCTTCTCCTTGAGACGGGAGAGGGAGGGCAGCACGTCCACCGGCGGATAGATGCCCCGACGGTGCAGGTCGCGAGAGAGGATGATCTGCCCCTCGGTGATGTACCCCGTAAGGTCGGGGATGGGATGGGTCTTGTCGTCGTCAGGCATGGAGAGCACCGGGATCTGGGTGATGGAACCCCTGGCGCCCTTGATCCTTCCCGCACGCTCGTAGATGGTAGCCAGGTCGGTGTAGAGGTAGCCCGGATACCCCCGCCTTCCCGGCACCTCCTTGCGCGCCGCCGAGATCTCGCGCAGCGCCTCGCAGTAGTAGGTCATGTCGGTGAGGATGACCAGCACCTGCATGTCCTGCTCGAAGGCGAGGTACTCGGCCGCGGTGAGGGCCATGCGCGGCGTGGCTATGCGCTCGATGGCGGGGTCGTCCGCCAGGTTGATGAAGAGCACCGAACGCTCCAGCGCCGCCTGGTCGCGGAACTCGCGGATGAAGAAGTCCGCCTCCTCGAAGGTGATGCCCATGGCCGCGAAGACCACCGCGAACTCCTCGCGCTCGCCCAACACCCCCGACTGGCGCGCGATCTGCGCCGCCACGCGGTTGTGCGGCAGGCCCGCGCCGGAGAAGATGGGCAGCTTCTGTCCCCTCACCAGGGGGTTCAGGCCGTCGATGGAGGAGATGCCGGTCTGGATGAAGTCGGTGGGAAAGTCGCGCGCGTAGGGGTTGATGGGGTTGCCGTTGATGTCCAGCCTCTTCTCGGGCATCACCCGGGGACCCTTGTCCAGGGGCCTGCCCAGGCCGTCGAAGACGCGGCCCAGGATGTCCCTGCTCACCGGGAGCTCCAGGCTCTTGCCCGTGAAGCGCACCCTGGTCTGGGCCACGTTAAGGCCGCTGGTGGCCTCGAAGGACTGCAGCAGCACCACATCCCCCTCCACCTCCAGCACGTTCCCGTAGCCCACCGACCCGTCGGGGAACTCCACCTCCACCAGCTCGTTGTACTTGGCGCCCTCCACGCCCTCCATGAGGATGAGGGGCCCCACGATCTCCCTTACCGTGAAATACTCCTTGGCCATTGTCAGGGCTCTCCTTCCGGTCCGCCTCGCTCACGCGCGCCCGCGGCGCGTCACAGCTGTCTCACCTCGGAGGCCGCGCCCGAGAGCTGCTCCTCGACCTCCTGCTCCAGTTTGGCAAATCTATCCAGATCATCCTCGGGGATGAACTTGGCCCGCGCGATGCTCTCCTGCACCGGCAGGTCCATGAGCTCGGCGATGGGCCTTCCCTTCTCCAGCTCGCGCATGGCCACGGCATGGAACTTCATGATCAGCTTCAGCATCAGGAACTGCTTGCGCAGCGAGGTGAAGGCGTCCGCGTCGTCGAAGGCGTTCTGGTGCAGGAAGTCCTCGCGCAGGGACTTCGCCGTCTCCATGAGCAACCTCTCCTGGTCGGAGAGGGCCTCCACCCCGATGAGGCGCACGATCTCCTGCAGCTCGGCCTCCCGCTGCAGGATGGCCATGGCCTCCTCGCGCAGGCGCGCGTATTCCTCGTCCACCTCGCGGTTCCAGAACTCCTCCGTCTGGTCCAGGTAGAGGCTGTAGCTGTTAAGCCAGCTTATGGCGGGGAAATGGCGCGCGAAGGCCAGGCGGTCCTCCAGGGACCAGAAGACCTTGACCACGCGCAGGGTGGCCTGGGTCACCGGCTCCGAGAGGTCCCCGCCGGGGGGCGAGACGGAGCCGATGGCGCATATGCTGCCCTCACGCCCGTCGCTTCCCAGGCACACCACGCGTCCCGCCCGCTCGTAGAAGGCGGCCAGGCGGGTCCCCAGGTAGGCCGGGTAGCCCTCCTCGCCGGGCATCTCCTCCAGGCGACCCGAGATCTCCCTCAGGGCTTCCGCCCAGCGGGAGGTGGAGTCCGCCTGCAGGGTCACGGCATACCCCATGTCACGGTAGTACTCCGCCAGGGTGATGCCGGTATATACCGAGGCCTCGCGCGCGGCCACCGGCATGTTGGAGGTGTTGGCGATGAGCACGGTTCGCAGCATGAGGGGCTCTCCCGAATAGGGGTCCAGGAGCTCGGGGAACTCCAGCAACACGTCGGTCATCTCGTTGCCGCGCTCACCGCAGCCCACGAAGATGACGATCTCGGAATTGGCCCACTTGGCGATGGCGTGCTGGAGCACCGTCTTCCCGGAGCCGAAGGGGCCGGGCACGCAGGCGGTACCGCCCTTGGCGATGGGAAAGAAGGTGTCCACGATGCGCTGCCCGGTCACCAGGGGCTCCACGGGCGGGCGCTTTTCCCGGTAGGGCCGCGGCAGGCGAACCGGCCACCGCTGCATCATGGTCACCGGCACCTCCCCGGAGGGGGTCTCCACCGCCGCCACGGCATCCTCCACGGTGAACTCCCCCGCCTCTATGTGGGATATCTTTCCATGTACCCCCTTGGGCACCATGACGCGGTGGACGGCCACCTTGGTCTCCTGCACGGTGCCGATGATGTCCCCGGGCACCACATCGTCCCCCACCTTCACCACGGGTTCGAAGGCCCACTTGCGGTCGCGCGGCAGCCCCGGCTCCTCCACGCCCCTGGCCACGTAGTTGCCGTGCTTGGCCATGATCACGTCCAGCGGCCTCTGCACCCCGTCGTAGATGGAGGTGAGCAGGCCGGGCCCCAGCTCCACGCTTAGGGGCTCCCCGGTGGTCACCACCTCGTCGCCGGGCCCGATGCCCGACGTCTCCTCGTAGACCTGTATGGAGGCGCGGTCTCCCCGCAGCTCGATGATCTCCCCCATGAGGCGCTCGCTGCCCACCTTCACCAGGTCGTACATCTTGGGATCGGGCAATCCCCTCGCCACCACCAGGGGGCCCGCCACCTTGACCACGTAGCCTTCGCTCATCTCCCGCTCCTCGTCTTTTTCTTCCGGCCGTCCGCCCCGCCTCCCGGCGGGAAAAGCGCGGGGCTCGCGCCGCAATGCCTCAATCCAGCGTCGAACCCAGGGCCTTGACCACCCTGGCCTTTATCCCCGCCCTCGCCAGTCCCAGCGAACCGCTCACGGCGGGCACCGCCATGATGACCGGCAGGCCGCCCTCGCCGGGAAAGCCGGGCACCTCTTCCAAAAGTACCCGGTAGACCGGCTCGGTGATCATCACCAGGGCGTAACGGTCACGCGGCAGGGATTCCCATATCGCCGGCCCCTCCTCGGGGACGCCCGCGATGTAGGTCTCCACGCCCACCGCCTTGAAGCCGATGACCGAGGTCAGCCCCCCGATCATCGCCACCTTCAGACCCTCTGCCTCCAACACTGCACCGGCCTTTCCCGATCCCTTTCCCGCTTCTCCTATTCGATGTAGAGCTTCCGCAACATCTTTTCGATGGCCTCGGGCGGTATGTTGTGCAGTTTGGCCACCAGGATGATGCGCACCATGACCATCTCGTTCTCCCTCGCCCTGATGTAGGCGAAGACGGGCTCTGCGCCCACCGCCACTCTCTTGAACCCCCGCACCATCTCCATGAGCTGGTCGTCGCTTCGACGGTCGAACTCCGTCAGCCTCACCACGTACTCCTCGTCCTCCACCAGCTCCAATAACCGTGAATAATACTGGATGCTCTCCAGCTTCTTGACCATGTTCTCGGGAGCATCGACGTAGATATCGCTCAGGGTGTTCACCTCGATGAACCCGCCTCTCGCCAACAATTTCCGGACGTATTCCCTGTCCTTGGAAAGGATACGCGCCCTGATGAGCACCTTGAGGTTGGCGAGGTCTATGGAAGCGCGCGCGAAATCGACGAGGAAGGGGCTGCCCTCGCGCTCGGCCAGGAACAGCCGGTGCTCCAGGTAGCGCCGGTCCACCGCCGTGTCCAGCTCCTGGGGCGTCTCCCAGCCCCGCGCCAGCTCCTCCACCGTCTCCTTATAAGGCCAGGGCAGGAGGTAGGGGTTCTCGAGGCCCGCGCGCAGGTCCTCTATCGCGATGAGGCCCAGCCCTTCCAGCAGGCCTTCCGGCCCCCCTCCGGTCCCCTGCGACTTGAGCAACGCCTTAAGGTTGTGGAAGTCGAAGCGGCACCGGAAGAACGCCAAGATGAAGGAATCGCGGGGCAACGCTTTCTCGAGCATCTCGTAGGTGTCGCGCAGGCAGGCCTCGAGGCCGGCGTTGACGTCTCCCGCCAGCCTCGCCTCCCGCAGGTAGCCTCCGATGGGCGTCTCGTCGAGGATGTGCAGCGCCTCCTCGTAGTCCGCCTCCACCAGCCTCTCGATATGCTGGGAGGTCAGCATCCGGGTCTCCAGGACCCTGATCATCCCCACGGCGCGGCCGTAGCGCGTGACCTCGCTGAAAGGACGGATGCGCCGCAGGCTCATGGCCATAAAGGACGGCAGCTCCCGCGTCTTCCCCTCGCGGAAGTGCGGCAGCACCCCTTTCTTCAGCGGGTTCATGTCCGCCAGACCCGGCACGTTCACTCGCCTTTACCCCTTTTCTCCGCCTCTTTCTCTCTTTCGCCGAAGAGGATGTCCAGTATCTCCTCCTCGCGCCTCTCCCTCACCTCGCGCAGAAGAGCCTGCACGGACAGGTTGTTGGCGTACTTGTCGCCTCTCAGGATCACCCCGCGGTCGAAGTCCGCCTCCCTGTCCGAGAGGACCAGTCCCTTCTGTGTTCCCCTTTCACGCAGCGCGGCGTTGACCTCGTCCAGCAGACCCCCGGCGAGCAGAGAACGGTCGTAGGAGGCCGCGATAATCTCGTCCACGCCCTCGCCCGCGTGCTCCAGGATCACCTTTTTCAGCCAGGCGCGGTAGCGCTCCTCGGGCAGGGACTCGAACTCACGCGCCGCGGCGGCCAGGGCCTCCTCGAAGAGCTCCTCCTGGGTCGAAAGATAGGCGGCGCGGCCCTCCGCAAGGGCCTCGCTCATGATCCTGGTCCGCTCGCGCTCGCCCCGCCGGCGGTATGACGAGCGTATGTCTTCGGCTGACCGCAGGGCTTCCTCCTCGCCTTCCCGCAGGATCCTCGCCGCCTCTTCCCCGGCCTGGGCGAGGATCTCCTCGCCCTCCGCCCGGGCGTCGGTGGCTATCCTTTCCAGCAGCTTGTCCAGGGACATCAAGCCCTCCTCGGCTGCCTATCCGGGATAGGCTGGCTTTATGACCACGAAGAACATGAGGATGGTCACGATGAGCGAGAGCACCGCGTAGGTCTCCACCAGCGCCGGCAGTACCAGGGCGCGCCCCATCTCCTCGCGGCGCTTGGCCACCATCCCCGCCGCGCCGGCCGCCGTCAGTCCCTGGTAAACGCCCGAACTGAAGCAGACGAAAGCCACCGGCAGGCATGCCAGGAATATCTGGAATCCCAGCGCTCCCGTCAACGCATCCCAGCCGGCTCCCGGCTTCATCACGAAAGCCACCAGCACCCCGGTGATGAATCCGTAGATGCCCTGGGTGCCGGGGATGACCACCAGCGGGAGCAGGGGTCCGAAGTGGTCCGGCATCTCGGTAAGGATGCCCCCCGCCACGTTGGCGATGTAGGTGATGCCCATGGCCGAGCCCGAGCCCCCGCCGATCACCGCCACCGCCGCTCCCAGCAGCGCCCACTGCAGGCCGGTCAGACCTCCGAAAGTCTCTACCATATCTACCTCCCTCTACCGGTCCTCGACCACCACTCGGTTTGTCCGCAAGGCGAGGGGCGCGAAGGGCTCGCCCCCGTCCTCGTAGAACTTGCCGAAGAACTCCACGTATTGCAACCTCAGGGGATGCACGAAGGCGCTGAGAAAATTGATGGCCAGGTTGAAGAGGTGTCCGCCCAGCAGGATCACCGCCAGGAAGACCACTCCCAGCACGGGTATCCCCCAGGTCATGGCGGCCATGCGGTTGACCACGCTCCCGATGGCCACCGTCGCCAGCCCCAGGGCATAGAGCCTGAGGTAGGAGGCCACGTCCCCGATGGTGCTCGCCAGCAGGCCGTACATGTTATAAAGGCCGCCGAAGAACTTCCCCGCCAGGCTCCTGCTGGCGATGTTGGAGAGGAGGACCACCCCCGCGGCGCCCGCGATCATGATGTACATCCCCGCCATCCGCAGCGCGTCGACCTTGATGCCGGCCCCCACCGCCATCACCGCGATCCCCAGCCAGAGCAGCAGGGTGGTCCCCTGCTCGCAGAAGCCCGTCCATACCGAGTTGTGGCGCATGTTGTCGTACATCTCGATGGCCACCCCGATGGAGATATGGATAAGGCCTAACGCCGCGCAGACGAGCATGATGGGTATGGGGTCGTTTAGGATGTCCAGGGTGCCGGGGAACTTGAGGAAGCCCGGCAACGACTCCCCATCGATGCCGAAGTAGCCCCGCGTGAAGACGCCCACCAGGATGGTGGCCATGCCGCAGTACATGAAGAGTCGGAAGAACCTGCGCGCGTTCTCGCTCACGTCGAGCTTCTTCAAGGCCAGCCAGAAGGCAAGGGTGAGGATGATGCCGTAGCCCACGTCCCCGATGCACATTCCGAAAAAGAGGATGAAGAACGGCGCCACGAAGGGAGTGGGGTCGGTCTCGCTCATCCCCGGCAGACCGAAGAGGTTGATGAGGGTCTCGGCGGGTTTGATCCGCCTGCGGTTCACCAGCAGGGTGGGCACGATCTCGCCCTCTCCCGGGGGCTCGAAATCCACCTCCACGGGGTGGCCCAGCTCCTCGAGCCCCCGCCGCATCTCCTCCCTGCGGGCCTCCTCCACCCAGCCCTGCAGGGCCACGACGCGCCGCGTGTGCAGGAACTTCCCCTTGACCTCCTCCTTCTGCAGGAGGTTTTCCAGATATTCCTTGAGGGCCAGGAGCCTGGGCTTGAGGGGAAAGCGCTCCCTGACCGCCTCCTCCAGCTCCCGCCTCCGCTCCCGCGCCTTTTCCAGTTCCCCACTCGTGAGGGAGATCTCCTGCGGGACCGTCCCCTCCCTGTCGCCCAGCTCCACGCGCTCCAGCTCCAGCTCGGAGACGATCGTCGAGAACTCCGCGGCATCGACGTGGTGGACCGCGGCCGCCAGGTACAGTCTTTCCGCCCTCCTTTCCAGGACCTCCCAGACCGCGAGCGGGCAACGCTCCTCCATCTCCCTCTCCCAATCGCCGAGAGCCTGGTGGGGCAGGATGCCGAGGTGGAGCTCCACCGTCTCCAGGCCGCGGGCCATCGAGAGCGGGAAATCGAGCTCCTTCCAGGGAGCGAGGACCTCCAGGTCTCCCTCCAGGCGGGAGATCTCCGATTCCACCTGGCGCAGCTCTATGTCCAGCTCCTCCAGCTCGCGGTACAGGCCCAGGAGGTCGATCTCCTCTTCCACCGCGAGGAACTCCTCCAGGGTGAGGTGCACCTTCTCCTGGAGAAAACGGGATATGAGCACCGTCTTGGCCTCCTCGAAGCGCTCGAAGAGCTGGAGGATGAACTCCGTCCTCGCCAGCGCCAGCCGTAGCTGGCGGGTATCGGGCTCGAAGGGTACGACGTCCAACTCGGGAGCGGCCTCAACGGCCTCCTCTTCGCTCAGCTCCACCAGGTGGACGGCTCCCATGCGGTGGAGCCGGTCCACCAGCTCCTCCCTCGCGTAGACGGGCGCCAGCACCGAGACCTTCTGCATTCTGGCTATGGGCATGCCGGACTCCCTCTATCCAGAAAAAACCAGCCCTATCCGCCCTCTTCCAGCCTCTCCACGATGAACCTCACCGCAGCTTCCCGCCTCGAGGCCACCTCTTCCCGGAGGGCGGCGGCATCTTTTTGATATCTTTCCCTGAGCCCGCGGGCTTCTTCTTCCGCCTCCTCGATGATCCTCCTCATCTCCGCTTCTCCCTCGGAACGAGCCCTGGCCTCCGCCTCTTCCCTGGCCTTCGCCGCCTTCTCCCGGGCCTCGGATACCACCGCCTCCGCCCGCCCCCGGTAGTCCTCGAGCGTTTCCGCGGCCTCGTCCTCGGCCTTCTTCACCCTCGCCAGCTTATCCGCCATGGAGCCCATCTCGACCGCCTTCCCGACCCGGACGACCTCGCACCACGAGGTACGATCCGTATCTTTCCCGCCTCACGGCGCGGGCCGGTCTCCGCCATGCTCCGCCGCCCGCGCGTACCGGTGTTACCCGGCGATAAATTTTTCGGAGCCTGAAAAAATATTTTAGGCCGCGCTAATTTTATATTCTCCCCTGACCGTTTTCAAGCAAACGGATTGACCGATAACAAATCGATTCCGAGGAGGCGGCGGAGGAGCGCCCCCGCCGGTGGCTCTGGCAGGCCGTCCACTCCCGGCTTGAGCCCATGCGCCGTGCGGCCCATGACTTGGAACCACTGGGAGGGGGTGCTTTCCCGGCACCGGAACAGGGTGAACACCGGGGCGCTCGAGGCGATAAACGGCCTCTTCCGGGTGGGCAAGAGAAGGGCCAGGGATACAGCGATGTCCGCTACGTCATCACCACGATCTACCATATGGCGGGGAAGCCGGGTCTTGAGGGTTTGCCGCTGCCCGTGTTATATGCTAACCATAGCAACCGGCGAGGAGCCGAATCTGATAACCTGGCGTGACTTGGAATGGTTTTGGGCCGAGAGGAGGCGAACCGTCGACGAGGTGAGCGGTTTCCCGGCTGACGGCGGCGGTCGGATACCGACCGAGGGAGCCGTGGTTAGCCAGGCCTTTTCGTTGGCATGAAGAACGACGGCATGGAAAGGGGGTCGCCATGAAGAAGCTGTCTGCTGTCGCGGTGTGCGGGGTCGCACTTCTCGTGGCTCTCACCGTGCTTTCCTGCGGAGGCGGGAAGGAGGGTGAGGCGGAGGAGCCGAAGCCCCCGACCACCACAACGACCACCACCACGGTGGCGAGGGGTCCCATCACGGCCAGGGAAGCCATGGAGCTCCTGGCGGCCAAGGCGAAGGGATGGGCCTCGGATGCCGTGCCGCTCCACATCAGCGCCGTTCCCCGTGGCGGGAAGGTGGAAGGGGGAAAGTGCGATTACTGGACGGCCGGTTTCTACTCCGCTTCCAAGAGGGAGCAGTACGTCTTCAACTACTTCCAGGGTGATGTATCGCAGGCGGGAAAGCCCGCGATGCAGGGAGTGGACTGGCAGGTGGGCGACCTGCAGGCGTCCTGGCGGGTGGACAGCCCGCAGGCGGCGAGCATAGCCTCCGCGCAGGGCCTTGCGGATATCGCCTCGATGGACCTCTCTCTGAGGCAGTACCGTCCGGACTTGAACCCCCCGCAGGCCGTGCCCTCCTCCTGCCAGGTGTACTGGGAGATAGAGGGGGAAGGCGGGAGGACGCTCTACATCGACGCCGCCAGCGGAGAATTCCTCGCCTGGAAGTAGGGGAGGCCACCGCCCGGAGGACGAGGACGCGGCTCCGACGTCTCTTTCAGTGACTCAGAGGCAGAGGGTGCGGAGACCGGGGTCCATGGCGTCGAAGGCGGCCACGGCCTCCTCGGGGGGATGGGCGTAGAGCTCGCCGTCCTCGGGCACCTCGAATCGCCCCGGTTTGACCGGATGGACCATCTCCCCGCCCTCGCCAGGCCGGTGAAACCGCCGCGGCGGAAGAGGCAGAGCAGGTGGTCGCGCCGGGCGGCATGGGTGAAGACCGGCTGGCAGCTGCCGCGGGTGAGAAAGAGAAGGGACGCGGGCTGGACGAGTTCTGCGCCCTGGCGGGCCACAACCGCTTCCTTGCGGCGGGGTTGCTCGGAAAGGTCCCGCCCGTGACGGCCAGGCGGAAGGCGGCGGCGCCTTCGGCCAGCGGGGATGAGCTTGCGCTCACGGGGAGGAGCGGGTCTCTGCGGAACGGTCGGCCCCGGAGGATGCCGTCAGGTGGTGAGGATGCGCTTGAGCTCGCCCTCCAGCTCGGGCTCGGTCACCGCGATCACCGTGTCTCCCGGCTGCAGCAGCGAACTCCCCTGGGGGATGATCACCTCGTCCCCCCTGAGGATGGACACCAGCACGCATCCCGCGGGAAGCCCGAGCTCCCGCAAGGGCACGCTGCACGAGGAGCAGCGGTCCTCGGGCAGGTCCAGTTCCACCACCGCCAGCTTGCCCTGCTTCAGGGTGTGGAGGGTGATGATGTCTCCGATGGTGGTTCGCTCCTCGATGAGCTGCGCGATGACCGTGGTGCTGGAGATGGCGTCCACCCCCAGGAGGTTGAAGATGCGCTCGTTCTTGGGGTTGTTGACCCGAGCCACCGCCCTCGGCACCTGGAAATAGGTCCTGGCCAACTGGCATGCCACCAGGTTGTCGTCGTCGTCACCGGTAACGGCGGCGAAGACCTCCGCGCCTCCAACGTCCGCCTCCTCCTGGTAGCGCAGGTCGCATCCGTCTCCCTGGATCACCACCGCCGAGGTCTCCACCGCGAGCCTCTCGCACAGCTCGCGGTCCCTCTCGATCACCGTCACCTGGTGGCCCTTGCCCCCCAGCAGCTCCGCGAGGAAGGAGCCCACCTTCCCGCCGCCCATGATCACTATCCTCATGGCCTGCCACCCGCCCTTCGTGCCGAACCCCGGTAGACACTCCGGGACAGCCGCGCCTTCGCCCTCGCGATGGAAGCCGGCGCCGGCCATCCCTCTCCGGTCATCTTCCTCACCCGGTTCACCCTTTCCGCAAGCACCGCGGCCACCACCCTGTCTCCCTCCTCCAGCGCCTCTTCGCGGTCGGCCGGCCTCATCGCGCCGCCGCGACCGATCAACCCCACCCTGAGCAGTTCCTCCCTCTCCAGCCACCCCACCGTCCTTCCGGCGAGGCGGGCGGGGCAGGAAAACTCCGTCACCAGCACGCGGTTGTTGGCGGTCCAGGCGATTATGCTGAGCCGGTCCGGCACCATACGCTGCATGAAGCGCTCCGCCAGTATGGTGGTACCGCAGAGATAATTGATATCCAGGGCCTGGAAGGTCTTTTCCTTGTCCGGGTTATACAGCCTCGAGACCACCCTCTCCACCCCGAATATCCTCCGCGCGACCTCGGCGGCCATGAGGTTGGTGTTGTCGTAGTTGGTCAACGCCGCGAAGACGTCCGCCTTCCCGATGCCCGCTCGTTCCAGGACGTCCAGGTCGAAGGCGTAGCCCTTCACCACGTCGCCCTGGAAAGACTTGCTGAGGCGCTCGAAAGAACCGCGGTCACGGTCGATGACCGTCACGCGGTATCCGTCCAGGGACAGAATCTCGGACAGCTGCGCTCCCACCCGCCCGCATCCCGCCACGATGACCCGCCAGCTACCGCGCGCCCTGAAAGGTCGCGCTCCGGGGGCGCCGGCCTCCCTCGTCAGGGGCGCTATCCTCTCCAGGTATGCCCTGTCGCCTGCGTTCACCGCCATGATCAGGTGATCCCCCGGCAGGATGCGGGTGTCGCGGGAGAAGAACAGCGGCTTGTCGCCCCTCACCAGGGCCATGAGCCTGGCCGCTCCCGGCGCGCGGAGCCCCTTGATGTCCAGGCCGCCCACCGCGCTGCCCGCCTCCAGCTCCACCACCCTCACGCCCCCCGGCCAATCGGCGTGGGTCATCATCCCACCCGCGGTCACGAAGCGGTGGAAGATATCCGCGATTATGGTGCTGCCGCAGATGTAATCGATGCCCATGGTGCGGTAGGTGAGCTCCTTGTCGGGGTTGTAGACCCTGGCGGTCACCCGCGGCACCCCGAAGATCCCGGCGGCTATCTCGGCGGCCATGAGGTTGGTGTTGTCGTAGTTGGTCAGAGCGGCGAAGGCGTCCGCCTCCTCGATGCCCGCCTGCCTGAGGAGCTTCTCGTCGAAGGCGATGCCGGCCATGGTCTCGCCGTTGAAGGAGACCCCCAGCCTCTCAAAGGCGCGGGGGTCGCGGTCGATGACCACCACGTTATGGCCTTCCAGGGATAGCGCCTGGGCGACCTGGGAGCCCACCCTTCCGCAACCGGCGATCACGGCTCTCATGGGAACCACTCACTCGATACCCAGTGCTTTCCTCAGTTCCTCCACCCTGTCCGGCTCGGAGATGAAGAGTATCTTGTCGCCTGCGAAGAGGGTGAGGTCCCCCCGGGGGATGAGCACCCGGCGGTCCCTCAGCACCGTGTCCACCAGCGTCTTGGCGGGGAGCTCGATGTCCCTGAGGTTCTTGCCCACCGCCTCGCTGCCCTGCTTTAGGACCACCTCCTCCACCACCAGGTTCTCGCGCCTCAGCTTGAGCAGGGTCACCATCTCGCCCAGGGTCAGCTCCTCCTGCACCAGCTGCACGATGATGGAGGCGCCGCAGATGGCCTCGTCCACCCCCCAGTCGGCGGTGAAGAGCCACTCGTTCTTGGGGTTGTTCACGCGGGCGAAGACCACCGGCACCCCGTACTCGAACTTGGCCAGGTAGGAGATGACCAGGTTGTCCTCGTCGTCCCCGGTGACCGCCGCCACCACGTCCGCCCCCGCCGTGCCGGCCGCGTCGAGCACCGAGGGCTCGCACGCGTCGCCGTGCAGTATGGACGCGTCCGGGAACCTCTCCCTCAGCTCCCCCACCCGGTCCTGTCGCTTCTCCACCACCACCACCTGGTGATCGCCCCCCAGGGACGACAGGAGGTGAAGGCCTACCATTCCTCCGCCCAGCACGATTATGCGCATGGTCATCCCCTCACTTCAGCCCCAGCAGGCGTTCCAGCTTGCCCTGGCTCTCCCTGGCCACCGCGATGTAGAGGACGTCCCCTTCCCTGAAGGTGGTTCCCGCGGTGGCGAGGATGGTGCCCGTGCCCCGGGTCACGCATATCACCTGCACCTCCATGGGCACGTTGAGGTCGGCGGCGTTGCGGCCTGCCAGGTGGGCAGGCGCCAGGTGGGCAGGCAGCTCCAGGCGCACCAGGTCCACCTCCCCGTTTCCGAACTGGTATTCGCTGTCCAGCTCGCCGTGGGAGATGAAGCTCAGCATGCGGTGGCCGGACCACGCCACGCTGGCCACGGTGGGGATGTTCAGGCGCTTGTAGATCTCGGCCCGGCGCGGGTCGTAGATGCGGGTGATGACCCTGGGCACGCGGAAGTGCTCCTTGGCCACCCTGGCACTGACGATGTTGCTGTTGTCGCCGCTGGTCACGGAGACGAAGGCGTCTGCCCTCTCGATGCCCGCCTCCAGCAGGGCGTCGCGGTCGAAGACCACCCCTTTCACCTTCTTGCCGGCGAACCCCTCCCAGAGATTCTCGAAGGCCTCGGGGTCCTTGTCGATCACCGCCACGCTGTGGCCCTCGCGTTCGAGCATATACGCCAGGTATGATCCCACCCGGCCGCACCCGCCTATGACCACATGCATCTCTTCACCCCCTCCTCAACGCATCCCGCGCCCAGAGGTCCGCGGCGCGCAGCGACCTCCGCGCCCGCGCCGCCCGC
>FWPV01009560.1_pt1 | contig 16362 bp, 14 predicted proteins | sample 2228371 | NCBI WGS metagenome assembly FWPV01 (sample SAMEA103939776, study PRJEB20133) | metagenome | reverse complement strand
CATCGATGATCGCGTACTTGAGCGCCGCGGCATCGAACGGGCTCAGCAGCGCCTTGAGCAGGATGTTCTCCGGCGGGGCCACCGGCTCGCCCGGCTCCCCCAGGCCGGAAAGCTCCGGCCGGCGTCGCCAGAGGCCCGGCGCCGGCAGGCGGGCGGGGACGACCAGCGCCGCCGGTCGGACCCCGTCGCGCTCGCGGCGGGCGGCGCGGACATGGTGCACGGTCCGCTCCAAGGTCGCCAGATCGAGCCGGCTCGGGCCGCTCGGGATCAAGACGAGATCGGCCAACAGGCAGGCCGCGGCCAGGGCGGGTGCCGACACCGCCGGGAGATCGACCACCACGAGATCGGTGCGGTGGCGTAGCCCCAGGGCGTAGCCGACCCAGGCCCCGGCCGCGGCCAGATCGCGGATCGGCGCGCCGCTCACCGGGCAGGGCAGGCGGCCGCGGCCGGCCCAGCGGACCGCGGTCTGCTGCGGGTCGGTGTCGGCCAGGACGGTCCGCCAGCCGTCGACCGCGAAGGCGGCGGCGAGGTTGACCGCGAGCGTGCTCTTGCCCACGCCTCCCTCGAGGTTGGCGACCGCCACGAGGAGCCCCATTCGCCCCGATCCCGCCGCGACCCTCCGGGCCGTCGACGAGCAGCTTGGTGCCGCTACCCCGAGTGCGGCGAGAGGGTCGGCGGCGAACTTGCGTATTGGTTGATTTCGGCCCGGCGACCGGGCGCGTGACGGTCGCGGTGGCTCGCCGAATGCGAATCCTCGAGGTCACTGCCGGTGGGGCGGCGGCGCGCTCAGGCGAAGTCGGTGGGCCCGAGACCGACCGAGTGGTAGAGCAGCACCGAGCTACCGGCGCCGCCGGGAAAGAGGCTCAGATCGATGAAGGTGGCCGGTCCCACGGTCGGGACCTCGCCCGGGGCGAGCATCTGCTCGGTGCGGATCGACACCGCCGCGTCGCCGTCGTCGAGCCGACCGTTGCGGTTGGTGTCGAGATCGGCGAAGCCGATCTCGCGGCCGTTGGCGAGGATGATCTCGAGCTTGTCCTCGCCGCGCACGAAATCCATGATCTCGTCGTGGCCCTGGCCGACCACGAAGGTGTCGCGGCCGCCGCGCCCCCAAAAGAGATCGTTGCCGCCGTTGCCGCGCAGGGTCTGTGAACCCGAGCCGCCGTAGAGCCATTCGTCGGCCGAGCCGCCGGTGAGCGAGCCGTTCCCGGAAAGGAAAGTGTAGGTCCGGGTCGGCACGAAATCGGCGGGCCGTAGGCTCGTGACGTCGAACAGCGTCATGATGTGCGGCCCGGCGTCGATCTCGCCGGCGCCGACCAGGCCGGCCTCGAGCAAGGCGGTCCCGACGTTCAGCTGGATCGAGAGCGCCGTCTTGCCCGCGGCGGTGACCGGCACGACCTCGACCAGGCGGTCGCGCGCGTCGAGCACGCCGTCGCGGTTGCTGTCGAACAGCTCGAAGCCGCCGCGGCGGAAGGTGGTGGTGGCGTCGAATCGGTAGAGGACGACGTCGAGCCGGTCCTCGCCGCTCTTGAAGTCGAGGATCAGGTCCTGGTTGGGGCCCAGCCCGCGGGTCGGGTAGACGTCGAGGTGGCGGTCCTGGATCCAGAAGCGGGCCTCGAAGATGTCCAAACCCGGGCCGCCGATCAGGATGTCGTTGTCGGTCCAGCCGGGCGCACCGGGGCCGCGGAAGCCGCCGATCAGCCGGTCGTGACCGGAGCCACCGTCCACGACGTCGCGCCCACCGTAGCCGCCGAAGACGTAGTCGTCACCGGTGCCGCCCAGCACGATGTCGTCGCCGTTGCCGCCGTCGAGCACGTCGTTGCCGGGCCCGCCGTCGAGCGCATCGTTGCCGCCGGTCCACTCGATGGCCTTCTGGCGCAGCTCGAGGTCGACCACCCCGTCGCCGGCGAGCCGGTCGTTGCCCTTGCCGCCCTTGAGCGTGTCGTCGCCGCCGCGGCCGATCAGCAGATCGTCGCCGCCGCGGCCGTCGATCAGTTCGGCGCTCGCGGTACCCTGGATGGTCTCGCCGGCGTTCGAGCCGACGAGCTTGGCGGTGCGCGCCTTGGCCGCCCTGGCCGTGGCGCCGGCGGTGGTGGCCGTCCACCACCACGCTTCGTCGAAGGTGCCGGACAGGCGCAACTTGACCATCGACCGCTCCGTGGAGGCGTCCCCGGTGCCGCCGGAGTCCATCCGCCCCGGCGCGCTCGCCGGCTCGATCCGGCGCCCACCGGTTCTTGGCCGGCGCACCCGGCCCTGGCAACCCCCGCGGATCTACTCCGGAAGGCTCGAGAAACCGTTAACGCCGCCGGGTACGCCTCGACGGGATCGCGGACGCCGCCCCCCCGGTCCCGAACCGGCCGGCCGGTCAGTCGCGGGGGGGCGGGCCGAGATCGAGGATCGGCGGCCCCAGGTCGAGCGGTGGCAGGCCCTCGATGGCCGGGATGTCGAGTTTCTGGATCGAGGCCGGATCGACGCCGGTGCCGGCCGACTTGTAGTGCATCACCATCTGCGGGAACAGGATCACGAGCCCGACCATGATGCACTGGATCACCACGAACGGCACCGCACCCCAGTAGATCTGGCCGGTGGTCACCGGCTCCATGCGGCGCCCGGTGATCTTGTCGAGATAGGGCTCTTTGGGGGCCACCGAGCGTAGATAGAACAGCGCGAAGCCGAACGGCGGGTGCATGAAGCTCGTCTGCATGTTCACGCCCAAGATGACCCCGAACCAGATGAGGTCGATACCCAGTCTGTCCGCCGCCGGGCCGAGGAGCGGGATGACGATGAAGGCGAGCTCGAAGAAGTCGAGGAAGAAGGCCAACAGGAAGATCAGGATGTTGACGACCACCAGGAAGCCGACCTCGCCGCCCGGCAGGCCCACCAGCAGCTCCTCGACCCACTTGTGACCGTCGACACCGTAGAAGGTCAACGAGAAGACGCGCGCACCCACGAGGATGAAGATGACGAAGGCGCTGAGTTTGGCGGTCGAGTCCATCGCCTGCTTCAACAGATCGAGGGTCAGCCGGCGTTTGGAGAGCGCCAGCAGAAGCGCCCCCGAAGCCCCCATGGCGCCGCCCTCGGTGGGCGTGGCGATACCCAGGAAGATCGTGCCGAGAACGAGGAAAATGAGCGCCAAGGGCGGGATGAGCACCACCACCACCTGCCGCGCCAGCCGCGAGAGCAGCGGCAGCCGCAGCCAGCCCGAGACCAGCGCGGTGGCGAAGGCGAAGCCGACCGCGATGGTCGCGGCCAGGATGCCGGCCCCCTGGCGCAGGTTCGGGGCGAGCCAGCGATGGGCGAGCACGCCCACCACCACGCTCACCGCCAGAAGGACGAGGAGCGAGCGGACCCCGGTCCGGCCGTCGGCCTCACGGAAGGTGACGGCCTCCCAGGGCAGCGCCGGCGCGGCCGACGGGCGCAGCAGGGTGACGAGCAGGATCCAGCCGGCGTAGAGCCCGGAGAGCACGAGGCCGGGGATCAGCGCGCCCTCGTACATGTCGCCCACCGAACGGCCCAGCTGGTCGGCCATGACGATGAGCACGAGCGAGGGCGGAATGATCTGGGCGAGCGTCCCCGAGGCGGCGATCACCCCGCTGGCCAGCCGCCGATCGTAGCCGTAGCGCAGCATGATGGGCAGCGAGATCAGGCCCATCGAGATGACCGAGGCGGCGACCACGCCGGTGGTGGCGGCCAACAGCGCCCCGACGAAGATCACGGCGTAGGCGAGCCCGCCGCGGACCGGGCCGAACAGCTGGCCGATCGTGTCCAGCAGGTCCTCGGCCATCCCCGATCGCTCGAGGATCAGGCCCATGAAGGTGAAGAAGGGGATCGCCAACAGCGTGTCGTTGGTCATGATGCCGTAGACGCGCTCGGGCAGGGCCTGAAGGAAGTTGGGCGGGAACAGGCCGAGCTCGATGCCGATCAGCGCGAACACCAGACCGTTGGCGGCGAGCGCGAAGGCGACCGGATAGCCCAACAGCAGAAAGACCACGAGCGCCGCGAACATGATCGGCGCCATGTTGTGCACCAGCAGCGCTTCCACGGGCGGCTCCGGGCGCGCTCAGGCGGCGTGCTCGGCCTCGGGCCCGGCGTGGCCGGGCGGGCCCGAGCGCGCGTGCGGGTCGCAAAGGAGCCCGCGCATGATCGCGACCCGCTTGATGGTCTCCGACACGCCCTGCAGCAGGAGCAGAAGGAAGCCCAGGGGGATCAGGAGCTTGGCCGGCCATTGCGGGAGCCCGCCGGCGTTCATCGACTGCTCGCCGATCTGGAAGGAGGCCCAGAAGAACGGCCAGCCGTCGAGCTGCATGAGGATCACGAACGGCATCAAGAAGAACAGGTGACCCAAAAGGTCGATCCAGTCGCGAACCGGCTTGGGGAACCGGTTGTTCACGATGTCGATACGGATGTGTTCGTTCCTGAGCAAGGTGTAGGCGGCACAGAGCATGAAGACCGCGCCGAACATCTGCCATTGCGCCTCGAGCCAGGCGTTGGAGCTCGTATCCAGGCTCTTGCGGACGATGGCGTTGGCGGTGGAGACGACGACCGCCACCAGGACGAGCCACATGACCGTGCGACCGATCCGCTCGTTGACGGCGTCGATCGCCGCACTCACCCGCAGGAGCCCGCGCACGCCCGCCTCCCGGTCCCTCTCGCAGGAGCGCTCTTAGACGAGCCCCGAGGCGCTGGCCAGACGAGACCGCGGACGCTCAGCCGCCGCCCGGTGGCGCCGGCGGTGGCAGAGGCGGCAGGTCGAGCGGCGGGAAGGGCACCGGTGGGCCCAGCAGATCGCGCAGCGCGGGGCCGGGTGCCGAGGGACCGGGTGCCGTGGGGGCGAAGCTCGTGCCGAACAGCCGCTCCGGCAGCCAGGTGGCGGTCTCCGGCACCGCCCACACCAGGCCCAGGCCCACGAGCTGCAAGGCCACGAAGGGAGCGACACCGGCCCAGATCGCGGTGGTCGGTACGGTGGCCGGGGCCACGCTGCGCAGGTAGAACAGGGTGAAGCCGAACGGCGGGGTCAAGAAGCTGGTCTGCAAGTTCAAGCCGATCAGCACGCCGAGCCAGATCGGATCCACCCCCATCATCAACAGAGGCGGCCCGAACACCGGCACCATGACGAAGATGATCTCTAGCGTATCCAAAAAGAAACCCAAGAGGAACATGACGAGCATGAACAGCAACAGGGCACCGGTGGTCCCACCGGGCAGCGCGGCCAGGGCGTCGGCGACCAACGCCTCGCCACCCAGGCCGCGGAACACCAAGGAGAAGGCCGAAGCACCCAGAAGGATGGCGAAGATCACCGCGGTGGTCCGCGCGGTCCCGAGCATCGCCTCCCACAGGAGCCGGCGGTCGAGCCGGCGGCGGGCGAGGGCGAAGAGCAGGGCCCCCACGGCCCCGATCGAGGCGCTCTCCGTGGCGGTGGCGATGCCGGCCAGGATCGAGCCCAATACGGCCAGGACGAGGGCCAGCGGCAGCACCAGGCTCGGCACGAGGGCGCGCAACAGGGCCCGCCGCTCCCCCGGGCCGGCGTGCAGCGCCGGGCAGGTGGCCGGGCGCACAATCGCGAGCAGCGCCACCCAGGCGAGATAAAGCGCCACGAGCAGCAGCCCCGGAAGGAGGGCGCCTGCGAACAGATCGCCCACCGAGACCGGCGTGGGGGCGAGGTTGCCCTTGGCGAGCTGGGCCGCCTGGTTGGCGCCCTGGAGGATGTCGGCCAGGAAGATGAGGACGGTGGAGGGCGGGACGATCTGGGCCAGGGTGGCCGAGGCGCAGATCACCCCGCTCGCCAGCCGCGCGTCGTAGCCGGCCCTGAGCATGGCCGGCAGGCTGATGAGCCCCATGGTCACGACCGTGGCGCCCACCACGCCCGTGGACGCGGCCAGCACCGCGCCCACGAGCACGACCGAAAAGCCGAGCCCACCGCGCAGGGGGCCGAACAGCCGGCCCATGGTGGTGAGCAGCTCCTCGGCGATGCCCGAGCGCTCCAGCACGAGCCCCATGAAGATGAACAGCGGCACGGCCACCAGCACCTCGTTGGTCATGATGCCGAAGATGCGCGGGGCCAGGCCCAAGAACAGCACCGGATCGAAGGCGCCCAGCAGATGGCCGAGGAAGGCGAAGGCCGACGACACGCCGGCCAGGGTGAAGGCCACCGGAAAGCCGGCGAGCAGCGCCACGAGCAGCGTGGCGAACAGGGCGATCGCGAGCAGCTCGGCCACGCGCGCCTCAGTGCGGGGCGGCGGCCGGAGCCAGCGGATCGGGCCGGCCGGCGAGCAGGAGAGCGGCGCGCACCACGCGGCCGAGCGCCACCAGGAGGAGCAGGCCGGCGGCCAGCGGGATCACGGATTTGACGAGGAACAGCCCGGGCAGGCCGCCGGCCTGCGCGGACGGCTCCAGCACCTGCCAGGACAGGCGCACGAAGCCCCACGACGACCACAGCACGAGCCCGGCCCAGGGGACGACCATCAAGAGGTTGCCCAACAGATCGACGAGCGCGCGGCGCTTCGGGCTCCAGCGGCGGGAGAGGATGTCGACCCGCACGTGGCCGTCCTCGCCGTGGACCCGCGGGATCATCAGCATGAAGGCGGTCCCGGCCGCCACCACGTAGAGCTCCTGCAGCCACACCCGGCCGAACGCCAGGCCGTAGCGGGCCAGCGCCACGCCGGCGCAGATCAGCACGGCGGCGAAGGTGAGCCACGCGGCGAGCCCGGCCACCGCCCGGCCCAGCGCGTCGACCGCGCGCACGAAGCCTTCGAGCCCGCGCATCCCTCGACCCCCGCTCGCTGCCGGTTCCCCGCTCGACCCGGCCCGGCACCACGGCACCGAGGCCCTCGCTCAGCGGTAGCTCGAGGCGACCCGGCCGACCAGTCGTGGGGCGAAGAAGCGAGCGCGCGAGACCGACCCGCGGCCGGCGGCCCGGCTTGGCGCCCGACTGCCGCTCGGTCCATGATCCGCTCGCGACGCGCCGGGGCGAGGCGGTTGCGAGCGGCGCTTCGGGCCGGGAGGGTGGAGATGGCGGTGGCGAGCCGGCCGGTCGCGCGGATGCCCAGGACGGTGTGGGCGCTCGGGCTCACCTCGCTGTTCATGGATCTGTCCTCCGAGCTGATCCACGGGCTGTTGCCGATCTTCCTCGTGGTCACACTCGGGGCCGGGCCGGCCGTGCTCGGACTGGTCGAGGGCGTGGCCGAGGCCACCGCCTCCTTCGCCAAGCTCGCCTCGGGGGCGCTCTCGGACCGGATGGGGCGGCGCAAACCCCTGGCCCTCTTGGGCTACGGGCTCGCGGCCCTGACCAAGCCCTTGTTCCCGCTGGCCACGGGGGTGGGCACCGTGTTCCTCGCTCGGTTCCTCGACCGGCTGGGCAAGGGGATCCGCGGGGCGCCGCGGGACGCGCTCGTGGCCGACGTGACGCCCCTCGAGCTGCGCGCCTCGGCCTTCGGGCTGCGTCAGGCGCTCGACACGGTGGGGGCCTTTCTGGGCCCGCTCGCGGCCGTGGCGCTGATGGCCGCGACCGGCGACGACATCCGCCTCGTGCTGTGGTTCGCGGTCCTGCCGGCGGCGATCTGTGTGCTCGTGCTGTGGGTGGGTGTGGAGGAACCGGAGGCCAGCCGGCCGCCGGCCCGGCCGCGGCCCCGGCTCGGCCTCGGCCCAGCCGATCTGGGCGAGCTGGGTGCCGCCTTCTGGTCGATCGTGGCGGTGACGGGGCTCTTGTCGCTCGCCCGCTTCTCCGAGGCGTTCCTGGTCTTGAGGGCGCAGGAGGTGGGCATGGCGATCGGCCTCGTGCCGCTCGTCATGGTGGTCATGAGCCTGGTCTACAGCCTCGTGGCCTGGCCGGCCGGTCGGCTGGGCGACCGGGTCGATCGGCGCCGGCTGCTCGTGGTGGGGATCCTCGTCTTGGTGCCGGCCGATCTGATCCTGGCGGCGGCCGCGGACGTGGCCGGGGCGCTTTTGGGCGTGGCGGTCTGGGGCCTGCACATGGGGCTCTCGCAGGGCCTGCTCACCACGCTCGTGGCCGACACCGCCCCGGTGGCCCGGCGCGGCACGGCTTTCGGGGTGTTCCATCTGGTCACCGGCGTGGGCGCGCTGCTCGCGAGCCTGATCGCCGGGCTCGTCTGGGAGCTCGCCGGGGCGGGGGCGACCTTCGCGCTGGGGGCGGGCCTGGCCCTGGCCGCGGCGCTGGTGTTGGCGGTGGCACCGCGGCCGGCGGCCGAGGGCGGATCGCTCAGCGCTTGAGGACGCACTTCTCGTAGAGGTTGCGCAAGCGGCCCTGCGGGTCGTAGCGAGATTTCAGCGCCCGCCAGGTGGCCCCGTCGTAGAGCCGCCAGAACTCCTCTTCGGGATAATAGGAGTCGGAATAGAGCGATTTGACACCGCCGAGCTCGGCGACCTTCTCCTCGATGCGCCGATTGTACCAGCCGGGGGGCTTGCGCTCGCGTCGGCGGATCGGCTGCCAGAAGCCGAAATTGACGTAGAGCGTGCCGGGTACGAGCGGGAACAGCGGGAAGCCCTCCGGACGGATCGCCCGCAGCGGGCAGTTCCAGATCGGCAGGATGCCGACCGTGTCGTGGAACCAGGCCAGGAACTCGGGCGCCCGCGGCAAGGGGATGCACACGTCCTGGATCACCGATTCCGACCGATAGCCCAACAGATCGTAGATCTTGCCGAGCTTCCAGCGCGCCCAGGTGCGCATGATCTTGGTGTAGGTCTGCGAGTTGAGCCGCTTTCGACCCACGAGCCGGCGCACGAGCGGGATCTCCATCCCGAGGTTCTTCGAGCACCAGAACCAGTCGGTGTCCCAGCGCCGGATGTAGTCGCGAACCGTGAGGTAATCCTCGTCGCGTTCGCGGATCGAGCGATAATAGATCTTCTCGAAGGTGTAATCCGAGGTCCACGGAGCCCGATCGACGAACCGGCCGATCGAGACCACGAGCTCGTCGCGCGCGAAGATCTCACCCTCGACGAAGTCGCTCGCCGGATCCTCGCAGGCCGCCGCCAGCGCCGCGAAATAGGCCTCGGGATCGCGGAACTTGCGGTGCTCCAGCCGCACATAGGGCTTCACGGGCACGGCCCGGGCGACGATGCGCAGCGCGTAGCCCAGCGTGCCGTAGGAGTTGGGAAAGCCGAAGAACAGCGGGGCGTGCTCGCCCTCGGGCCGGGCGGTGACGATCTCGCCCGAGCCGGTCAGCACGTCGAGCTCCTGGACCGTCTCGTGGACCAGGCCGTAGCGGAAGCTCGAGGAGTCGATGCCGACGCCGGCCACCGCCCCGCCGATCGTGATGCCCATGAGCTCGGGGACCACCGCCGGCATCAGGCCGTGCGGCAAGGTGGCGTCCACGAGCTCGCCATAGGGGCACATGCCCTCGACCTCGACCGTCCCGGCCTGCGCATCGACCGCCAGGACGTGGCGGAAGGCGCGCACGTCGAGCCGGGTCGCCGGGGCCTCGACCCGCTCGCGGAACAGGTTGGAGAGGCCCTTGTCGATCCGCGGCGGGGCTTGGGCCGCGGTCAGGGCCCGGGCCAGGGCCTCGCGCCGGGCGCGGTGCTCGGCACGGGCCCGCTCGATCGCCTCGCTCGTCGCCTGGACCGGCGGGCGTTCGGCCGCCCGCGGGATCTCCGCCGTCGCCATGCGCCGTCCTCCCCGTCGTCACGACCGCAAGGTCGCCACGAGCGCAAGATGGCGGCGCGCGGGGTCCGGCGCCAGGGGGGCTCTAGCGCAGCACCGAGGTCCAGGCCGGGTCGCTCGGGCGCGCCGCGGCGGCCTCGACGGCGGTCCCGGCAGCCAGGGGTGCGGCGGCCCCGAGTCGGCGCAGATAGAGCTCGACCGCCTCGTCGAGCAACCGATCGAGCGGGCAGCAATAGGTTGCGGCCAGCGCTTCCAGCGCCTCGCGGTGCCGGCGGGCCAAGGTCACGGGGACGCGCGGATCGGTCATCGAACGCTCCGGTACGGCACGTTGCCGAGTCCAGCCCTGCCGCGTGCGGTCGCCGCGCGACAGGGGGATCGCGCGACGACCATCCCGGGTTGCGCGTTCTTCGGCGTAGCGGGATACGTAAGCGGGCGGCTCAGCCCGGCTCGCCCTCGGGAATCAGCCGCAGGGCCGCGGAGTTCATGCAGTAACGCAGCCCGGTGGGCTCCGGCCCGTCGGGGAAGACGTGGCCCAGATGGGCGTCGCAGCGGCTGCACAGCACCTCGGTGCGGACCATGAACCAGCTGCGGTCCTCGCGGGTGGTGATCGCCGCCTCGTCGATCGGTGCCCAGAAGGACGGCCAGCCGGTCCCGCTGTCGTATTTGGTGGTGCTGGAGAACAGCGGCTGGCCGCAGCACACGCACACATAGGTCCCGGGCGTCTTGGTGTTCCAATAGCGCCCGGTGAACGGTCGCTCGGTGCCGTGCTCGCGGGTGACGTGGTATTCTTCCGGGCTCAGCTGCCGCCGCCACTCCGCCTCGCTCTTGACGATCTTCTCACCCATGGCCGACCCGCTCGCTTCGTCTCGGTGGGGCCAAGATGGCGCACCGCCGGCCGTCCGCCAACGGCCGCAGCCGTGCCCCGCCGCGCGGCCGGTTGGGGCGCGGCGCGGCCCGTGCTAGCTGCCGGGCCGGTCCATCGCCCCCGGGAGCTGCGCCCGTGCCCGATCTGCCCGCCGCCGGCCTCGAGGCCCTCGCCTTCGCGATCGCCCGCGCCTGGGGCAGCGCCGAAGAGGAGGCCGCGATCCTCGCCCGCCATCTGGTCGAGGCCAATCTTTCCGGTCACGACAGCCACGGTGTGGGCATGCTGCCGACCTACGTGCGGGTGTTCCGCCAGGGCTGTCTTCTGCCCAACCAGGAGCTGCGGGTGGTGGCCGACTTCGGCGCGACGATGGTGCTGGACGGCGGCCGCGGGGTGGGGCAGCGGATGGCCGCGCTCGCCGTGGCCCGCGGGATCGAGCGGGCGCGCTCGTCGGGTGCTGCGGTCGTGGCGTTGCGCCATTCCGGCCATATCGGCCGGATCGGTTCTTATGGCGAGCAAGCGGCCGCGGCCGGGATGGTCGGGATCTTCTGGGTCAACGTGGCCGACCACGATCCGATCGTGGCACCCTTCGGGGCGGCCGAGGCCCGGCTCGGCACCAACCCGTTCTGTGTGGCGGTGCCCGGCGGACCGGGCGGTGAACCCCTCGTGCTGCTCGACATGGCCACCTCGACGATCGCCTTCGGCAAGGCCCGGGTGGCGCGCAACAAGGGCCTGCCGGTGCCCGAGGGGACGCTGCTCGACCGGGAAGGCCGGCCGACCACCGATCCGGCCCCGATGGTCGACCGCTTCGAGGGGGCTCTCACCGCGTTCGGTGCGCACAAGGGTTCGGGTCTGGCGGTCCTTTGCGAGCTTCTGGGCGCGGCCCTGGCCGGCGGGCAGACGATCACCGATCCGATGCACCACGGCATCGTCAACAACATGCTTTCGATCCTGATCGATCCGCAGCGGCTCGACGCCGAGGGTAGCGCCGCGGGCAAGCTGCGGGCGGTGGTGGAATGGATCCGGGCCGCCCGACCGGCGCCGGGTGTGGATCGAGTCCGGCTGCCGGGCGAGCCCGAGCGGGAGTGCCGGGCCCGGCGGCTCGCTTCGGGCGTGCCGATCGATCCGCGCACCCTCGAGGAGATCCTGGCGGCCGGGATCTCGCTGGGCCTTCCCCGGGAGCGTCTTTCGGCGCTCGCCGAGGGTCGCGGGACCGCTGGAGAGGGGTGATGGAGACCGTCGAGGCGGTGGTGGTGGGTGCCGGGGTGGTGGGGCTCGCCGTGGCCCGGCGGCTGGCGCTGGGCGGGGTCGAGGTGATCGTCCTCGAGAAGGAGGGAGCGATCGGCACCGAGACCTCCTCGCGCAACAGCGAGGTGATCCACGCCGGGATCTATTATCCGAAGGGCAGCCTCAAGGCGCGCTGCTGCATCGCCGGCAAATGGTGGCTCTACCGCTACTGTGCCGCCAAGGGCATCCCCCATCGGCGCTGCGGCAAGCTGATCGTCGCCACCAGCCCCGAGCAGCTGGCGACGCTGGAGAAGATCCGGGCCAACGCCGCGGCGCTGGGCATGCCCGATCTGGAGTTCTGGCCGGCCGAGCGGGCGATGGCGCTGGAACCCGCGTTGTTCTGCACCGGGGCGCTGTGGTCGCCCACCACCGGGATCGTCGACAGCCACGCCTTGATGCTGGCCTACCGGGGCGACGCCGAGGATCACGGGGCGATGATCGCCTTCCACGCGCCGCTCGAGCGGGTGCGGGTGGTCGACGGCGGTCTCGAGCTGGAGGTGGGTGGAACCGAGCCGATGCGGCTGCGCACCCGTCTGTTGGTCAACGCCGCGGGTCTGCACGCCCCCGATCTGGCGCGCCGGATCGAGGGGCTCCGGCCCGAGCTCGTGCCGCGCGGTTATCTGTGCAAGGGGAATTATTACACGCTGTCCGGCCGCTCGCCCTTCTCGCGCCTGATCTATCCGGTCCCGGAGGCGGCCGGGCTCGGTGTGCACGTGACGATCGATCTGGCCGGCCAGTGCCGGTTCGGGCCGGACGTCGAGTGGGTCGAGCGGATCGATTACGACGTCGACCCGCGGCGAGCGGAGCGGTTCTACGCCGAGGTGCGCAAATACTGGCCCGATCTACCCGACGGTGCGCTGGAGCCGGGCTACGCCGGGATCCGCCCCAAGATCGTCCCACCGGGGGCGCCGGCCGCCGACTTCCTGGTCCAGGGCCCGGCCGATCACGGCGTGCCGGGTCTGGTCAACCTGTTCGGCATCGAGAGCCCGGGCCTCACCGCATCTTGGCCCTTGGCCGAGCTCACCGCCGCCAAGATGGGCCTGCCGCCGCTGGCCGACGAGACCGCCGGGCTTTTGGCCTAGGGCTCGCCGCGTGAGCCGGGGGCCACGGGACGGCGGATCAGCCGGTCGCGCAGCGCGAGGAGCGCCGCGGCACCGGCCACGACCAGCTCGTTGGGCCGCATCGCCCAACACAAGAGGAACTCGCCCAGATCGGTGCGGGTGACCAGGTGTTTGAGCTTGGTCACGGGCTTGGTGCGCTTCTTGTGGGCCATGTGGTCGCTGCCGCGCCGCGCCTGGGTGGCGAGCATGGGGAAGAAGGCGAAGGTGTCGGGCAGCCGGGCATAGGCCGCATCGATGCCGCCCCCGGCGATCCGCTCGCGCTCGCGGCCCTTGGCGTAGGGCGTGGTGGCGAGCCAGGCCAACAGCCGCGGGCTCGCCACGTAGGCGTGGGCGCAGGCCGAAGCGGTGCGCAACAGGTGGCGGCCCTCGAAGCGGGCCCGCAAGGGCCAGTGGCCCAGGAAGAAGATGGTCCACTCGGGCGGCAGCGAGTCCATGGTGGCGGCGACCTCGCGCAGCACTCGCGGGCCCACCCAGGGGGCGAAGGCGACGTCGTCCTCGAGGATCAACACGGTGCGCAGGCCGGATCGAAGCGCGTGGCGGGCGACCGTGCGGTGCGACTCCCAGATTCCCTCGACGACCCGGGTCGGGTGGCGGTCCGGCCGGAAGAACAGCGTCTTGCGGCACAGCCCCACGCGGTGCAGCTGGGCGGCCGCGGCGGCGGCCCGATCCGGCCGGTCGACCAGCGAGATGCAATAGGCGCGCTCGACGAACGCCCATTCCGGCAGCGGCGCGCCGGCCCGGCAGTGGGGGCAGCCCGGGTCGATCGGGCAGGGGTGGAAGCGGTCGCCGTCGACCGGCTCCTCCGGGCGCTTTTGGCTCGTGAGCTCGATCACGCTCGCTTCCAGAGGCTCGAGGGGTGAGACCGGCCCGCGGCGTTCGCCATCGCCACGGCGCTCGACCGGCGCGCCGCCGCACGGTGCGCACGATCGAGGCCAGAGCTAGGGGAGGGCGGCCCCGCGATCAAGCCCGCCCTGCGCTGCGTCCGCTGCCGCCGGCTCGCCCCGGAGCCGGGCGTTGGCGGCGAGTTTCGCGCGCCACTTGCTCTTCGACGGATCGGGCCAGCGGCGTTTGATGCACAGCCACTGCTCGGGCCGCTCGGCGATCCACGCCTCGAACAGGGCGTAGAGCCGCTGCATCATGTCGCGGGCGATCCGCCGGGGTTCGCCCACGGCGCGCGGTTCGATCGGCGGCTCGAAGGTCAATCGGAAGCGGGCGCCTTCCAGCCGCTCGACCCGCACCGGTACGAAGGGCACGGCGAACCGGGCGGCGAGCAGTGCGGGGGCGAGCGCGACGGGAGCCGGCCGACCGAAGAACGTCACCGCATCGGCCTCGTCGTGGCGCTGGTCGACCAGAAGGCCGAGCGAGCGCCCGGCGCGCAGGGCCCGCACGAGTGCGTGCGGGCCGCCGTCCTTGGGCAGGAAGGCGCAGCCCAGTGCCGCCCGCTGCCGCTCCAAGAGCGCCTGGATCCGGGGATTGGCGCGCGGGGCGTGGACCACGGTGAGCGGCACGCCCGCCCGGGCGAGGACCGCTGCCGGCAGCTCCCAATTCGCGAGATGGGCCGAGACGAAGATCGCCGGCTTGCCGCCCGCGACCCGCGCCAGGCCGAACCGGTCGACGAGCTCGATCCGGCCGGGCTCCTCGGCCAGGCGCGCGAGATGAGGATATTCGCCGACCACCCGGCCGAACTGCCGCCAGCAGGCCCGGGCCAACCGTTCCAGGTCGGGAGGCTCGGCGGTCGGCCGCACCACCCGGAGATTGGTCAGGACCATGCGGTGCTTGGGCGAATACGGGCCGGCTCGGGCGAACAGCGCGCCCACGAGGGCACCGGCCCGCTCCGGCCCGAGTGCGGCGGCGGTGCGCCACAGTGCGGCCACCACCCCGGCCTCGACCAGGTCGGAAAGACGCCGGCGAAGCGGAGACAAGGGGCCGTCGGGGCCGAAGCGTGGGCGATCGACCATGGATCCTCCCGAACGCGGGCAGGGAGACGGCGCCCGGCGGCGCTGTCAACCGGCCGATGGTCCCGGCGCCGTGGTGCGGCGGTCGCGGGCGGCCGCCGACTTGCGCCCAAAGGGTACGAAAAGAGCGGTTTTTCGGCTGACAGGTGTGAGCGCGCCGAGTAGTATGCTCGCGTCATCGTGTATCGGCGGGGCGCGCCTCGTGTCGAGGGTGCCGCACACGACGTTGATGCTCGCCTGGCTCGCGGCCCCCGACCGGGGCTCGGAGTGGGCGGCCGCTTGGGGCATGGCCCGAGCCGCGGCCCGGCTGGGGCCGGTCCTGTTGCTGGTGCGGCCGGATTGCGAGCCGGCGATCCGCGCTTGGTGCAAGCGCCATCCCCGAGTTCCGATCGAACCGTTCCCGGTGGCCTCGCCGCCGGGTCCCCACCAGGCGTTCGCGGCGCGGCTGCCCAAGGGGCATTTCCTCGACTATCTGACGTGGCTCGGTGCCGCCCGGGCGGTGGCCCGCGAGCTCGTCGCCAGCCGGCGGGTGGATCGGGCCGTGCACGCGGCGCTGGGGTGCTATTGGCTGCCGAGCCCGGTGGTCGAGCTCGGCGTGCCGAGCCTGTGGGGGCCGGTGGGGGGTGCCACCCGCACCCCGCCGGCGCTCCTGCCGGTGCTGGGCTGGCGGGGCGCGGCCGAGCGGGCCCTCGAGCGGGCGGTCCTCGCCGTGGCCGCGCGCTTTCCGGCCACCCGGCGGACGATGCGGCGCGCCGACCTCGTGCTGGTCGAGTGTCGGGCGACCCTGCCCGTGCTGCCGGCCGACGTGGCCCGGCGGGCGCGCATCTTCAACCGGGCGGTCCTCACCGAACTGCCGGTCGTCCCGCCCCCGCGCGAGCGGGGCCGGTTCGTTTTGTTCCCCTCCACGCTGGATGCGCGCAAGGGCCCGATGCTGGCGCTCGAGGCCTTGGCCCGGGTGCCGCGCGGGATCGATCTCGTGTTCGCCAACGAGGGGCCCGAGGAGCCGCGGTTGCGCCGGCGGGTGGTCGAGCTGGGGCTCGAGGGGCGGGTGCGCTTTCTGGGCCGGGTGCCGCGCGGGCGCTGTCTCGAGCTCGTGCGCGAGGCCGGCTGCGTGCTGTTCGCGGGTACCAACGAGGACGGCGGTTGCGCGCTGGTCGAGGCCATGCTGCTCGGCGCCCCGGTGGTGTTCCTGGCGCACAGCGGGCCGGCCGAGATCGTCGCCCGCTGGGGGACCGATCCGACCCGGGCGCTGGCGGTCCCACCCGCCGATCGGCGCACGGTGGCGGCCGGGCTCGGCGAGGCGATCGCCCGGCTGATCGAACGGCCGCCCCGGGCCCACGATCCCCATCTCGATCAGGCCGGTGCCGTGCTGGCCTTCCTGGCGCTGTTGGAGGAGGTGGGGGCGGCCTCGAGCCACGCCGGGGCGCCCGCCGAACCGGCGGTGCGACCGGCGGTCGAGCCCGTTCTGCCGCGGCCCTGAGCGGCAGTCCGCCGGCCGGGCGGCGGCGGTTCGGGCGCGCCGCG
>FWPV01009559.1_pt1 | contig 16363 bp, 11 predicted proteins | sample 2228371 | NCBI WGS metagenome assembly FWPV01 (sample SAMEA103939776, study PRJEB20133) | metagenome | reverse complement strand
ATTATTCATTATAATTATCATTTATTATAAATCCCTCTAAATCTCCCTTTGAAAAAGGGAGACTTTCATGATTTTCCATTTTTCAAAAGGGATTAAGGTATTAAATAATTTTTAAAACGGTATAATGTTTGAGAAATCAGGGGTCTATCACATATAAAAACTCGATTATAAATAAAAATTTACCTTAATGGCAGAAATGTTTATAAGATACAATTGGACGAAGAACGATCTACCTTTGATAAGTGTTGTTAGCACCAGGATCGGTGGTGTAAGCCAAAGACCATATCATGAACTTAATATGGGCTATCACGTAGGTGATGATCCAAAAAATGTTACTGAAAACAGAAAAATATTCTTTAATGCGTTAGGCATTGAACTGGATTCATTAGTATTAGCTAAACAAGTACACAGCGATAATGTAATGGTCGTAGACGAAAGTCATGCAGGATACGGAGCTTTTGCCTACGAAAGTGGATTACCAGGCACAGATGCAATCATAACTAATTCTAAATCAATAGCAATTGGAATACTCACTGCTGATTGTGTGCCTGTAATGCTATTTGATCCTATTAAGAAAGTAATTGGAGTTGCACATGCTGGCTGGAAAGGTTCACTCCTTAAAATTGCAAAAAAGACCGTATTGAAAATGAAGGAAGTATATGGAACAGAACCTAATGATTGCTTAGTGGCACTTGGTCCATGTATCGGGAAATGTTGTTATGAAGTTAGCGACAATATAATTGAGCAATTTGAGGAAGCTTTCAATCATAGGTTCAAAAAAAACGATAACAAACTAGACCTTTTACAGGTAATTAAAATACAACTTTTTGAAATAGGTATAAAAAATATAACATGCATGGAACTCTGCACAGCTTGTAATCTGAATTTGTTTTATTCCCATAGGGCTGAAAATGGTCTTACAGGGAGAATGATCTCGCTACTTAAGCTATACTAATTTTGCAGAGCATTTTGTAGAACTTCACTTAAGTCTTCTTTTCTATATGGTTTATTAAGCACCCCGATGAAGCCATATTTTGATAATTCTGATTTTACCATTTCATTGGAATATCCACTTGATACAATTGCCTTAACATCAGGATCGATTTCTTTCAGTTTTACAATTGCATCTTTACCACCCATACCTCCGGGAATCGTCAGGTCCATAATTACTACATCAAAAGGATTATTAGATTCAATGGCTTTTTTATATAATTCTATTGCCTCTTCTCCATCTTCTGCAGTTTCTGCGGAAAAACCCATAGTTTTCAACATTTCATAGGTAAGTTCTCTGATAAAAATATCATCATCCATTACAAGTATTCTTCCACTACCAGAAAGGTTTGAAACTTCTTTTGTTTTCTCAACTTCCAATATTTTATCAGGAGCAGCAGGCAAATATATATAAAACGTTGTGCCTTTTCCGACTTTCGAAGTCACACCAATATAACCTTGATGATTCTTAATTATTGAATAACTGATCGCTAAACCGAGACCGTTACCAGTTGGTTTAGTTGTAAAGAATGGGTCAAATATTTTAGATAAATTTTCTTCCGAAATTCCGACTCCATGATCCGTTACTGATATTTTCAAATAAGGTCCACTCGCTAAAGAAAACTCATTTTGTTCATCAAGCATCACATTTTCAGCTTTTATCTCAATTATACCTCCTGTTTGCATTGCCTGTTTTGCATTAATTATGAGATTAGACAATACCTGGCTAATTTGACCCTCATCAATCTCAGCATTCCATAGATCATCAGGGATAGAAAATTCACATTTTACATTCGAGCCAAGTAAGCTAAGTTCAGCGGTATCCACTATAACATTAGCTACTGAAGATAGCTTTAATATAGGCTCACCACCTTTTGCAAACGTAAGTAATTGTTGCGCAAGATTCCTTGCTAATTCGGAAATTTTCAATGCGGATGTTATTCTTTCGTAAATCTTATCTTCCGGTTTTGTCAAATCCTTTGCCATTGAAATATTTCCTATAATTCCATGAAGGTAGTTATTAAAGTCATGTGCAATCCCGCCGGCAAGTATGCCTATTGATTCAAGTTTTTGAGCCTTAAATAACTCCTCTTCGATCCTGCGCCTTTCTGTTATATCGTTAATAAAGACTAATGACGCAGGCTTGCCTTCCCAATTTATTTTAACCGCACTTGCTTCCATCCATTTTATATTTTTATCCTTACCAATAACCCTGAACGGATAGAAGCGAACCTCCTTTCCATTAAGGCTCTCCTGATACTTTTCTATTATTGCGTTTCTATCATCAGGATGAATGGAACAAAGAAACTTTTTTGTATCCATTTTATCTTCTTTATAATCAAAAATTTCAATGAGTTTTGGGTTAACAAGCTTTAGCGAATCATCTTGAATTACTAATATACCTTCATTAGCATTTTGAACTAACATACGATATTTTTCTTCTGATTCTCTTAGTATCTTTTCTGCATGCTTAAGCTCAGTTATATCCTGAGCAACACAAACTATTCCTATTATTTCATTATATTCGTTGCGCATGACAGAGCTGGAGAAAAGCACATTCATTTCTCTATAATCTTTAGAGATATATATTGTTTCGAAATTTTTGATTGTCTCCTGGGTCATTTTATAAAAAATAGTTTTATAGGATAAGAATACAGAACTTATATGCCGACCTAATAATTCCTCTTCTTTATAGCCTAAGAGATTTATTGTTGCTTTATTTACAGTAGTTATGATGCCATTTTGGTCGATTACAATAAGCATATCTGTCATGCTTTCTAAAATGTTATTGATATAGTTTCTTGACTCCTCAAGTTCTCTAGTTCTTTCTTGAACGCTTGCCTCTAACTCTTCTCTGGGCAAAAGAGCAATTTTTTCATCTTCTAATATACCAGCAGGCATACATCTTAGAATATCAAAGAATATCGGCAAATTTCCAAAATTCTGCCGTATTTTTCTATAGCTTTGTGACATAGTTTTTTCTGCATATCCTGTAGAAGTTAAAGTTGAAAATAGATTAAAGAGCTTTAATATAAGTGCTGAAAAAATTAAACATATTTCGCTAATACTATTCTTTTCATATATTCTATCGATATTTTCCTCTGCTTTAGAGCAGTCTATTATTCCTTCTTGATCGATTTTACATCCATCAAAAAGGATCGGATTAAGTTCAAAGAATTCTGTAATCTCATGTTTGAAATTAAAGCCAGCTACTTCAATTGATGATAGAAAGTTGTTGATTAATTCAGAGTAAAATTTTACAACTATTTGTTCATCTTTAGTAGGTAGCCATTCTTTATTAGGTAGTTTTTCATAGATTATTCTGGTTTTATTCTGCAATTTAGCAGATACAATGAAATTGATAAAGCAGAAGGTCCATAGAAAGTAGTTTACAACTGTATACCAGCAGGTTTCACGAGATAAATGGCTTGATCTATCTACTATATAAATTGGCATCCCCAAAATAATCAGAAGTGTAACTCCAATAAAATTGTATAAAGAAGGTTTATGCTCGATAAATAATTTGACAAGAGAAACATCATAAACCTGCTTAACACTTTTAGTGGTCATATAAAATCCATAAGTAAACGTAACTATAGAGGTGACCCAGATAATCAACGAGTTGAGAAATGTCCCGAAATTAGGATAAATGAGAGTATCAATGAACATAATTATAATTGCAAGGACAAAAACCAAAGAACCACTTGCCATTATTTGCCTTCCTAGAGAACCACTTATCATTCTGGCATTTTTTATTGAATAATAAGCAAGTAAAATCGCACTAATTAGAAGGGCAGTTCCCCCAAGATAAGACAATATCAAAATTAAATTCATAAGATTGATACCTCTTTCGTATTATCATTAAGTATTTTCATTTGTTGTTTATCAAACATCTGGTAAGGTATGGATATCAGCATAGTTACATTATTATCTTTGCATATTCTTATAAAATCTTTCAGTAAATATAAAGACCTTTCAAATCCGTTAGCAAATTTAACCTGATCGAAACAATCAAGAAAAATAAAAGCTTCTTCTGTTCTTCTGGCAAAATCTGATACAATAGATATTAAGCTATCAGTGTCTTTAGGAGATAAGGTATTGTCGTTGTTATTAAAAGTAACCCATATTATTGGAGTTTTGGAGATATTGTAAGATTGCTTAATTCTTTCTGGCAATAGTTTGCTTATACACAATCCAGAATAACCATGTGTAATTTGATCATAGAAGATTTCATAACCCCCATCTGGTTTTTCTTCTTTTATTAAATAAACAAAACCTTTCTCTAATGAATATTTTTTGGGGGTTTGTGTTGAGTTTTCTTCTGAGGGAAATATTATAAATAATTTATGTTTTAGGACAGAGTAGAAAATGGATATAGCCCAGACGATGCTATAAGTGGTAGCGAATTCAGTTGCTGGGACATCTCTGCTAGGATATATAACATTTGTTATGGTGCTTAAGAGCAAAAAGATGGTAGAGCCAATAAGAATTGGTTTGGATTGTTTTTTTTCTAGTGTAGTTCCTCGCTTAAAGAATTTTATTAATGAACTAATTCCTAAGGCATAAATAAGTATATAAAAGATAGTGTATACCCAGATAAGTTTACCTGGTAGAACAGTATACCCGAAGAAAACTTTTTCAGGCTCTCTACTATATATAAGGTCGGTAGTTATAAATAAATATAAAACTACCAATGGAGGTAAAAAAAGCCCTGGTAGAATTAGTTTATTTTTTAGTAATCTATCTTGATTGGTGAAGGCTAATACAAAATATGCCCAAAGGCTGGGCATAAAACACCAACCTAACCCTCCGATTCTAGTCCAAAGAAAAACAACATAAGAATTATTTGCGGACCTATGTAAGAATTCTGATATGCACCATATAGATAACGATAATGCATATAAAAAGAAGGCTAGGTTAACTTTTCTTTTTGGTTCTCTATATAGGACATAAACGCCTAACAAAAAGTGAAAAACCCCTGGAATTAGTGAAAGCAAAGTCCATAAGTTCATATAAAATCACCCAAATATAATTCAGTCTTCAGTAAAAACAACATAATCACTGATTTTCTTTTTAGCAACCTTAGATTTACGCGGTAAAATTTTAAGTTTTTTTCCAACATCCTCAAAAGCATTTAAGGCAAAATCTATTTGTTCATCAGTGTGAGTAGCCATAGGCATACACCTGATTCTGCTTCTGCCAACAGGCACAGCAGGCCATCCAATTGCGGGTGCTAATATACCTCTTTCAAAGAGCATATTTTCCATTTTTATGGCTTTTTCTTCAGGTCCTATTAAAATAGGTATTATCTGAGTTTCGGTATTTAATATATTAAATCCAATTTCCTTTAATCCCATTTTCAGATGATGAACATTATTCCAGAATTTAGCTCTCAATTCAGGCTGAGTTTGGATAATCCTTAATGCAGCCATAATACCAAGAACCTGTTCTGGAGGAAGAGATGAGGTAAATATATAAGGATTTGCTTTCATCTTCAGAATTTGTATAACTTCCGAACTCCCCGCCAGATAGCCTCCCAAAGCTCCGAAAGCTTTAGAAAACGTTCCCATTACAAGATCAACTTTCCCTTCAACACCAAAAAATTCAGGAGTGCCTCTGCCATTTTCCCCAATAACACCCGTTGCATGAGCATCATCTACCATCAATACCGCATCATATATGTTGGCTAAGTCAATTAAGTCAGGTAGAGGAGCCATATCACCATCCATGCTAAACACACCATCAGTAACGATAAGCTTGCGTTTTGTTTTGTTCCTTTTAAGAATACTTTCTAAATGGTTCATATCATTATGTTTGTAAGTTTTTACAGGTGACCTGCTAAGCTTACAGCCATCAACTATGCTCATGTGTGATAAGGCATCTTTTATAATTAAATTATTTTCATTTTTAATCGCAGGAAAGCCAAAAGCATTAAAACTATCCATAATGGCAGGGATTACTCCAATATTTGTTAAATATCCGGATAAAAAAACTACAGCCATAGGCATCTTTCTGAACTCAGCAATAGCCTGCTCCAGTTCTTCGAGTATTGTGAGATTCCCTGCAACAAGCCTCGATTCGCATGTACCTATACCATACCTTTCAATTGCCTGTATAGCTGCTTTCTTTACATCAGGATGTATTGATAATCCAAGATAATTATTAGAACAAAGGCATAAGTATCGCTTCCCATCTATAATAAACTCAGGATAGGGAACATCGTCTATTTTTTTTACATTTGTGTAAAAACCACGTTCGCGTGATACCTCCAAAAGCTCATGTAAGTAAGTCATAAAAGTTTTCATATTTTGTGCCCCGTGTTTTAAAGCTAATTCATCTAATTACTCAGTTATTTGATCGGAAGCATAAGAAAAAAACTTTAATCTTTGCTAATTTCATAATTTTGGCTTACATTAAACTATTTCAATTTAATACATGTTACTTTATTATACATTATATTAAAAAGACAGTAAATAAAAAATATAGACACAAATGGGGTTTGTTATACTATTTCTAAAGTTTAATAATATGGAATATATTTACAAAATAGAAGGTTGATTATAAGAAAAAAAGATGCTAATATAGGTTAAAAATGGAGGAAATTAAAAATGTTGAGTAAAATTATTATGTTTTTTCTTTTTTTGCTATTCATAATATCATTTCCAATATATTCTGAGAATTGGCCTCAGTGGCGCGGGACCTTCTTCAACGGTTCAACAAAAGAATCAAATTTACCCACCAATATAATCGAAAACACACTTTGGGTAGCAAAGATGCCTGGCCCAGGTCCTTCTACTCCAATAGTCTGGGAAGACAAAGTTTTTGTTACCGCAGGAGAAATTGATACAAAGAAACTATGGGCGATATGCCTTGATCGTAAAAGTGGTCAAGAATTATGGAAACACGAGATTGGCATCGGTTTCGATAGTAGAAATGGGAATAATGGAGCTGCTCCTTCACCAGTTACAGATGGCAAAAATGTATATTTTCTTTTTGGCACTGGTGATTTACGAGCTTATGATATGAATGGTCGCGAACTATGGCGTAGAAACATACAAAAAGATCATGGCACATTTCAACATAAATTTTATTATGGGGGAAGTCCTTTGTTATATAATGATAGGATATATCTATCTGTAATACATGAATACACTAATGCGGAGGAAGAACCTGGAAAACCAAAACCGATGTCCTATTTACTTTGTATAGATGCTAAAACTGGCAAAGATATTTGGAAATATGAAAGAAAGACTGATGCGGTCTCAGAGTCTATGGATGCCTATACAACACCTTATCCTTTTGAAGGTAAAAATGGTCTGTTAATAATTACAGCAGGAGCTGATTATGTTATTGCTCATGATCCTAGGGATGGAAGGGAAATATGGCGCTGGGGTAACCTAAATCCTAGAGGTAATAGAAATTTTCGACTTGTTCCAACAGTAGTTAGCTCAGATGAATTAGTTATATTTTGTCAACCAAGAGGTGGAGTTTTATTTGCTCTTGATGGCAATAAAACAGGTCAATTGTCAGAAAAGGATTTGACTTGGGTTTTTAGAGGAAATGTTCCAGACGTTTGTTCTCCTCTAGTTATAGATGGAAAGCTTTTCATATTAGATGGTGATAGGAGAACGATGACATGTTTGAATCCAAAGACTGGAGATGTTATTTGGAGTGAAAAGTTAGGTGTAAATGATGTATTCCAGTCATCACCTACATCTGCTGATGGCAAAATATATTGTATAAGCATTCGAGGTCAAATTGTGGTTTTATCTGCCAGAGATACTTTTGAAGTATTATCTCGAGAAAACCTGGACGAAGGTGAATGCAGGTCCAGTATTGCGATATCTCATGGTCAGCTTTTCATTAAAACTTCCGAAAACCTTTATTGTATTGGTATAAAGAAATAAGAAAATTTTTTAGAGGTGCAACATGGTAAAAATTAAGCCCCCAATTGTTCTGGTGCATGAAAGCGTATATGAAAGCGAACTAACAAAGAATCGCCTTGATAGAATGATGCAAAACATCGAAACCGATGATTTTCGTACAGTTAATGACTTTCAATTAAATGAAGCGATAAAGCAAAATGGCTGGTTAAACTATGGTGCAAAACGCACCGGCGAGATCAGGAGAACATCCGATCCAGCTATCATATTCAATACTTTCAGATTTGCGGAAGATGAAGAATTCAGAAAAATTTCGGAAAAATATCCATACCTTAGATTTTACAACTTTCTAGGAGATGGGCACTGGACATTCAGAAATAAATCAAACTACCCTGGTCATGTTTGTAAATCTGCCTATGAAATTCATTCTGCCTGGGGATGCTATCATGCGTGTGACTATTGTCATGTTAAGGATTTTATCAATATCATGATAAACCTTGAGGAATTTGTGGAACACCTTGATGAGCTTGTCCATCGAGAGGAATGGCAAAAATTATATAAATATGATAATCAAACTGATACTATATGTTTTGAACCAGAATATGGAGCAAGTGAACTGCTTGTGAAATACTTTGCCAGGCAAAAAGATAAATATTTAATGCTATATACAAAAAGTAATAATATAGATCATTTATTACCACTTGATCATAATAGACACACAATAATAAATTGGACGCTTTCATGTGATACTGTTTCACGTTTGATTGAAAAGAAAGCTCCAACTATGGATGAACGTATAGAGGCAGCATCCAGATGCCAATCTGCAGGATACATAGTTAGATTTAGATTTTCTCCAATAATACCAATTAAAAATTGGCAGGCAGAAAATACCGAGATGATAGAGAAATTATTTGCAAAAGTAAAGCCTGATCTTATCACTATGGATATTTTAGGCTGGATGACCGCTCAACAGATAAAAGACTCAATGGATATAACACTTTTTTCAGATGAATACAGGAATATCATAGAAGATTTAGCAAGTAAAGGTGCTATCAACAATATAAAGCAGATAATTCCACATGATGCGCGATTAAAGATATATAAGTATTTCATAAGCAAATTAAAAAGATTAGGAAATGGAACTCCATTTGCCATTTGTATGGAAACTAATGAGATGTGGAATGAATTGTCTGGTGATCTAGGTATGCAGAAAGATAATTATGTCTGTTGTTGTGGACCAGAGTCGGTCCCCGGTCATCCCATGTTAATCTAACTTGAGTTTAAATTATTAATCTGAATAACTAAATCTATGTCTTTGTTCACAAACTGAACAGATACTGTAAAGATTTATATAAAATAAAGTATGTTAATAATTATGGACTATCAGCTGTGGGTTCACAATGCACAATAATAAAACCAAGCATAAACTTTGGTTGCTTAACCATATTTTTAGTAAAAAAACACAGAGACACGGAGGCACGGAGAAAAATTAATCACGAATTACACGAATAAAACGAATATTATGTAAGGTTCGTAGTAGCCCGATTCATCGGGCGTTAATTATTAACGCTCAATAAATTGAGCTACTACAAACAAGTAATCTTGCTTTTCATATAATTCATGATAATAAACACGAATTGGACGAATAAAGTATCACGAATTACACGAACAGGACGAATTTTTTGTCGATTTTGCGAGATGTAACTTTTTCGTAGTGCAAAACTACTTGTGTCATTCGTGGTTAATAATTCGTGCAAGCGATAAAAAAATTATTCGTGTAATTCGTCTTATTCGTGATATTCATGATTAAACATCTCCGTGTCTCGGTGCCTCCGTGTTTTAACTTTATAATGATAGTTCATAATATTTATGTTCTGTATGAGTTTCGGTTTAGAGTTCGTGGACATAAAATTTATGCTTGGTTTTTGCCTTCTTTTGTTTACTCAATATTGTAATATATGTTAAAATAAGAAATAGTCAATCCAGCATAAAATAGTTTATTATCTGGCAATTCTCAAAATTGTTTTTTAGGAAATTATTTTTATATACCATATATATTATACAAGGAGAATAACAGATGAACATGTCATCTCTTGGTCGCAAAGAGCTTTCTCATAAACGACCCACCAATCTACAGAAGTTTTTATATGGTTGTGCATACTATCCCGAGCATTGGGATGAAAATATAGTAAAAAAAGATCCGAAACTTATGCGAGAAGCAGGGATAAATGTAGTTCGTATGGGTGAATTTGCCTGGGCATTGATGGAACCTGAGGAAGGAAAATACGATTTCAGCCTATTTGACTCAGTTATTGCAAGCCTGGGTAAAGAAGGAATAATGACAATCCTTTGCACACCTACTGCTACTCCTCCGCGCTGGCTTACAATGAAATATCCAGAAATTTTACGAGTTAACGCTGAAGGCGTATCTATGGAACATGGATCCAGACAGCATTGTTGTCATTCTAATATAAACTTCAGGCAGTATTCACAGGGAATAACTAGAGCAATGAGCGAACACTTCGCAAATAATCCTTATGTGATCGGATGGCAAACAGATAACGAATTTCATTGTCATTTTTCTGAATGTCATTGTGAAAGCTGTCAAACAGGATTTAGGGATTTCCTGAAAGAAAAATACAAAGACATCAATAAGCTAAATTCTGCATGGGGAACAGCTTTTTGGTCACAAACTTATGGTTCTTTCGATGAAATATTTACACCGAAACCTGCACATCCTGCATATCCTAATCCTTCCCATCAATTAGACTATTTCCGATTTCTATCTCATGCGGTAGCTATTTTTCAACACGATCAAATAGCTATTTTACGTAAAGCTAATCCTGATTGGTTTATCTTTCATAATGGACTATTTTCACACATAGACTATCGTGACTTGTTTACAAAGGATCTGGATTTTCTTGGTTATGATTCATATCCTCAGTTTTTCTATGACTCAAAAACAAGGCGTTTTGCCCATGCGTTTAGTCTTGACCGTGTTCGTGCATGGTCAGGAAATTTCATCATTCCAGAACAGCAGAGCGGTCCTGGTGGACAGCGCGATTACTTTCATGATAATCCCGAACCCGGAGAAATGCGACGAATGACATACACGTCATTAGCGCATGGTGCTGACAGCATATTATATTTTCGCTGGCGAACATGCCAATTCGGTGCAGAAGAATATTGGTGTGGCATCCTTGATCATGATAATATCCCGCGCAGACGCTACCAGGAAGCAAAACAAATAGGTTCAGAACTATCGCGTATTGGTCCAGAAATACTTGGCACCAAAGTAAAAGTAGAAGTTGCCATCGCTACCAGTGATTTTGATAATAGCGATGCTCATCATACACTTCATTTAGGATTGCCTGCACCAGATTACATAGCTGGAATTATTCATCGTCAATGTTTTGAAAAGAAACTAGCAGTTGGATGTATTCATCCTTCCGATGATCTATCAGATTTACGACTCTACTTTATACCACATTGGGTTATTATCGATCCTACCTGGATACCCAACCTGAGGCATTTTGTAGAAAAAGGGGGCATACTTGTTATTGGTGCACGTTCAGGAACCAGAAACATATATAATAAAGTGATTACAGAAACACCCCCGGGTATTCTAACAGACCTTTGTGGAATCACTGTAGATGAATATGGAAAATGCAATGATTTAAGTAATCGTCCGATATACATCAGATTTAATTCTATAGACATTCCGATTCAAATATGGTATGAAGTTCTGAAAACAAACAAGGCTCAAATTATTGCGGAATGGCATGGACGGCACTTAGATAATATGCCAGCCATTACTTGCAATAATCTGGGAGCAGGAAAAGTCATATACGTTGGCACATATTTAACTGAGCAAATTGTAGAACATTTCTTGCCTTTTTGTATAGATATTGCCGGATTGAAACCATTATGGCAGGACGTTCCAGATAGTGTCGAAGTTGTTGTCCGTGAAGATAATATTAAAAAATTATGGTTCTTTATTAATCATGCCGATGATCAGGTTTCGATGGAAAGCACGCCAGAAGGTATCGATTTAATCTCAGGCATAAAATCTGGTGGACATTTAAAAATGGAACCCAATGGCATAGTTGTTATCCGATCATCATGATCTAGATGCCTTTCTGGTTATCCATTAAATTGAGGTAATGCACTATGATCATCAACTTAATCTGATTATTGCTCATTATCCATTTTTCTCTATGCACTTTTCCTAATAAGATTCGGCAAGAAAACCAAGCATAAACTTTTTATCCGCATTTTTATAGTAAAAAACACAGAGACATGGAGGCACGGAGAAAAATTAATCACAAAGAACACAAATAAAACGAATAGCGCGAATATAATATAAATAATATTATAATCTTTTACCTCCCTTAATCCCTCCGTAAACGGAGGGAAATATTCTCTCTCCGTTTACGGGGAGAGCTAGAGAGGGGTAACAAACTTATTCTTCATCATTCGTATAATTCGTGATTAAAAATATAATTTCTCTCCGTGTCTCTGTGCCTCCGTGTTTTGCCTTTATTATGTTCTGTGTGAGTTGCGGTTTAGGTTCGTGAACGTAAAATTTATATTTGGGCAAGAAAAAAGAGCCTTGACTATTCAATAAAGATATGTAATAATTTTTAAGAATATATTACATTATCTTCATAAAAAGACGAAAAATTAAAATAAGATTAAATTGTTCGATCAAAAATTAACTACAGATTAAAGCTATGATAAACTGCCCGCGCAAAATGAACTTTGTGATGTAATTAACCAGTCAAATCTTAGCTAGTGAAACCATGCTAATTTAAACAACTTAAAAATTTGGAGGTAATCAAATGGCGATAAAAGTTGGAATTAATGGATTTGGTCGCATCGGAAGGAACATATTTAGAGCAGCGATTAATGATAGCGAACTGGATTTTGTTGCAGTAAATGATATAACAGATGCAAAAACACTTGCTCATTTACTTAAGTATGATTCTGCATTGGGAATACTGGATGCCGATGTAAAGGCAACAGGAGATTCTATTGTTGTTAATGGTAAGGAAATAAAAGTTATTGCAGAAAGGGATCCGGGCAATCTTCCCTGGAAAGACTTAGGTGTTGAAATTGCTATTGAATCAACAGGATTATTCACCGATGCAGAAAAGGCAAAAAAACATTTATCCGCAGGGGCAAAAAAAGTTATTATTAGCGCGCCAGCTAAGGGTGAAGATATAACAATAGTCCTGGGTGTAAATCACGAAAAATATGATAAAGAAAAACATCATATAATCTCCAATGCATCATGCACAACAAATTGCCTTGCTCCAATAGCAAAAGTATTGCTGGATAACTTTGGAATTAAACGTGGTTTCATGACTACTGTTCATTCTTATACAAATGATCAGCGCACACTAGATGCACCACACAGTGATCTTAGAAGGGCACGATCAGCAGCTGTATCAATAATTCCCACAAGCACAGGAGCTGCAAAGGCTATCGGGCTCGTTATTCCTGAGCTAAAAGGCAAAATGGATGGTATCGCTATGCGTGTTCCAACTCCGAATGTTTCCGTTGTTGACCTGGTAGTTGAAACAGAAAAGGATGTAAAAGTAGAAGACATAAATAATGCAATGAAAGAAGCTGCCGACGGAAAATTAAAAGGAATATTGCAATATATCGATGAACCTCTGGTATCAATAGATTTTAGAATGAATCCGCATTCATCAGTTTTTGACTCTCTTCAAACTATGGTCCTTCCGGGAGGTTTTGCTAAGGTTATATCCTGGTATGATAACGAATGGGCATATTCAAAGAGAGTTGGTGAGCTTGCCAAATATATTGCCTAGCAATTTTATCTAAAAAGATCAGCGGTAACTTTCTTATCGCTGATCATATTTAGCAGATATGGAGGACAGAGTTGAGCAAACTGGGTATTGAAGATCTGGACATAAAAGGGAAAAGAGTGTTAATACGGGTTGATTTTAATGTTCCGCTTGAAGGCACAAAGATTACTGATGATACTAGAATTAGAGGTACAATTCCAACAATAGAATATGTAATTAATAATGGTGGTAAAGCAATTCTGATGTCACATTTGGGCAGGCCAGATGGGACTGTTGTGCCTAAATATTCTCTGAAGCCTGTTGCTGAAAGATTAAAAGAACTGTTGGGAAAAGATGTCGTATTTGCTCCTGATTGTATAGGGGATGAAGTAAAAGCGATAGTCAATAAAATGAAAGAGGGGGATGTAGTCCTTCTTGAGAATCTCAGATTTCATGCAGAAGAAGAAAAAAATGATCAACAATTTGCAAAACAATTGGCAGAATTAGGAGATCTATATGTAAATGATGCTTTCGGCGCTGCTCATCGTGCTCATGCTTCTACCGCTGGTATAACAAAATATATCCCAAAGTCAGCAGCGGGATTTTTAATGCAAAAGGAAATCAAATATATTAAAGAAACTATTGATAATCCTGAAAGACCATTTATAGCAATCATAGCAGGAGCAAAAGTATCTGATAAGATAGGAATAATAGAGCATTTAATGAAGAAAGCTGATGCGATTATTATCGCAGGCGCAATGGCATATACTTTTCTTAAGGCGATGGGCAGGAAAATGGGGAAATCTCTTGTAGAAAATGACAAATTAGACTTAGCAAGAGAAATACTTAAGAAATCCCTTGATGAGCGTATACCGTTATATTTACCTATAGATCATGTTATAGCTGATGATTTTTCTAATTCCGCTAATATCAAAATCGTTATGCGTGGAATTATACCCGATGGCTGGGAAGGTATGGATATTGGTCCTGCAACGCTTGAATTATTTAAAGGCGTCCTTGCTGACGCAAAGACAATCGTATGGAATGGTCCCGTAGGAGTTTTTGAATTTGATAATTTCGCAAAAGGTTCAATAGGTGTTGCAAAGATACTTGCAGAATCCAATGCTACAACGATCGTTGGCGGTGGAGATTGTGTGGCTGCCCTTCAAAAATCTGGTTATGCTGATAAGATAACTCATGTCTCTACTGGTGGAGGAGCTGCACTTGAGCTTATGGAAGGCAAAGAACTTCCAGGTATAGCAGCTTTAACAGATAAGGAATAGAAGCTTTAGCTTATTATCGAAATTTAGATTAATATAATATCGGAGGATATGATGCGCAAACCAATAATTGCAGGCAACTGGAAAATGAACAAAACCATTAGCGAAGCTTGTGAGCTAGTGAACGCTTTAAAAGAAAAACTAGCAGATGTAACAGATGTTGAAATCGTTGTTGCTCCGCCTTTCACTGCTCTTTGGGCAGTAGCTGAAGTTATAAAAGGTAGCAATATAAAATTATCAGCTCAGGATATGCACTGGGAAAAAAGTGGAGCTTATACCGGTGAAGTTTCACCGCTAATGCTCAAAGATGTCGGTTGTGAATATGTGATAATTGGGCATTCTGAAAGAAGAATGTATTTTGCAGAGACGAATGAAACTGTAAATAAAAAAGTTAAATCTGCTCATGAATACTCAATTAAACCAATAGTCTGTGTTGGAGAAAGGCTTGATGAGCGCGAAGCAGGAATAACAAATGACATTGTAAAAGATCATGTGGTAAATGGTCTTGCAGGACTTACTGCTGAACAGATGCTTGCAACGGTAATAGCTTATGAACCTGTATGGGCAATAGGCACCGGAAAGACTGCAACTCCAGAACAAGCTCAAGAAGTGCATAAATTCATAAGAGAACTACTTGTGGATATGTATTCACCTGAAGTTGCCGAGCAGGTCAGGATCCAATATGGAGGAAGTGTAAAACCTGATAATATAGCTCAGCTCATCGCTGAACCAGATATTGATGGTGGGTTAATCGGTGGTGCCAGCCTGGATGCTGAATCTTTTACGAAGATTGTTAAATTAGGAAACTAATAAGGAGAAGTTACTAGATGGCTATAATAGCAAATATTTTACTTGTTATCTTTATACCAATTTGTATTCTGTTAATTTTAGTGGTATTATTACAATCAGGAAAAGGCGGTGGGTTATCTGGTGCCTTTGGTGGAGCAGGGGCACAACCATTTCTTGGAGCTAGAGGAACTGCGGACTTTTTGAGTAAGCTTACTATTTATCTTGCTATAGGATTTATCTCGTTAGCTCTTATTTTATCCATAACTTATGGACCAAGCAGATCATTCCGTGTAAAGGAAGAGGCTCCAGCAGCTACTGTCGATGATAAATCTTCACAAACAAGCAGTACAGAAACTAAACCCGGTTCTGGTGAGCAAAAAACCAGCCAACCCCAAAAGCCTGGTGAAACAACTGGCAAAACAAGCAATACTCAAAAACCATCTTCAGGGCAATGATCACAAAAGTTTATCTGACTTTTCTAGCAAAAATTCCGTCAAATTTTTTGGGATGGTGTAAAGTCGCATAGGCGGAATGCTATTTTTGATTAGGCATTATGCTATTTGCGTTTAATGTAGGCTCGATGCTATTTTTGAGTAAAACATGCTGT
>FWPV01009558.1_pt1 | contig 16364 bp, 13 predicted proteins | sample 2228371 | NCBI WGS metagenome assembly FWPV01 (sample SAMEA103939776, study PRJEB20133) | metagenome | reverse complement strand
GTGCTCCGGCACCTGCCGATCGCGCTCCGGGCCGCCGGCTTCGACGTCACCGCCGTGCTCTGCGGCGAGCACCTCGTAGCGGTCGAGCCGGGGGACACGACGGGCGTCTCCTACGGGGTCGCGGTGGACGTCGGCACGACCACGGTCGTGGCGACGCTCATGGACCTCACCACCGGGGCCGCGGCGGCGGTCGCCTCCAACCTGAACCAGCAGGCGCCCTTCGGCGCGGACGTGATCTCGCGCATCGCGCGCACGAGGATGGAGGAGACGGCCGCCGCCGAGCTCCAGCGCTCGGTGATCGAGACGATCAACGGGCTCCTGGACGAGGTGTACGCGCAGGCCGGCGTGGGGCCCGAGCGCGTGTACGAGATGGTGGTCGCCGGGAACGCCACGATGCTGCACCTGCTCCTCGGCGTGGACGCGCACCCGATCAGCGTGGCGCCGTTCGTGCCGGCCTTCCGCGAGCCGCTGGACCTCGCCGCGGCCGAGCTCGGGATCCGGATCCACCCCGAGGGCCGGATCCAGCTCCTGCCGTCCATCGGCGCGTACGTGGGGGCCGACATCGTCGCGGGGATCCAGGCCACGGGCCTCACCCGCGACCCGGAGCTCCGTCTGTTCGTGGACGTGGGGACGAACGGCGAGATCGTGCTGGGCAACGCCGACCGGGTGCTCGCGACGGCCTCGCCGGCGGGCCCCGCGTTCGAGGGCGGGCACGTCCGCGCCGGCATGCGGGCGGCCGAGGGCGCGATCGAGGGGGTGAGCCTCACCGAGGGCGAGGTCCGCCTCCAGGTGATCGGCGACGCCGAGCCGCGGGGGATCTGCGGCTCGGGGCTCATCGACGCCGTCGCGCAGCTGCGCCTCGTCGGGCTCCTCGACGCGAGCGGTCGGCTGGTCGCCCCCGAGCAGGTCCCCGACCACCCCCTGGCCGACCGGATCGTCGAGATCGAGGGGATGCGGGCGTTCCTGCTCGCGCCGGGCGTGCCCCTCACGCAGCGGGACATCCGCGAGCTCCAGTCGGCCAAGGGGGCCATCGCCACCGGCATCAACGCGGTGATGGAGCTCATGGGCGTCACGGCGGCCGACCTCCACCAGGTGCTCCTCGCCGGCTCCTTCGGCACGTACATCAACCCCGCGAGCGCGCGGGTGATCGGGCTCGTGCCGCCCGTCCCCGTCGAGCGGATCGTGGCCGTCGGCAACGCCGCCGGCGAGGGTGCGAAGATGGCCCTCGTGTCCTTCCGCGAGCGCGAGATGGCCTTCGACCTCCTGCGGCGGGTCGAGTACGTGGAGCTCTCGGGCCAGGAGGGCTTCAACGAGGCCTTCCTCACCGCCGTGCGCTTCCCCGAGCTCGAGGAGGTGACGTGACCGAGCGCCGGCCGCTCGCGCTCGTGGTCTGCGGCGCGCTCGGGCGGGAGGTGCGCGAGATCGCCGCCCGCCACGGCTGGGACGCCGACCTGTACTCGATCCCGGCGCTTCACCACCTGGCGCCCCGGAAGATCGTGGAGGACGTGGAGCGCGAGCTCGCGGAGCTCGACGGGCGCTACGAGCGCATCGTCGTGGTCTACGGCGACTGCGGCACCTTCGGGGCCCTCGACCGGGTGCTCGAGCGCTTCGGGGCCGTCCGCACGGCGGGTCCCCACTGCTACGAGATGTTCGGCGGTGCCGAGCTCGCCGCCGAGGCCGACCGGCGCCTGTCCACCTTCTTCCTCACCGACTGGCTCGTGCGCAACTGGGAGCGAGCCGTCGTGGACGGGCTGGGGATCGGGCGGTTCCCGTTCCTGCGGAACACCTACTTCGACCACATCACCGACGTGCTGTACCTGCGGCAGTCACCCGAGCCCTCCCTGGAGGCCAAGGCCCGCGAGATCGCCGAGGACCTCGGCGTTCCCCTGGAGATCCGGGACGTGGGGCTGGGGGACCTGGAACGGAGGCTCGTCGAGCTTGTGGAGGAACCGCCTTCGTCTTGACGTCCTCTCCGAGGAGCAGGCCGAGGCGATCCACGACGCGGGCCTGCGGCTCCTCGAGGAGGTCGGCGTCCGCTTCTCCTTCGAGCCCGCCCTGCGCCGCTTCCGTGAGGCCGGCTGCGAGGTCGAGGACGATCTCGTGCGCCTGGACCGCGGGTTCGTGGCCGAGCGGCTCGCCGAGGCGCCGAGCGTCTTCACCGTCCACGCGCGCAACCCCGAGCGCTCGATCGTCGTGGGCGGTGAGCACCTCTCGCTCGCGCCGACGGGCGGCGCGCCCTTCGTGCTCGACCCCGAGCGGGGCAAGCGCCCGCCGACCGCCGAGGACCACGCGACCTTCGTCCGCTTCACCCAGGCCGTCCCCCTCTTCGACCTGAACGAGAGCGGGATCGTCGAGCCCGACGACCTGCCCGTGGTGAGCCGCCACCTGGACATGGACCTGGACGTCCTGCGGTGGTCGGACAAGCCCTACTTCCCCGTGGGCGCGAGCTACGAGGCCTCCCGCGACTCCGTGGATCTCGCGGCGATCGTCTTCGGCGGGCGCGAGGAGATCGCGAAGCGGCCCGTGATGCTCGCCATCGTGAACCCCATCAGCCCCCTCACGTACGACGAGCGGATGGCGGGCTCGCTCGTCGCCTACGCCGAGGGCGGCCAGCCGGTCGTGCTCATGCCCTTCACCTTCGCGGGGGGCACGGCGCCGCTCGCCCTCGCGGGCTCCCTCGCCCAGATCGTGGCCGAGGTCCTCGCCGGGCTGTGCCTCGTGCAGCTCGTGCGCCCCGGCTGCCCGGTGGTCATGGGGGGCGCCGTCTCCGAGCTCGACCTGCACTCCGGCCAGCCACGGTACGCGACGGCCTTCCACGGCCTCGCGATGCTCGCCGCCGGCCAGCTCGCCCGCCGCCTGGGGCTGCCCTTCCGCGGTGGGGGCGGCTTCACCGGCTCGCCGGCGCCCGACGTGGACGCGATGCGGGAGTCGCTCATGGCGCTGTGGCCCGCGCTGCTCTCCGGCGCCCACGTGATCCTCCACGCCGCCGGGTGGATCGAGGGCTCCCTCGTCGCCTCGATCGAGAAGATGGCCCAGGACCTCCCGGCCCTCCAGGTGTTCCGCGAGCTCCTCGCCGCCGAGATCCCCGTGGACGAGGAGGCCCTCGCCCTCGAGGCCTTCCGCGAGGTCGGCCCGGGCGGCACCTTCCTGGGCGCGGCCCACACCCTCCGGCACTTCCGGGAGGCGATGGCGCGCCAGCCCGCCGATGCGCTCGACCCGCGGGCCTGGCTCGAGCGCTACGAGGACCCGGGCCTTGACCCCGCGATCGAGGAGGAGCTGCGAGCCTTCGTCGCGCGCCGCAAGCGCGAGATCGAGGCGGGCGGCTGAGGTCGCCGCGCGACCGGCCCTGCCGATATCGGGCGGACCGATCGGCGGGTGCCTCCTCATCCCGCCCGCAGGGCGGAGGGCGTCACGAGGCCGCGTACCAACGGCAACGTGAGCGCCGCCGTCGCCATCGTCAGGGCCACGACGATCACGCCGAGCCAACCGGCGTACCGAACGGGAAGCATGAGCCGGTCTCCTGCGGCCGCGAAGACCAGGGCGGTCACCGGGGTGAGGAGCACCGACCCGAGCGCGACGGCGACGGCGAGCGGGATCATGACCTGGACCATCACGGCCCTTCGAAGGGTGCGGCGCTGCACGCCGGTCGCCGACAGGGCTGCCATCACCTGCCGCTGTTCGATCGCTCGGTCCGCCGACGTGACGACGATCGCGACCCACGCCACGAGGAGCGCCGCCGCGACCGCCCCCTCCGCTACGCGCCGGACCCGCAACCATGGCTCCAGCCAACGACGACGGGCGTCGGTCGCCCCGTCAACCTGCACCAGGGATCCCACGAACGCCAGCGCGTTCTCGATCCGCTCCTCGGTCACCTCGGCGCCGTCGGTTCGCACCGCGAAGTTCTGGAGTTCCCGACCCCCTGTTGCTCCCGTGATCGTGGTGGGGCGCCGCTCGACGCCTTGCACCCCATCGACGGCGCGGAGGACCCGAGGGATCCTTGCGTCGGGGTTCCACACCGAGACGAACATCGTGTTCGGCTCGGCGGCCGTAGCACGGAGCGTGACGGTGAGGTCGGACGGTTCCGAGGCGAGGATGAACGCCTGCCCCATCCCTCCGAGGAGGATGATCGCGGCCCCGAGGCCCGCGGCGCGGCCAACGACGCCGGGTTCCGCCGCGGCCGCGCACGCCCCGAGAGTCAACCCGGGCAGCGGCGCCCGCCGGGCGAGCCAGCTAGCCACGGCCCCCGTGAGCGCGGGCACGGCGAGGAGAACACCGAGCACGATCGCACCGAGCCCCAGCATGAGCGCCAGCTTCCCCACGGCAGGGGCGGCCGATGCGAGGACGAAGGTGAGGAGGAGCAGGCCAAGCCCCCCGCAGAGGAGCCATACCCACACGGGCCTCCCCCGTCGCGGTGCGAGGCGTCGGACCGCCCCGAGAGGGGTCAGCGCCACCCGCCGGATCGAGGCGAAGGACACCAGGATCGCCGCGCAGGAGACACCGACGACGATGACCACGACGATCGATGGCGGGAGCGAGAGATCGCCCGGGAACCAGCGGAACGGATCCGGCAGCAGCCGGGACGCGACCGACCGGATCCCGAGGTAGATGGGGACGCCCGCGGCCCCTCCCAACAGGGCAAGCGCCCCGGCTTCGAGGGCAAGGGCCCCCTTCAGCCTTCCCACTTCCGCCCCGATCAGCCGCAGAGCGGCGAGACGAGCCTCCCTGGAGCGGACCGAAAGTCTGGTCGCGGCCATGATCAGGCTCCCGATCGGACCGAGCACTCCGAGGACCAACACCGCCACGATCGCCACCAAGCCCAGGTCGATCGGCCTCACGAACGTGTCGATCCGAGGGCCGAAGCCGATCACCACCTGCGGTTCCACCAGCCAAGCCGCCCGTACGCCTACGTAGCCGATCAACGCGTCGGGCGAGGGCAGGCCATCGGGATCGATGATGGCCTCGACCCTCCCGGGCAGACGCTGCCGCAGCAGTGAGCCCTCGGGCGAGGACAGCAGCTCGGCCAGGGCGGGAGATGCGGCGATCTCTCCGGGCCGCGGCGGGCGGCGCAACCCTGGGGGCGTGGGCGGGTGAGGGCCCACGCTCGCCAGCGCCGCGAGGACGAGCTCCCTTCCGAGGAACTCGCCGGGGATCTGGTGCCAGAGGAGATGGGACGGCGGAGCGTCGGCTCCAACGCTCAGCGCGATCGGCGTCATCCGGATCTCTCGCTCTTGGCGGGAGCCCGCCGCCCCAGGGACCGCCAACGCGACCAGGAGCAACGCCACCCCCACGCCGAGGGAGACGACCATGAGCACCGAGCGAGCCGTTCCCGCACGGATGGACCACCAGGCGAGGCGGATCGTGAGGCTCCAGCGGACGCTCACCGCACGGCCCCGGCCACCATGCCGTCCCTCATGACCAGCTGCCTGTCCGCCACACCGGCCACGGTCGCCGAGTGAGTCGCCAGGAGGACAGCGCTGCCCTGCTCTCGCGCCGCGCGCGTGAGCATCTCGATGACCACCTCAGCGTTACGAGAGTCGAGGGACCCCGTTGGCTCGTCCGCGAAGACGACGGAGGGCCGCGTCACGAGCGCGCGAGCGACGGCGACCCGCTGCGCCTGCCCCACGGACATCTCACCGGGCCTGCGATCTCCCAGCGAGCCGACGCCGAACCGGCCGAGCCATGCACGCGCCGCCGCCTCTGCACGGGGTCGGGAGGCTCCGTTCAGCATCAGGGGGAGGGCAACGTTCATGAGGGCCGACAGGTCCGGCACGAGGTGGCCCAACTGGAAGACGAATCCGAACTCGGTCCGGCGCAACGCCGTCCGCTCGCCATCAGACACCGCGTTCAAGGGGCGGCCACGGAAGCGAACCTCGCCCGCGTCGGGTAGCAGGATCCCAGCCAGGCAGAGGAGCAGGGTCGACTTCCCGGAACCGCTCTCCCCCGTGAGCGCGAGGATCTCACCCTCTCCCAGATCCATGTCGACACCCGCGACCGCTATCGTCGACCCGAACCGCTTGCTCAGGCCCCGACACCCGAGCAACGTGTCGTCGGAACCCTGCCCTCGCGAGGAGACGAGCGCTCGGCTCCTTCGCGTACCCTTCACGTCATCTCACTCGCTTCCCGAGCTCCCTGCCACCGTGGTGCGTGATACGGCGTGCCCGGGCGAGAGCCGCCCACCTCAGTCTCATGAGCCGCCGAAGCCGTGCCCGGTTCTCAAGTAGCACGCGGCGCCCCTCCCGCGCCAGGCCACGGCTGATCTCGCCATAGATGGCGGACTCCGTCTGGCACCTGGCATCCGCGACGGCCATCCTCCTCTGCGCCGCCGAGACCTCCGACTCCTCCCCGAATCGCCGTCGCGCGACCAGCCAGGCATCGCGGGGCGTCTCGGCAGGATACCCTGCTGATCGCATGCAGGCTGCGTAGGTGGAAACCGCCTCCTGAACCCGACCCGTCAGCAGAGCGGCGTCAAGCTGCTCAAGGAGCCGCAGCCGGATGCCCTGAGGCACGTAGGTGAGGGCAGCGTAGTGGCGGAGGGATCCGTAGACGATGATCCGGGCCCGTGCAACGCATCCGCGCCGGGCATGAGTCACGATGTATCCACCCGCCAGTCTCACGCGCACTCGTGGCGAGTCTCTAGGCTCAAGGGCACGGAGGACCTCTGGGCGCATGTTCCCGGATCCAACGGACGACCCCATCGGGGCTCCCCAGAGGAAGCCATACCCGTGGGTGCGCGCGAACTCCAAGCCAAGCGGCCGGCCGGCTAGCGTCGCAGGAGCACGAGGCTCGTGGGCTCGCACAGCCGATCGATAGAACAAACCCTTGCGCCGCATACACCGGGCAGTGACGAGGTTCTCGGCCCGTTGCAGTGGTGCTGGAAGTCGCAGAAGCTCTGTCAGCAAGACCGCCTCCCAGGATCGAGATGAGCGATGCACAGGCTCCGCGAGGCGGGACAGGTCCTCCGTGCATCCCATGGCGACGAAGGTGCCGGCGAACACTGCGGCCATCAGCATCTGCCGGCGGACGGGACGGTGAGGACGGGGGCGCGAAGAACCCGTCCTCACAACGGTCCCGCGGAGGAACATCGCTCCAGAGAGGCGCTACTGTCGTTCAGCAGCCGGACGTCTTCACCGCGAAGTGGTCGATCTTGTCGTTGGCACTGTCACCGACGTAGTAGACGGCTGTGTGTGGCGCCCAGTAGAAGACGCACTCATCCGGAAGGAACGTGTGCTCATTCATGCCGCGGAAGTAGTAGCCCGTGCCGTTCTTCCCCGAGGAGACGGCGTTGTCGGCGACATCCACCTCTTCGTTGTTCTGCGCGTTGGTCTTGTGGAGAAGGAGTTCCTGTAGGCGCAGAAGTGCCCTGACTGGGTCCCGCAATCAGCATCCGCAGGCTGTGCGAGAACGACAAGGATCCCTCCTGCGAGGAACGACATCGAGAGGGCCGCAGCGGCCCAACGCCTCGCGTACGCCATGCCTTCACACCCCTTCGCATGTGTCCCGACGAGCCTCGTGCGCGCCGCGGGCGCCGCGCCTGCTGCCCACGCAGCAGCGTCGGCGGGCCCCGCTCGGCGATATCTTGCTGCCGGTATGGCATCGACATCGAGCATGGTCCCGCCACACAGGTTGGTCGGTCCCTCCACGACATGAGCGGATGGTGAGAGAGAGAGAGAGAGAGGAAGTCGCCGGATCTCCCTAGGTCAAACCGCGTAGGCCCATCTGAGCAGGTCATCACCGTCGGGCTGGCGTGCCTCCGAACGCCGGGAGGTACCCACGCCGAGTCCTTCGTGTGACGGACGCATGTCCTGGCGATCGGTCTCGCCCTGCTCGCATCCGTGCGCGTAGTCGCCCAGCTGCTACTCCGCGCTCACGCACCGGACTGGCCGGCCACCGATCGACCCAACCACGAACGCGGTGGGCGGTACCGGGTGCAGCCCGCCCGAGGCCATCTCGTACACGGCGGTGCCGTCCGGGCGGCATGTGACGAGGTGGACGCTGACCTTCCGACCCCGCCCGTTGGCCGACACAGCGCGTCGCGTGGGCCCAGGACGACCGAAGCCGTCCTCAGCCGATGGCGAAGGCCGCTGAGGGGGCGGACCGATCCGGGAGCACGTCGTCGCCGACCGCGGCGCCCTCGGTGGGGAGTGCGCCCTCCGCGCGCTACCGCGCGAGGGAGGGGTCGCCGACCACGGCGCCCTCGGTGAGGAGCGTGAGCCCGACGAGGGCGAGGGCCTGCTGGTAGGTGGTCCCGAGGGTCACACCGGCGACGAACAGGAGCACGAGGCCCGCCGCGCGCCACCGCCGCTCCGGGTACCAGGCCGCCGCCGCGGCCGTGCCGAACGCCCACAGCGCGAGCACGTACAGCCACATCGGCAGGTACAGCCGGAGCCCCGCGGTCCAGATCACGAGGATCCCGGTGATCGCGCCGTTCACCCACCAGGCGACGAGGAGCGCGAGCGCCGGGACGAGGCCGAGGAGCGCGGCCCGGAGGCCGAGGCGGCCCGAGCGCGCCGCGCTCGCGAGCAGGAGGAAGGCCGCGAGCACCGCGAGGGCCTCGGCGGCGAGCTGCGGGCCGACCGGGCCGAGGGGTCGGGGCTCGCCCGGGGCGAGGAACCCCACGTCGGCCGCGAACCCCGCCGTCTGCGAAACGACGAGCACCGCGGCGACGGCGAGCACCGCGAGCCGGTGCGCGGGGTCGCCCCGCCCGAGGGCCGGACGAGCCACCGCGATCGCCGCGAGGACGAAGGCCAGGCGCGCCACGGGGCCGAGCTCCCGAACGCCGGCGAGCGCGACGATCACACCGATCGCGGCCACGGCCCCGAGCGCCACCGCGGAGCCGAGCCGCCCCGAGCGCCACGCCCGGGCCGCGAGGAGGGCGAGCGCGAGGAGCACGAGCACCGAGGACAGGTTCAGCGCGAAGGAGCCCACCGCCGTGAGGACGCCGTAGACGGTTCGGAACGGCCCCTGCTTCGGGATGTAGATGCCCACCCGGTAGAAGGTCCGGATGAGCAGGAGCTCGGTGAGCGCGACGGCCGGCAGGGCCTCGAGGAGGAGGCCGAGCGCATCGGATCCCGCCGACCGGGCCTCGCCCCTCCTCCCGCGCGCGCCCCGAGGGCCGCCCGGCGACGCCGACCGCGGCGCCGGAGCCTCGAGGCGCTCGCCCGCGATCACGCCTCGCGCCTCCGGAAGCCGTCGAGGATCATCCAGGCGAAGGCCACCCACACCACGGCGATCGCGAGGTACGCGAAGGGCCACAGGGCGCGCCCCTCGCCGCCCTCGAGGAGCTCGGGGGAGACGTCGAGCGCCATGAAGCTCGCCACCGACTTCATCCCGTCCCGCTCCCCGGCCGCGCCGTCCCACACCGCGAGGGCCACGTCCTTGTAGTCGTCCGGGGCGAAGCTCACGTTGCCCTCGCGCCCGACGGAGAACGGCCGCGCGAACACCACCCGCCACACGCCGTCCCGCCAGGCCCCCCAGCCCTGCACGAGGGGCGTGGGGTCGGCCGTGAGCGTCCCGTTGCCGATCGCGACGAGGTTGTCCACCGGCGAGCGCCGCTCCGCGACGGAGAAGGTGTTCCCCGCGGCGCGCCCGGTGAGGAACGTATCGTCCCCCTCGAACGGGTACAGGTCCACGTAGCCGTTGGGGTGCAGGACGCGCTCGCGGCCCTGGAACCCGCGGGCGACGTCCGCCTGCCAGGCGGCGCGCCACTGCCAGATGTTCACGCTCGCCGTCGGGTCGCCCATGCAGAACGCCGGCACCTGGGTCGTGCCCGAGGCGGGGAACTGGACCGCCACGGCGTCGGTGAAGGCCTCGGTCGTGCCGACCGAGCGATCCGCCGTCGCGTCGGGCCACTCGACCTCGATGTAGAGGTTCTCGCCGTCGTTCACCGCGCGCGCGGAGATCGTGAGGCGCCTGCCCCCCATCGGGGGCACGCTCTGCTGGGCGGAGAGCGCGACGTCCACGGCCGGCACCCGGTCCCAGAAGGGATCCCAGGGATCGCGTACGGGGACCCGCTCGGACGTGCGCATCGCGACGAGGACCGGCTCCTGGGAGGCGGCCAGACGCGTGCCCGTCGCCGTGAGCAGGCCCGCCACGGCGGTCGCGAGCGCGAGAAGCGCGGCGCCCCGCCGGAGGGACGGACGACCCGCGAGCTTCCTCATGCCGGCTCCTCACATAGCGCGGTCTCCTCGGGCCCCGGCTCCACCGGTCCCACGGGCGCCTCCGCGGCGAGCGGCAGGCCCGTGCGCTCCGCCTCGGCCCGCAGCGTCGCCGCGAGGAGCGACCCCACCGCCTCGTACGGGCTGCCGCGCCCCACGACCCGCAGGCGCTCGGCGACGTCGGGCAGCCACCGCAGCACGTGGCCGGCGAGGAACGCGCGCTCCGCCTCGCCGCAGCGCTCGGCGTGCTCGGCATCGCCCCGCTCGAGCGCCCACGCGCGCTTGTAGGCGAGCACGTGGAGGAACTCGAGCTCCACGGACGCGTGGTCGCCGCGCTCGCCCGACTCCGCCAGGCCGAAGGCGCGGTAGAACCCGCCGAGGTCCGCGAGGACCTCCGTCTGCCGCCAGATCTCGCGGGCGCGGTGGTCGGTCTCGTACAGCGGGCAGTCGCGCGGGTGCACGTGGGAGAAGCGCTCCCGGTAGGCGTCCTCGAGGCGCTCCGCCGTCTGGCCCTCCAGGGCGGCCGCGAAGCCCCGCACGGCCGCGGCGACCTCCTGGGGCAGGGCCTCGGCGAGGGCGAGCGCGAAGGGGAGGTCCTCCTCGAGGAGGGCCTCCACGGTCCCGCGGGTCGGGTACGCGAGGGCCTGTGAGCAGAGCCCGAGCACCGCGCTGCGGGCGAGCTCCCGGGTCGCCTCCACCACGAGATCGGCTGCCATGCTCCCCGCCCCCCTCAGATCGAGTTCAGGTACTTCCGCGGCCGCTCGTAGAAGGGCTCCACGACCGGCAGGCGCACGACCTCCTTGCCGTCGCGGTCGTACCCGATCACGGTGTCGTCGTACATCGCCCATCGCCGGCCGCCGATCACGGCGTCGCGCACCTTCGGCCCCTTCTCGATCCGGAACTTGAACAGGATCGTCCGGGTGGCTCGGAACAGCGCGAGCACGGCGAGGAGCTCCCGCGGCGGGGCCGTGTACGTCTCGATCGCCTCGTCCACGCCCGGCCCGAACATCTGCACGAGGTACTCCCGCGGCACCCACCGCGGAGGGATGTAGTAGCCGTTCGGCTCCGTCCCGAACTGCGGGTACAGGGGGAGGGCGACCTTCGCGACCTTCACCAGGTAGTAGATGGGGTGCTCGGGGTCCTCCTCCCAGCTCCCGTCCTTGGCGATCTTCACGAGGCCCTGGAGCCGGATCTTCCCGGGGCAGACCGCCATGCAGCGCGTCTCCATCGGCAGGCCCTCGGTGAGCGGGTCGGTGCCCTCGATCCGCGGGTAGCAGCCGACGCACTTCTCCGAGACGCGGGTCGTCGCCCGGTACATCGGCTTCTTGTAGGGGCACTGCTCCACGCACTTGCGGTACCCGCGGCAGCGGGACTGATCGATGAGGACGATGCCGTCCTCGGGGCGCTTGTAGATCGCGTTGCGCGGGCACGCGGCGACGCACGCGGGGTACGTGCAGTGGTTGCACAGGCGCTGGAGGTAGAAGAACCACGGGGTGTGCGCCGGAAGCTCCGTCCCCCGCCCGTAGACACCGGGCCGACCCCTCGCGCCCGTCGCCGTGTCCTCCCACACGTTCGGCGAGGCCCACTCGTCGTCGCTCGGGAGGTACCCGATGGCCTCGTTCGCGCCGCCCTGGGCCTTGGCGGCCTCGAAGATCGTCGTGCCCCGGTACCGACCGTAGGGCGCCTTCGGCCCGGCGCGGGAGACGTCCCAGGTCTGACCGCCGGGGTTGGCCTCCTCGAGCATCGCCAGGAGCTTCGAGTCCCAGCCCCGGGGATAGCCGCCGTAGGGCTTCGTCTCGACGTTGTTCCACCACATGTACTCCTGGCCCTCGGAGAAGGTCCAGGTGGCCTTGCAGGCCATCGTGCACGTCTGGCAGGCGAGGCACCGGTTGATGTTGAAGACGAAGGCGAACTGCCACTCGGGATGGGCCTCGGGGAACCGGTAGGCCATGGTGCGACCGAGCTGCCAGTTGTAGACGTCAGGCATCGGCCCACCCCTCCCCCAGCCCGTACGTCTGCTCGATGAGCGCGCGGATGCGCTCCTCCCCGAGGGCCTCGTAGGCGTCGTGGGCGCCCGCGTAGAAGGGTCGCCGGAAGGCCTCGAGGACCCGCGTCGGCGGCCACCCCATGAGCGCGTACTCCTCGACGAAGGTCCGGGCCATCGCCTCGAGCCCCGCGAGGTCCATCGGCCGGTCCAGGACGACCCCGACGATCTCCATCGGGTCCGAGGCGTCGGGGTCCCGCAGCGGGCTCACCGTCCCTCCACCCGCACGAAGCGACCGAGCAGGTACGCCACCATCTCGGGGCTCTCGTTGCCGGGGGAGCGCCCCGTGGTGCCGGGGAGCCACTCGCCCCGCCCGCCGAGCCCGCCCGCCTCGGCGAACTCCACGCGCACGAGCGTCTCCTTCGGCACGGTGTTCACCGCGTGGTTGTCGGGCTCGTAGCCGAAGACGAAGTGGGTGGCGTCCTTGGACTTGTGGAACAGGCTGTCGGTCTGGTGCATCGGCATGGACCAGTTCCGCGTGAGCGACTGGTGCGACCCGTACCGGAAGGAGGCCTGGTAGCCGGTGTCCTCCGAGATCGCGCGCCCGTCCGGTCGGGTCTCGTGGGCCCGCACCGTCTTCTCGGTGGCGATGAAGGGCGCGTGCTTGATCATGAGGACGTCGTACGGGTAGGCCGGGTTGAACTTCACCCGCACCATGAGACGCGCCACCTTGTACCGGGGGTCGTCCGGCTTCCAGCCCCGGTACGGCCGGTCGGCGGGGTTCGCGTCCACGTAGACGTAGTCCCCCTCGCGCAGGCCGAGGTCGCGGGCGGCCTCCGGGTTCATGTGCATCTGGTGCTCGGCGACCCCCGCCTGCCGCGTGTCCGTCCGGTAGGGATCGGCGAAGTCGCTGGACCAGATGAAGTGCCAGTCGGTGACCGCCCACTGCGAGTGGGTGCTGTGCCGCTGCTTCGGCGTGAGCAGGTAGAAGCGGAACCCCTGCTCCCACAGGGGGTTCTTCGTCCGCTTCACCTCCTCCCAGGACATCTTCACGTTGCGGACGGTCCGCTCGTCCCACCCCATCGCGTCGAGCGGGATCCCGTAGTCCTCCGGGCGCACGAGGGGGTTCGTCGAGACGATGACGTTCGGCAGGTACGGCGTCGCCTCGGGCCCCTCCCGGTGGACGATGAAGTTCTCCCCGTACTCGATCGCCTCCGGGATGTCGCAGTAGGCGTTCAGCCGCCCCGTGTCCGTGAAGAACGGGACGTGGTCGTGGATCTGCTCGTAGAAGGGGATCCGCGGGTAGGTGCGGAACATCATGAGCGCGACGCCCGGCTCGCCGTACTCGCCCGCCATGAGCTTGTCGAGGTCGTAGTCGGCCGTCGTCGCCGAGCCGCCGAGCAGCCGCCGAAGGTAGACCTCGCGCCTGCCCTCCAGCTCGAACCTCCAGTGGTCCCGGAAGCGCCGGTCCCCGGTGAGATCCGTGAGCGCGGAGGCCACGCCCGCCAGGATCGCCATGTCGTCCTTCGTGTCGTAGACGGGCGGGATGCCGCCCTTCCACACCTGCAGGAACGGGTTCGAGCAGGAGGCCGTCACCTCCAGCCCCTCGAACTCGAGCCACGAGTTGGCCGCGAGGATCACGTCCGCGTACTCGCAGGACGAGGTCATCTCTATGTCCTGCGAGACGATCATGTCGATCCTGGGGTTCACGTTGAAGAGCATGTCGTAGACGTGCTTCGCGTTGTTCAGCAGATTGACGTTCGTGAACCACAGCACCTTCGTGGGGGTGGGCATGTGCGTGGTCCCGGTGAAGACCTTGCGCCCGTACTTCGGGGTGTCCACGACGAGCGGCCGGTCGCCGTGGTTCCAGTACGCGGGCTCCTCTCCCTTGGCGCGCTTGGCGACCACGATCTCCTTCGGGGAGGCGTGCTCGTCCAGGTTCTGCGCGAAGGGGTCCTCGTAGACCCAGCCGTTGAACCCCGGCCCGCTCCAGTGGGTCTCCTGGAAGAGGGCGGACTTGTAGTTGCCCGCCCACGAGTAGCACCCGGCGCCCGGCTTGCCGATGTTGCCGGTGAGCATGAGGGGCAGGTGCATCGCCCGGTTCGCCTCGGTCGCGTGGAACCAGTGGTTGATGCCCTCGCCCACGTGGATCGCCACCGGGGAGAGGGTCCAGATGTCCTCGGCCAGGCGCTCGATCAGCTCCTTCGGCGCCCGGGTGATCTCCGCCACCGTGTCCAGGTCGTAGTCGCGCAGGTGCTGGCGGTACAGCTCGAACAGGGGCGCGACCTCCACACGGGTGCCGTCCAGCAGGCGCACGCTGAAGCGGCCCTCGAGCACCGGGTCGGCGCGCATCCGATCGCCCACGTCGTCCCGGGTGATCGGGGTCGGCCCCCCGTCCCGGTCCCACACCACGAAGTCCTGGAGCCGCTCGTAGTCCTCCGGGGTGAGGCCCTGCTCCGCGAAGCTCGGCCCGTCGGGCCGCAGCGCCTTCTCGTAGCCGGGGAACACGTCCGCGGGATCCAGCCGCTTCAGGGTGTCGGTCCGCACGAGGATCGGGAGGTCGGTGAAGCGCTTGACGAAGTCGGGGTCGTACCACCCGCGGTCGATCATGAGCCGCGCGATCCCGAGGAACAGCGCCGCGTCCGTCTGCGGTCGCACCGGGATCCAGTAGTCGGCCTTGCTCGCCGGCGGCGAGTACTCGGGGGCGATCGCCACGATCTTGCCGCCCCGCTCCATGATCTCGTGGAAGAAGTGGGAGTCCGCCATCTTGTTCTCCACGAGGTTCTTGCCGACCTGGATGTGCAGCCGCGAGTTCCGCAGGTCGTTGAAGTCCACGTCGGCGTTCTGCAGCCCGTGGACGAAGGGGAAGCCCGGCGCCTGGTCCCCGTGCCACGTGTAGTTCGACCAGTTCCGGCCGCCCAGGGCCTCCTCCGGCGGCACGCCCCGCACCCTCGCGTCGAGCAGGGCGAGCATGTTGTTGAAGCGGTACATCCCGTACTTGCCGAGCACCCCGAGGAGGCCCATGCCGCCGCGCATCTTGATCGTGCGCGTGCCGGCGCCCCCCATCGCCTCGACCATCTCGGGCTCGTACCCCTCCTCGAGCAGGCGCTTGGCCCCTTCCTCGCCGCTGTAGTGCTCGGCCGCCGCCACGAGCCCGCCGGCGACGTACCGGAAGGCCTCGTCCCAGGAGACCCTGACGAACGTGTCGGTGCCGCGGGAGGTGAAGCGGTACCGCTCGCGCAGCTCCGGCGTGAGGAAGGGGTAGCCGTCGTCCGCCCACTCCTTCCAGCCCTTGCGGACCATGGGGTAGCGGAGCCGGTACGGCCCGTAGATGCGGCGCTGCATCGTCATGCCCTTCGGGCATCCCCGAGGGTTCCAGTGCGCCGTCGTGGAGTTGCCGAAGGCGTCGGTGATACGGCCCGCGTCGTAGTTCTGCTCGATCCGCATCACCACGCCGTTGCGGACGAAGGCCCGCATCCGGCAGGCGTGGGTGTCGTTCGGAGAGCAGACGAAGGGGAACGACGAGTCGTAGCGGTACTGGTCCCGGTAGACCTGCTCCCATCCGCGGTCGGGGTACGACTCGAGGGGGTTCGCCACCGTCACCGGCGCGAGCCGCCGGAGGGCGAGGCCCGCCTGACCGAGCGCTGCGACCCCGATCGCCGATCCGCCCGCGACCTTCAGGAAGGTGCGCCGGTCGATCGGCCTCATCGCGTGGCCCTCTCCTCGCACCGCTCGACCACTCGGACCTCCCCGGGCACGGACGTCGTAATGCGCACGATACACCTTCACGTTGGGCTTGTCACTACTGGTTAGACTCGGAGCGACGGCGCGCTAGGCTGGGGCGCCGACCGGAACCGAGGAGGCCGACCCATGGAGACCTGGATCGACGAGCTCGCCCGCGCGCTGGCGCAGGAGCCCCTCTCCGAGGACGAGGTGGAGACGCTCCTCGGCATCGCCCGCGACGTGGCGCACCGCGTGGAGCGGAGGATCACGCCGCTGTCGACGTTCCTCCTCGGCGCGGCGGTGGGCCGGCGCGAGGCCGAGGGGGCCGGACGCCCCGAGGCGCTCCGCGAGGCGCTCGAGACGCTCCGCCGCCTGCTGCCGGAGGCCTCCCCGGAGTGAGCGCTCCGGGGTACGCTGGTCCGATCGTGGACACCGCGGAGCGAGCCTCGGCGGAGCGGTCGGGGGCGCCCCTCGTGGACGCCTTCGGCCGTGTGGCGGACGAC
>FWPV01009557.1_pt1 | contig 16365 bp, 14 predicted proteins | sample 2228371 | NCBI WGS metagenome assembly FWPV01 (sample SAMEA103939776, study PRJEB20133) | metagenome | reverse complement strand
GGTGCGCACCTCGGCGTGAAAACGGCGGTGGGCGGCCCGTCGGGCCGCCCACCGGACGTTCGGACGAGGGGTGCTCAGCCCCCGTTGGCCGCCGGGCCGATCGGCGCGCCCCAGGTCTTCTGCTCCCGCAGGTCGATCACACCCTCGGCCTCGGCTTCGGCCTCGGCGGCCTCGGCGGCCGGGGCGTCGGCGACGCTCACCGCCGGGGCCCCGCTCTCGGCTGCCTGCACCGCCCGGGCCTCGAGGGCGCCGAGCGAGATCTCGGAGATCGCCGGCACGGGTTCGAGGTGGAACACGTCGCCCGACTCGACCAGCCCGAGCAGGGTGTGCGCCCCGGCCCTCACCCGCTCGCGCTGGTTGGCCAGGTGCTGGTCGAGGGTGGCCAGGTCGTCGAGCAGGCGCTGGCGGGCGACCTGCATCTCGCCGAGTTCGCCGAGCAGCCGCTCCCGGCGCTGATCGAAGTGCCGTCGGGCCTCGGCCTCGGCGTCGGCCAGCAGCTGGGCGGCGCGAGCCTCGGCATCGCGGAGCATGGCGGAGCTGCGCGCCTGCGCATCCTCCTCGAGCGCCGCCGCAGCCGTCTGCGCCTCGGCCCGCACCCGGTCGGCCTCGGCCTGTTGGGCCTGGGCGTGCTCGGCGGCCTCGGCGGTGAGGCGGGCAGCGAGCGTCTCGGCGTCCTTCACCATCGTCGCGGCACGCGCCTCGGCCTCAGCGATCAACCGGGCCGCGGTGGCCTCAGCCGCAGCGACGACGGCCGCGGCCTTCGCCTCGCTGTCGGCGGTGAGCCGGGCAGCGGCCGCCCGTGCCTCTTCGGTGGTGCGGGCGGCAGTGGCCGTGCTCTCGGCGAGCACCCGTTCGGCCTCGCTCAACTGCTGGCGGGACCGCTCCTCGGCCTCGGCGGTGAGTTGCCGGGCCCGGGCCTCGGCGTCGGCCACCAGCCGGGTGGCCCGCTGCTCGGCTTCGGCACTCACCCGGCCGGCGTGGACGTTCGCCTCGGCGATCATCCGGTCGGCCTGGCTCTGGGCCTCGGCGATGGTGGCGTCGGCGGTGCGCTGCGCCAGGGTGAGGACGCGACCCACGGCCTCGTCGGTCACCACCGGCGCAGCGGTCTGCGGGTGGGCATGCTGCTCGGCCCGCTCGGCCCGCTCGGTGGCCTCGCGGAGGCGCTTCTGGAGGGACTCGAAGTTCCGGGCGACCCGCTCGACGAACGCATCGACCTCCGCCGGGTCGTATCCGCGGAACTTGATGGCGAACTCGACGTCGCTGAGAGAACGCGCCTGCGGCTCCATGGAGCCAGAACACTACCCTACGTGGCGGGAATGGGAAGAGGGCTGCCGTCACGTTTCGGTCAACGGCACCTCAACGGCACCTCAACGGCGCAGGTCGAGCAGGTTCAGCCGCCGGTCAGCACCGCAGGATGAGCCCGCGCACGACGATCTGCAGGACGAGCACCGCCACGATCGGTGAGAGGTCGAGCGGCGGGGTGGCCGGGAGGACCCGTCGCAACGGTGCCAGCACCGGGTCGGTGATGGTCACCAGGGTGCCGTTCACGCGGGACATGAGCCCACCGGGCGCGAGCGGGAACCAGCTCAGCAGGATGCGGGCGATGATGGCCACGACGTACAGGGTCGTGGCGGTACACAGCAGGGACCTCACGTCACGGACCGCCGCGCGGAACTAGCGGGTCGACTCGTCGGGGTCGGTGATCCGCCGACGCTCCTCGGCCGACACCTCCACGTTGGCCGGGGTGAGGAGGTAGACGCCGCCGGCCACCTTCTCCATGGTCCCGCCGAGGCCGTAGCAGAGCCCGCTGGAGAAGTCGATGAGCCGCCGGGACAGGTCGCGATCGACGTTCTGCAGGTTGACGATGACCGGCTGACCCTCCTTGAACCGGTCGGCCACCTCCTGGGCTTCGTTGAACGACCGCGGCTCGACCGTGTGGGGCTTGGCGGACGCGCCCCCGGGGACGGTCCGCACCGACGAGCCCGTCCGCGGGCGCACGGTGACCGCTGGCACCTCGGTCTCGCGCACTGGCACCTCTCTCACCGGGGCCTCCCGCTCGCGCACGGCCCCCGACCGGGTGATGGGGCGAACGGTGCCGACCGCCTCGACCTCGGGCTCGCGCACCGGGGCCGGGCGGGCGGGACGGGACGTGGCGGCGGCCCGGGGTTCGTAGTCGTCGTATTCCTCGTCAGGACCAAGGCCCAGATAGAGCATGGCCTTGCGCCACATGCCTGCCATGGGTCCTTTCCTCCTCGGCCGGATGCCCTCGACGCCCGGCAACGGACCGCCCGCTCCGGACGAACGCTAGTGTCCCAGGATCGGCAGCGGTGATCGCGGATCATCGCGCCGGTCGCTCGCCGAACAGCGCCGTCCCCACCCGCACCATCGTGGAGCCCTCTTCGACGGCCACCTCGAGGTCGCCGGTCATCCCCATCGAGCACACCTCCAGCCCGAGGTCGTCGACGAGCCGGCGCAGCAGGGCGAACCCCGGTCGCGCCTGGTCCGGCTCGCCGGTGCGGCCCACGGCCATCAGCCCCCGCACCTCGAGGCCGGCGGCGCGGGCGGTGTCGCACAGCGCCGGGGCCTCCTCGGGCGCACACCCCCCCTTCTGGGGTTCCCCGCTCACGTTCACCTGGATCAGCACCGATGCGCCCGCGACCCGCTTCCCGAGCGCCTCGGCGATCGACGGCCGGTCGACGGTCTGCCAGCAGTCGACGAACGGCTTGAGGTGGTTGATCTTGTTCGCCTGCAGGTGCCCGATGAAGTGCAGGCGGGCCCCGGCCGACCGCAGCCCGCCGGGGATGGCGGCGAGCTTGGCGACGACCTCCTGGGCGTAGTTCTCCCCGATGTCGGCGCACCCGGCGGCCACGGCTGCGGTGATGGCGTCGGGGCCGAAGCCCTTGGTGACGGCGACGATGGTGACGGCGCCCGGGTCGCCTCCGGCCGCGACGATCCTGGCCCGCACCTCGTCGAGCCGCTCGGCGACTTCGGCCGGGGTGATCACCTCGGGGACCGTGACCGGCGGCGCGCTACTTGAGGAAGGAGGGGACGTCGAAATCGTCCTCTCCCTCCTCGTCTTCGTCCTCGGTGGCGAACACGTCCTTCAACTCGGGGACCGGCGTGGTCACGTGCCGCTCGCGCGGCCGACCCGGCCGCTCGGGCTCGCGGGGCTGGTCCCACCGGTCGAAGCCAGCGGCGATGACGGTGATCCGCACCTCGTCGCCCATCTCGTCGTCGATGACGGTGCCGAAGATGATGTTGGCGTCGGGGTGGGCGACGGCCTGGACGACCTCGGCGGCCTCGTTGACCTCGAACAGGGTGAGATCGCTGCCGCCGGCGATGGTGAGCAGGATGCCACGCGCCCCGTCGATGGCCGCCTCGAGCAGCGGGCTGGAGATCGCCGCCCGGGCCGCGGCCACCGCCCGGTTGTCGCCCGAGCCGTGGCCGATGCCCATGAGCGCCGAACCGGCGTTGGCCATGATCATCTTCACGTCGGCGAAGTCGGTGTTGATGAGCCCGGGGGTGGTGATGATCGTCGTGATCCCCGAGACACCCTGCAGGAGCACCTCGTCGGCCATCTTGAACGCGTTGAGGACCGACGTCTTCTCGTTGGCCACCGACAGCAGCCGGTCGTTGGGGATGACGATGAGCGTGTCGACCTTCTCCTTGAGGCGCTGGATGCCGGCATCGGCCTGCACGGCCCGCCGCCGGCCCTCGAACGAGAACGGCCGGGTCACCACGCCGATGGTGAGCGCCCCGAGCGACTTGGCGATCTCGGCCACCACCGGCGCGCCGCCGGTCCCGGTTCCGCCCCCCTCGCCCGCGGTGATGAACACCATGTCGGCGCCCTTCAGCACCTCTTCGATCTCCTCCCGGTGCGCCGAGGCCGCCTGCGCCCCGATCTCGGGATCCGACCCTGCCCCCAGGCCCCGGGTCAACTCCCGGCCGATGTCGAGCTTGACGTCGGCATCGCTCATCAGCAGCGCTTGGGCATCGGTGTTGATCGCGATGAACTCCACGCCTTTCAGACCCGCGTCGATCATGCGGTTGACGGCGTTGACGCCGCCGCCGCCGACACCGAGCACCTTGATGACGGCGAGATAGTTCTGTGGTCCACCTGCCATGGTCGGCATTCCCTCCGGGCTACGTGGCGTGGTTGGTCGACTCGGCGCCGCCCGAGCGCCCCCTCGTGTCGACGGCCTCCTGGTCAGCAGCGTCCATCCTCGCACGTTCGGGCCCCTCGGCGGGGCATCTGCGTCACCTCACGGTGGGATCACCGGTCGAGACGTCGATCACCTCGACGCTACCGGGCTCGTGCCGGGGCAGCTCGTTGACCAAGGCGACGAGCTTGTCCTGGTACCGGTCGGGGAAGCCGAAGCGGACGAGGATGGCGCGCTCGCTCGGCGGATCGGCGAGCAGCATCGTGAGCTCGCCGGCCTCGGTGACTCCCAGTCGCTGCACCCTCGGGCGCAGCGACGCCGGCAAGGCGTTGGCGAGCTGGGCCGCTGCGCGCCAGCTGGTGCCGGCGAACTCGCCGGGAGCGATGTTGGGCCCGTCCCCGTCGATCGGCACGTAGTCGACCGGGACACCGTCGATCACGTCGAGCACCCGGCCCTCCACGTCGATCACGCGGAAGCTCCCGTCGGCGCCTCGGAAATGGGCGATCGGGGCTCGCTCGGCGATCTGGATCGTCACCCGGTTGGGCAAGTGCATGGTGACCCGCGCCGCTCGGACCCACGGGATCTCCTCGAGGCGGCGCTCGGCACCGTCGAGGTCGGCGATGAGGATCGGCTCGCCCTCGAGGCTGGCGACGACCTCGGCCAGTCGCTCGGGGTCGGTGTACACCGCCCCTTCGACCTCCACGTCCTCGATCGACAGCAGCGGCGAGGCCAGCAGCACCAGCGCGGTGACGGACAACCCGACGGCGATCACCACAGCGATCACCCACCTCAGCCGTCGGCGTCCCTCGGCCCGGCGCACGGCGATCCGCCGGGCCCGTAGCCGGGGGTCGGGGGCGGGTGGGGAGGGTGCGGCGTCCAACTCGTCCGACACGACGACGAGGTCATCGTCGGCCTCGATCACGACCCGGGCCGAGCCACCAGCCGGTGACAGCGACCCGGCCGGAGTGATCGGATCAGGCAGGTCGTCGTCCTCGATCACGATCCGCGCCGGCGGCGGACCGAGGGTCGAGGACTGCGCGCTCGGATCGTCCGCGAACGCATGGCGCAGCTCGTGGAGGACCCGGTCCGACACCTCGTGGGCCGGCTCGAAGTCCGAGCGCTTGGTCACGGCACGGCCTCCGCCTCGTCGCAGTCGTCGAACCCGACGAAGCGGACCTCGGTGCGCAGCACGATCCCGAACGCCTCGGCCACCTTCGAGCGGACCGCCTCGACCACGGCGACGACGTCGGCGGCGCGCCCACCCTCGTCGGCCTGGACGAAGTTGGCGTGCTTGCGGCTCACCTCGGCGGTCCCGATCCGCAGCCCCCGTAGCCCGAGCGCGTCGACGAGCTCGGCTGCGGCAAGGTGTCCGGGGACCGGGTTCACGAACACCGAACCGGCGTTCTGACCTCCCGGCTGATGCTCACGACGCCACCGGACGATCTCGGCGATCTGGCGTTCGGCGGCGTCGCGGTCACCCCGGTCCAACCGCAGCCGAGCCGACAGCACGACGTGGTGGTCGTCGAGTGCCGAGCCGCGGAACCGCAGGCCGAGCTCGGCCACCGGCCACACGCGATCGTCGCCGGACCGCAGGTCGAAGATCCGTGCCTCGACCAGGACCGAGGCCATGTCGGAGCCATGCCCTCCGGCGTTCATCCGGACGGCGCCGCCCACCGACCCGGGCACGCCGACCGCCCACTCGAAACCGGTCAGGCCGGCCGACGCGCTGCGCCGGGCCAGGACCGGCAGCAACTCCCCGCCGCCCGCGATCAACTCGGTGCCGTCCTGTTCGACACCGGCCCCCAGGGCACCGAGTTGGACTGCGATGCCGCCGAACCCGTGGTCGGCGACCAGCAGGTTCGAGCCACGGCCGACCACCAACACCGACAGGCCGCTCACCTGCGCAGCGCGGCTTACAGCCCGCAGGTCGTCGACCTCGTCGGCCACGACGAACACGGCGGCGGTCCCGCCCACCCGGTAGGTCGTCAGGGTGCCGAGGGGGGCGTCTCGCCGGGCCCGGGGACCGAGCTCGGCCATCGCCGCGTCGACAGCCGCGCGCGACGCGACCGCGGGCACGCTCATCGAGCCACCTCCCGCTCCCGACGGCACGCGAGCACCTCGTCGGGCAGACTGGCGATGTCGCCACAGCCCATCGAGATGCACACGTCGCCGTCGCGCACCTCGCGGGCGAGGAACTCGACGAGGTCGGCCCGGTGCGGCAGCCAGACCACCCGAGTGTCCGGGTGAGCGTCGAGCACGGCGTTGACGACCAGCTTGCCCGTCACCCCGGGGATCGGGGCGGTTCCCGAGGGGTAGATGTCGGTGAGCACCACCAGATCGGCGGCTCGGAACGCGTCGGCGTAGTCGGGCCAGAGCACGGCCATCCGGTTGAAGCGGTTGGGCTGGAACACCGCGACGATCCGCTTCCAACCGTCGCCGCTCTCGCGAGCGGCGGTCAGCACGGCGTCGATCTCGCTGGGCAGGTGGGCATAGTCGTCGACGAAGGTGGCCCCCCCGTGCTCACCGCGCACGTCGAAGCGACGAGCGACACCGCCGAAGCGGTCGAGGGCGGCGATCGCGGCATCGACGGGCACGCCGAGCTCGAGCGCCAAGGCGAGAGCACCGCACGCGTTGCGCACGTTGTGAACCCCGCGAAGCGGCAGGTGCACCTCGCCGAGCAGTTGACCACGTCGCTCCACGCGGAACCCGAACGCTCCCCGTTCGGCGCGCAGGTCCACCGCCCGGACGTCGGCGATCGCGGAGGTGCCGTAGCGCACGATCCCCGCGTCGGGCCCGAGGTCATCGGCGAGGCGGGCGCACACCGGATCGTCGACGCAGAGCGCCTTGGGCCCGGGGATCTGGCGCAGGTAGCGCTCGAAGCCTTCGACGATGGCCGCGAAGGAGCCGTAGTGGTCGAGGTGGTCGGTCTCGACGTTCGTGAGCACCGTGGCGTACAGCGGCAGCTCGAGGTGGGTGCCGTCGCTCTCGTCGGCCTCGACGACGAACCACGGCGATCCCGTCCACGCCGCGCCCACCCCCACGTCGGCCACGTCGCCACCGATGACGAAGCTCGGCCGCCAACCGGCTTCGGCGAGGATCAACATGAGCATCGACGACGTGGTCGTCTTGCCGTGGGTCCCAGCGACCGCCACCGACCGTGCCTGGGCGCACAGCGAGGCGAGCATCCCCGCCCGTGGCAGCACCGTCACCCCCGCCTGGCGCGCCGCGTCGAGCTCGATGTTGTGCTCCGGCACGGCGGTCGATGCAGTGACCGCGTCAACGCCGACCACGAGGGCGCGGTCGTGGCCGACGTGCACGTCGACCCCACCGGCGCGCAGGCGCTCGAGCACCGCCAGCTCGCGCAAGTCGCTGCCGGACACCTGGTGACCCATCTGGGCGAGCGCGAGCGCAATGGCGCTCATTCCCGGCCCGCCGACCCCCACGACGTGGTAGCGACCCGGGCGTGACAGGTCGAGCGGTGGGACGGGCGGCTCCAACGCCCAGCTCGGCCGAGGTGACGGCGCGACGACGTCGGTCACCGCCGGGCCACCTCGTCGACGAGTGCGGCGATCGCGCCTTGCCGATGGACCTCGCCGAGCTGGTGCGCCCGGGCACCGAGGGACAGCCGCGCCTGGCGATCGCAGCGGAGGCGTTCGATCTCGGCACCCAGGCGACCGGCGCGCAGATCGTCCTCGGTGAGCAGCACCGCGGCACCCGCCTCGCTCAGCCACCGGACGTTGAGGGTCTGGTGGTCGTCGGCCGACGCCGCCCACGGCACGAGCACCGCCGGGGTACCCGTGACCGCCACCTCGGCCACCGTGCTGGCTCCGCCCCGCCCGACGAGGAGGTCGGCGGCGGCGTACGCCGCTGGCATGTGGTCGTCGAAGCCGATCACGTCGTACAGGATGCCGTCGTCTCCGCGTCGGGCGGGCATCGCGGTCGACATGAACCGCTCCCCCACGACGTGGCGCACGGCCAGGCCTCGGTCGGCCACCGACGCCGCGACGAACGCCGTCACGGCCTCGTTGAGGACCCCAGAGCCCTGGCTTCCGCCCAGCGCGACCAAGAACCGATCCGCCGGCACGCCGAGTGCGGTCCGCGCGCTCGCGCGATCGCGCTCGCGGTCCACCTCGAGGATCGCTCGACGCACCGGGGCGCCAGTGAGGACCGCACGCGGCAGGGTCGAATCCGGGAAGGCGACGGCGCACGCGGCCGCCCATCGGGCGGCGATCTGACTCGCCCGACCGGGTCGCCGGTCGTAGCTGACCACCACGACGGGCACGCCGAGCCGGCGGGCCGCCAGCACGGCAAGCAAGCTGGCGTAGCCACCGACCGACACCACGACCTGCGGACGCAGCTCGCGCAGCAGGGCGATGGCGGCCCGGCGCGCCGTCCACAGCTTGGGCACGAACCCCAGGTTCTGCCGGTCGAGCCGTCGCTGGAGGCCGACCACGTCGAAGAAGGTGTGAGGGAGCCCGGTCGGGGGCACGAGCCGGGTCTCGATGCCGCGGCGGGCTCCGACGTAGTGGATCGTCGAGGGGTCGTGGCCGGCGGCGACCAGTGCTTCAGCCACCGCCAGCGCCGGCAGCACGTGGCCCGCAGTGCCCCCACCGGTGACGATCGCGAAGCAGGTCACGTCCCGCACGATGCCACGGGCGAGCGCACCGGGGCAGGCATCCCCGGCCTGTCGGGCGACGCCGCGGTCATCGGGCGTGGCGGGCGACATTGAGCAACAGGCCCGCGGCAGCCAAGCAGACCAGCAGCGAGCTGCCGCCGAAGGAGATGAACGGCAGCGTCAGGCCCGTGACCGGCATCATCCCGGTCACACCGCCGACGTTGATCGCCGCCTGGACGAACAGCCAGGCCGCGATCCCGCCCCCGAGGAGCATCCCGAACCGATCGCGCGAGCTGAGCGCCACCTGGAGGCCGAAGAACGTCAGTAGGGCGAAGCCACCCAGTACGGCGACGACACCGACCGAGCCGAGCTCCTCGGCGATGATGGCGAAGATGAAATCGCTGTGGGCGAGCGGGACGTACCCCCACTTGCCGGTGCCGGCACCGACGCCCACGCCGGTGGGTCCGCCGCTCGCGATGCTCACGAGTGCTTGGTACACCTGGTAGCCGTGATGCTCCTTGGTCCCCTCGAGGTCCAAAAACGCCGTCCAGCGCGCCAGGCGGCGAGGCGAGCTCGACACGAACGCGAGCCCACCGGCGGCGAAGGCGCCCGCGGCGAACACCAACGGCAGGAGCGGGATCCCGCCGATGAACAGCACCGCGAACACGATCGCGGCGACGACGGCGGCCGAACCGAGATCACCCTGGGCGACCGAGAGCCCACCGCCCACGGCGAGGGCCGCGATGCACGGCCAGAACGCCGTTCGCAGGTCGCCGAGCCGAGCCTCGTGCCGGGTGAGCCGGTCGGCGCACCACAACAGCAGGGCCAGCTTCAAGAACTCCGAGGGCTGGAACCCGATCGGGCCCACCTGCACCCAGGCCCGCGCCCCGTTCACCGACACCCCGATACCGGGCACGAACGGCAGCGTCATCAGCGCAAGCGCGACCCCGAGCACGGGTGTCGCCAGATGGCGCCACCAGTGGATGGGGGTCCGATAGGTGATCGCCATGGCGGTGACCCCGAGGGCGGCCCACAGGACCTGCTTGGAGAAGAACCGCCACGGTGATGCACCACGGTGGAACGAGGTGATCGACGAGGCCGACAGGACCATGACCAAGCCGATCAACACGAGGGCGAACACCACGCCGGCGATCCAGTAGAACGAAGCCGGCGGCGGTCCGAGCGGGCGACGGTCCACGGCCCGGCGAGCGGGGTGCCGGCGCCGGGCAGCGGCTCGCTCGTACGCCTGCCGACGCCGGTCGCCGAGCACGGTCGTCGCGTTCATGACGGACCCTCCTTGTGCGCGGCGGCCCTGGACCGAGCCGCACCCGTCACTGCCTGGACCTGCCGGGCGAAGTCCTCACCCCGTTCGGCATACCCGCCGTACCAGTCGAAGCTGGCACAACCCGGCGACAACAGCACCACGTCACCCGCCCTGGCCAGCGCCGCAGCCGCTTCCACCGCCTCGGCCATCGACCGAGCACGAACGACGCGCGGTACCCCCTCGAAGGCGACCGCCACCTCCGAAGCGGCCTCCCCGATCGCCACCACCGCCCGAATCCGCTGCGGCTCGGCCGCCATGGGCCGCAGATCGAGGCCCTTGTTGCGCCCGCCGGCGATGAGCACGACCGAGTCGAACCCCGCGATGGCGGTCGCCGCGGCATGAGGCGTGGTCGCCTTGGAGTCGTCGAACCACCGGACGCCGTCCGCCTCGGCCACGAGCTCGATGCGATGGGGCGGCCCGACGAAGTGTCGTAACGCGCTCGCGATCGCCGCAGGTCCGGCCAGACCCGTCTCGGCGACGAGCGCCGCCGCGGCGAGGGCGTTGGTCAGGTCGTGGGGCAGGCCGCGGCGGAGCTCGTGGACCGAGCCGAGCTCGCCGTGGGGGGTCACCAGCACGCCGTCATCGACGCGGTACTCGGCCGGCGCGCTCGGACCGAACCGGACCCGACGGCACCTCACCTGCTCCAGGTTCCGGCGCACGATCGGGTCGTGGAAGGCGCCGACCGCGACGTCGGCGGGCCGGGCGTTGGCCCAGATCCGAGCCTTCGCGGCCTCGTAGGTGGCCATCGACTCGTGCCAGTCGAGATGGTCCTCGGCCAGGTTCAGCCAGGCGGCGGCGTCGGCTCGGAACGTCGGTGTCCACGCCAGGCGGAAGCTGGTGCACTCCACGACCAGCGCATCGAGGTCGAGATCGATCGCGGTCACGAGCGGCACCTCGGTGTTGCCAGCAGCCACCGACCTCCACCCGGCCCGCTCGAGCATGGCCACCGCCATCAGCGTCGTCGTGGTCTTGCCGTCGGTGCCCGTGACGGCGAGCAGGGGCCGGGGACCCCCCGGGCGAGCCTGCTCCCACTCGTACGCGAGGTCGATCTCCGAGCGCAGCGGCACCCCGACGGCGTGGGCCGTGCGCACGACGCGGTGGCGCTCGGGCACCCCCGGCGCCGGCACCACGACCGACGAGCTGCGCACGAGCGCAGCGAGGTCGTCGTCGGCGAGCGGCCCGGCCACCAGCTCCAGTCCGAGCTCCCGGGCCCGCTCGGCGCGGGCCGGGCTCGGGTCGTCGTCGACGACCACGACCTCGTAGCCGCGCGCCTGCAGGGCGCGAACCGTCGCCTCACCCGCCACCGCCAGTCCGTAGACGAGCACCCGGTCGGTCACGGCGCCACCCGTGCGAGGTCGACCATCCGGGTGAAGTCGGCGATGAACAGCCCGAGGGCGGCTGCGACGCAGATGCCCCCGATGATCCAGAAGCGGATGATCACGGTGGTCTCGGGCCAACCGGCCAGCTCGAAGTGGTGGTGGATGGGCGACATCCGGAACAGCCGACGAGTACGTCCCGAGGCCTTGAACACCGCCATCTGGAGCGCCACGGAGCCGGCTTCCATGACGTTGATGCCGCAGATCAGCGGCAGCAGCAGGTGGGTGTTGGTGGTGACCGCGAGCAGACCCAGCGCGGCACCGATGCCGAGTGCGCCCACGTCGCCCATGAAGATCCGCGCCGGGGCGGCGTTCCACCACAAGAACCCCCCGCACGCGCCGGCGAAGGCAGCGGCCAGCACGGCGAGATCGAGCGGGTTGACCGTGCCACCCTGGAGCACCCCGTAGATGTCCGGATTGCGGAACGACCAGTACCCGATGACGGTGAAGGCGCCGAATCCGAGCAGACCCGAGCCGGCCGCCAACCCGTCGAGCCCGTCGGTCACGTTCACGGCGTTCGTCGTGGCCCAGGTCATGAGAGCGGTCCAGACCACCCACACCCACCAGGGCACCACCCATCCCGGGTAGTCGAAGCGGGTGAACGAGATCGTCTCGCTGATGTCGGTCGCCGCCACGAGCCACCAGGTGATGCCGCAGGCCAGCGCGAACGACACGTAGCCCTTCTGCTTCCAGAACAGCCCCCGGTTGTGCGCCTTGCGCACCTTGATCCAGTCGTCGAGGAGCCCCATGAAGGCCATCACGAAGATCCCGACCCACACGATCATCGCCTGGTTCGAAAAGGCGAGGCCCTCCCGGGCGTGGGCGGCGACCCAGCCGACGAACGCCGCCCCCACGATGGCCAGGCCGCCCATGGTCGGTGTGCCCGATTTGGCCTGGTGGTGCTCGGGTCCGTGGTCCTCCTTGCCCAGGATCGGCTGACCCTTGCCCCGCGTGCGGAAGAACGAGATCAAAAAGCGGGTCCCGAACAGCGAGACCCCCATCGCGGTGGCGGCGGCGATCATGACAGCGATCACGTGAGGTGCTCCAACAGCTCGCGGGCCACGATCCGGTCGTCGAAGGGCACGACCGTCGACCCGATGGTCTGGGTGGTCTCGTGACCCTTGCCGGCCACCAGCACGACATCGCCGGGTCGAGCGGCTCGCAGCGCAGCGCCGATCGCCGATCGCCGGTCCGGCTCGGTCGAGACCCGATGACGGTACTCCGGCGGGACCCCAGCGACGATCGCGGCGATGATCGCCTCGGGGTCCTCCGATCGGGGGTTGTCGGAGGTGACGATGACGACGTCGGCCAGCTCAGCGGCCACCGCGCCCATCTCGGGTCGCTTGGCGCGGTCACGGTCGCCGCCGCAGCCGAACACCACGATCACCCGCGCGCCCGGCGTCGCGGGGGCCACCGCCGAGATGGCCTGGCGCAGCCCGTCCGGGGTGTGCGCGTAGTCCACCAAGACGGCGAAGTCCTGCCCGGCATCGACCGGCTCGAGCCGCCCGGGCACCGGCCGGGCGTGCCCCAGGCCGGCCACGACCTCGTCGACACCAAGGCCGAGCTCGACCGCGGTCGTGGCGGCTGCCAGGGAGTTCGACACGCCGAAGCGCCCACCGACTCCGACGCGCACCCTGCGGCCCCGCCAGGTGTAGGCGTGGTGGAGCGGGCTGACCTCGACGTCGCCGAGCTCGTCGACCGAGTACGGCACGACCGGGATCTCGACCGAGTCGGCGAGCAGCCGGCCGCGGACGTCGTCGACGTTGACGACCGCGCGGTCGGCGAGCTCCGGCGTGAACAAGCGCGCCTTGGCGGCGAAATACTGCTCCTCGGTGCCGTGGAAGTCGAGGTGGTCGCGGCCGAGATTCGTGAACACCGCCACGCGGAAGTGGGCCCCCTCGACGCGGTGCAGGGCGAGGGCGTGGGAGGACACTTCTATGACGACGGTGTCGGTGCCCGACGCGACGAGTGACGCCAGGTGGGCCTGCAGATCCGTCGCCTCTGGTGTCGTGTAGGCACCCGTGAGCGTGCCCGACATCACCGCAGCGCGACCAGCGTGGGCGAGCACGGACGTCAGCAGGTGGGCCGTGCTGGTCTTGCCGTTGGTGCCGGTGATGCCGACGAGCACCAGCCGGTCCGCCGGGTGCCCGTGTACGGCCGCGGCCACCTGGCCCATCGACCGTCGGACGTCGTCGACCACCACCTGCGCCACGGGCAGATCGAGCGGACGCTCGCACAGCAGGGCCACGGCGCCGGCGGCCACGGCGGCCGCGGCGTGATCGTGCCCGTCGGTGTGCTGGCCCGGCACGCAGCAGAACATCCAGCCCGGCTGGACCCGTCGGCTGTCGTGGGTGATCCCGTCGACCACCGGGTCGGGACCGGGGAGCACGACCGACCGAGGAGCCACCCCTCGGGACTCGGCGAGGATCGCGGCGAGCGGACGGCTCACCTGGACCTCACGAGGCCGGACACCCGGCGTCGCCGGGACTGGGCTCGATCTGCAGCTCGTGGATGACGACCTGGGCCAGGTCCGCGAACACCGGGGCGGCCGCCGTCCCGCCGAAACGATCTCTCGTGGTGGGATCGGGCTCGTCGATCGACACGAGGATCGTGACCTTGGGCTGCTCGGCCGGGAAGAAGCCGACGAAGGTGGCGAAGTACGCGCGCTCGCCCGAGTCACCCTCGTAGGTGCCGTTGTCCTGCACCTTGTAGCCCGTCCCCGTCTTGCCGGCCACCGAGATGCCCGGCAGCTGCGCCAGCCGAGCGGTGCCCTCACACACCACGTCGGTCATGAGCTCGCGCATCTGCGTCGCGGTCTCGGGGCGCAGCACCGGGCGGGTCTGCGCCGCAGGCGAGGCGATGAAGTCCCCCGCACCGTCGATCGTGCCCCGGACCAGTTTGGGCGACACGTACACCCCGGCGTTCGCGACGGCATTCACCGCCGCCGTCAGCTGCAGCGCCGTCGCGGCGAAGCCGTAGCCGTAGGACACCGTGACGCGTTCGGTCCCCTGCCACTGCGACGCCGGTTTCACGATGCCACGCGATTCACGGGGGAATTCCAACCCGGTGGGCTGCCCGAACCCGAACGCTTCGAGGTACTGGCCGAGGGTTTCGCTGCCGAGCCGCTTGGCGACCAGCCAGGTGCCGATGTTGGAGGAGTGGACCAGGATGTCGCGCACCGACATCGCCTCGACGTCGTGGGGGTAGGCATCGGTGATCTTGAACTCGTACGGGGAGTCCTGACCGAACACCAAGAACCCGGGCACGTCGAGGTAGGTGTCCGGGGTGACGACGCCTTGGTCGAGGGCGGCGGCAATGCTGAACACCTTGGCGACCGACCCCGGTTCGTACGCCTCCACGGCGGCCAGGTTGCCAGTCGTGGTCCGGACGGTCCCGTCGTCGCCCCGCCGGACGCTGGCCACCGCATACAGCTCACCGGTTTCGACGTCCATCACGACCGTGTGGCCGCCACGCGCCTGGAGCTCGTCCACCCGGGCCAACAGGGCCTGCTCGACCTGGTATTGGATGCTGCGGTCGAGGGTGAGCACGAGGTCCGTGCCGGGTCGGGCGGGCTCCAGGACGCGACTGGCGCCGGGCATCGACCGTCCGCTGCCGTCGAGCTCTTTGACCATCCGGCCGTCGGTGCCCTGCAGCGTGGCGTCGTACTGCAGCTCCAGGCCGGTCGCCCCCGCGCCGAACGGGTCGGTTCGGCCGATGACACCGAGCCCGAGGTCGCCGGCGGCGCGGATCCGCTCGGGTTCCTCCACACCACCCACCCCCGCGAGATCGAGGGCCAAGACGGCGGCCGCGGTGTCGTCGTCGACCAGGCGCGCCACGTACACGAACTGACGACTCCGATCAGCGAGTTCACCGGCCAGCTCGGCCTCCTCCTCGGGTGCCAACCGCAGCACGCTCGCCAGCACGTGAGCCGTCCCCACCGGGTCGACCACGGCGGTCGGGTTCGCATAGATCGAGACCGACGGCACCGAGATCGCGAGCTCGGTGCCGTCCCGGTCGAAGATCGTGCCGCGGTCGGCGCGCAGCACGACGCTCGTCTCGCGCTGGGCCAACCCCGCCTCGCGGTAGTCGGCCGCTTCGACGGTCTGGAGGATCACGACCCGGCCGACCAGCAGGCCGAACACGATGGCCGCGAGCACGAACACCGTCAGCAGTCGGCGCCGTGGGACGCCGGCGCGGAACCGCACCGCTCGAGGAGCCGGTGCTGGTCGCCGACCGAGATGGGGCTCGACCCGACGACTGCGCGCCTGGTCGCGGTCCGTGCGGCGTTGACGCGGTGGTGCGGCGCGCTCGGACCCCGCTTGGCGTCTCGACGGCGGGCGGGCCCGTTCACGCGACGTCGGGCCCGACGGTGGGCGCCGAGTGCGAGCTTCGAGCGTCGGCGCGAGGCCGTGGCGACGGCGACCGGCCGGCCCGGTCGCACCTCGCTCGACCGCGGGACGCCGCCGATCGGTCACGGGGTCACGCCCACCTGGGCTTTGACGGCGCCGTACGCAGCGAACGGATCGGTCTGCGGCGCCGCGATCGAAGGATCCACACCACCGGTCGACACCAGTACTTGTTCGACCACCCCGGGCTCGATCGCGACGAACTCGGTCCCCGAGCCGGGGACCATGCCCAGCGCGGCCGCCTCCACCGCCAGCCGGGCCGGGGCCCTCAACGCGGCCCGCTCCAGCCGTAGCTGGTCGAACCTCGCCCGCTCTGCTGCGACGGCTCGCTCGGTGCGGTCGAGCTCGAGCTGGTGTTGGGCCAGGCGGGTCTGGAACGCCGTCACCCCGAGCAGCAGGCTGAACACCAGCGCCCCGATGACCACGAGCAGGCCGACGGTGCGGCGCCGGGTCGGCACGACCCGCAGTTCTGGGCGCGCCGACG
>FWPV01009556.1_pt1 | contig 16368 bp, 11 predicted proteins | sample 2228371 | NCBI WGS metagenome assembly FWPV01 (sample SAMEA103939776, study PRJEB20133) | metagenome | reverse complement strand
TTCTAATGCAGTAAGGAAGGCTGTTGTGATGCTCCAGGCCGTAGTGGTCAAAAATGGTTTCGACAAACGAAAGGAATAACCCGGTATCTAACCCCTGGTAAGCATCCCATGCCCTTTTTGCTGGCTTGCCAGTGATGCTTTCAAATACCCTTGCAAGTTCCTTTATTGTGTCCATCAGCCAGGCATCTAATGTGGTTCCCTTTTTTGTCGTGCGCTCTATAACAGAGATTTCAGATTCTATCCCTTTGGATAGCTGCGCCAATTTATCTAAAAAGGCATGGTATTCATTTAATGCCGGTGAGTAATCCTCAATGATCACCTCTTGATTATCCGGCATCATCATTTGCTTTCTGTCACACGTTTGAGAAAAGCATTTAAGCAGCGGGACAAGGGATTGCTTCGGCCCAAGTTTTGATTCGAGCCTCAGACCCATGTTGACAACTTTTCCGACATGATTTTTAAATTGCCTCAAGAATCTAACGGCATCCGAAGGCCTTACATCGTCTTCAACATAGCCGCCGGCAATATAAGCTTTGTAGATTTCTAAAGCTTTTGCAATCCTTGCTATTTGGTCGGCGGAAGGTTCGACTTTGATTGCTTGCTTGAGTTTTGATGCAAGGTCCATTTGCGCGCTTCCTGAAAACGCCCTGGTGGTGAATCAGAGGAAAGCCGGCCCAGGATAGCCGGCCTTATCGGAAAGGTTCATGACGCCTTCCCTATCCCCTGAAATTTTTTGTTCAGTTTATCATTTTTTGATCACCCTGCAAGACCATGAAAGTGGTTGCGTATAGGTTGCGGATTGACCCCTAAAAACCGCGTTTTTTGACTTGTCGCGCCTAATGATTTCAATAAGTTACAAGCTTCTCTTGCATCTGTCACGCCGGAGGCCGAGGGTTCAAGTCCCTTCGACCCCGCCAGTCAATCAGAGGGGGCCAGCCAGTGCGGCGGGCTCCCTTTATTTTTGGAAAGTGTTGTGTGCCTGCAAACCTTTTGATGCCGACCGTTAGCCGCTACGTTTGTACTCTGCCGATAGCATGAATGTTTGTCCTGGCAGAACCGATCACCCTGAAGTTTCTCACGCGGCCGGCACAAAGCGTCAGGCGGTCGGCAAGGTCTGAAGGGTCGCAGCCCTGTCTAACTCTCCAGGCGGATGGCAACCATCTGAATATTGGTCATGTCCTCTATGGCAAACCGCACCCCTTCCCTACCGACGCCACTCTTGCGGTTTCCTCCATACGGCATGTGATCGGCACGAAAGACCGGCGTGTCGTTGATGATGACACCCCCGAAGTTCAATTGACGAATGGCCTGGAATACGCGGTTGACATCACGCGTGAACACTCCTGCCTGGAGTCCGTATGCAGTGTCGTTAGCCTGCCTTAGAGCATCTTCGAAATGCTCACATTGAATGACCGAGGCAACGGGCCCGAAGATCTCTTCAGCAACAACTTTCATGTCCGGCTGCACGCTGGTCAGGACAGTCGGCCAATAGACTCCCCCATCGCGCTTTCCGCCCGTGGCGACCTGCGCCCCGCCCACTTGAGCCTCGGTGACCCAGCTGGCAACGCGCTCCGCCTCACCGATGTCGATCATCGGCCCGACATCCACCCGCTCATCCAGAGGATCGCCCACAACCATAGCCTCGCTCGCCCTGACAAACTTCTCCAGGAAAGGCTCGTACACCGCTTGCTGGCTGTAAATCCTCTGCACCGATATGCACACTTGACCCGAGTTGTAGTAAGCTCCAAGGGCACAGCGCTTGGCAACATAATCAAGGTCCGCATCCGGAGCGAGAATGACCGGGGAATTATTGCCGAGCTCCAAGGTAACTCTTTTTATGCCGGCGATTTCCATGATCCGCTTTCCCACCGCAGGGCTGCCTGTGAAAGTCACTTTGGCCACGCGTGGGTCCGAAACCAGCCATTCCCCTACCGTTGCACCCGGTCCCACCACAAGATTGACAGCCCCGGGCGGCATTCCGGCCTCCATTAAGATCCTGCAGAGTTCGACAGCTGTGAGAGGCGTGCTCGTCGCCGGCTTGAGCACCACCGCATTGCCCGCCGCCAGAGCCGGCGCTACCTTGTGTGCAACCAAGTTGAGGGGAAAATTGAAAGGGCTGATCGCAGCCACAACACCAACCGGGCGCCGTGCAAAATAGCCAAAATACCCTTCTCCCGAACTGGCAGCATCGAGTGGTACTGTTTCGCCGTGAATCCTTTTGGCTTCCTCCGCTGCAACGGTGAACGTGTTGACCGCCCTATCCACTTCAAGCCTTGCGTATTTCAATGCCTTGCCGGCTTCAGCCGCGATTGTGCGCGCCAGATCTTCTGTTTTTTCCGCAATAAGAACCGCCGTGCGCGCCAGTAGCGCGCTTCGCTTATGGGCCGCCATGGAGGCCATTACGGATGCCGCATCTTCGGCTGCCCGCAGCGCCGCGTCCACCTCTTCGTGCCTGGCGCTGGGCAGAACGCCAATCACCTCACCAGTGTATTTGGAGCGAACCTCCAAAATGTCACCACCAGTTACCCATTTCCCATTGATAAGCAGTTTGAATTCCATCGATATAACCCCTTTGTTTGTCGCGCAACACTCTTATTCCACCCTGCCGGTCACCGCTTGTCTTACAACCTTCACCAGGTACAGCTCCACGCACTGGGGTGTCCTAAATAAAGCGGGCCTGCAAGGGTGTTGATACAAAGTTGGGAGGAGACTTCAAACAGAGCAATGCTTCTGCTATTGGGCATCTCCATGAAACCACCAGCAAATTTTACCGAGGTCAAGGGGCTTCCCGCCCTCAGGAGAGTTTCCTGACGGTTACAAAGTGTTCCTGCATGGCTATGGCACCACCGGCGGGATCCCATAGATCCAAGCCTTTTGACATGAGGCAGTTGTCCGCCACTCCCTTTCCCAAAGCACGGCTTTCGACTGTCAAAGTATGTCCAAAACCGTGCACCATGAAAACCGCTTCAGGATGGATGAATTCGGTCAGCATCACTTTGATTCCACCAACATATCCATCAGCGGCTATTTCCACTTCTTCGTCGTCGACAATTTTCATTTCCGCTGCAACCGTCTTATTCAACCACAGGACATTCTCAGCCATTTGCTCATTAAGAAGCCGATTGTTTACGGTGTGTCCCTGCGTGTGTACCGGGCAACGACCAAATGCCATGCGGAACATTCCCTCGGGAGGTTTCGCCGGTGCTTCATACGGCTTGAGAGAAGCCAATCCCTGGCCTTCTAGCTTCTCACTGACGACCTCAATCCTCCCGCTCGCGGTCTTGAATTTCAACTCGTGCACTTTGCGATAGACAGGTCCGTCGCTCAAAGGGACCATGCCGGTCGCATCGAAATCCCTCATCGCAACGCCGGTGCCTTCCAACTGGTAATGCCAGATGTCCTCGATGGAATCAAAGGCAAGCGCATTCATGCCCAGTCTCCTGGCCAGACCGGTAAAGATTTCCCAGTCGGCCCGTGAATCAAAGCGCGGCTCTTGGGCTCTGTGGCGCAGGAAAAAATACGGTTTTAGACCGTTCTTGCAGGCCACAATGCTTTCCCGTTCAAGGTAAGGGGATAAGGGCAGCACCACATCGGAAAACCATGCCGTGTCGGACCAGCTGAAGGTGACCGAAAGCATAAAATCCAATTCATTGAAAGTGTTCTTCAAGACGGGCGGATCTGGAAAGCCCATCAGGGGATCATGCCGATAGGCGATGTAAGCCTTGATGGGATAAGGATCCTCGGTCTCAATGGCCTTGAAGGCGAGATGCAGCAATCCTGGACCGGCATCAAAATGTTTGTAGCGCCAGCCGACGCCATCGACTCTTTTCTCTTCCGGCTTGGGGAATAGGTCCGCCAGTTTCTTCAGTCCCTTGCATCCCACGTCAGACGGGCTGTTGGCCACGGCAAGGCCGCCCTTGGCCCCTATGGAGCCCAACAGCGCATTGATGAGATAAATGGAACGGGAGACATAAAAAGAATCCCTGTAGCGTGCGGTCATCCAACCGGGATGCCAGACAACGGCCGGTCTCGCACCGGCCAACTCTTTGACAAAGCTGACCAGGTCATCCGCCGGCACCCCCGTCTCCCCCTCCGCCCATTGCGGAGTGTAAGGTCGAATAAACTCTTGCAGCCGGTTGAAATCCTGCATCCACAGTCGTACAAATTCCTCATCGTACAATTGTTTGTTCAACAGTACATGAATGACAGCCAAATTGAACGCGTAATCCGAACCCGGTCTGACCAGGAAGAAGTTATGAGCTTTGCTCGATGACACCGTTGACCGTATGTCAATGACGCTGAGTTTGCAGCCATCCTCCATGGCGGCTGTGAGGTCATTGACTTCTTTGACATTGATTGCCTCGAAAATGTTCCTGGTCTGCAGGACGACGTGCCTGGCGTTCTTCAGATCGTAGACAACTCCTTTGCGGCCAAATCCGAACAATGAGAGTGCCGCATGTTGAACATTTCTGGCACATGAGGCATCGTGATTGGAGTAATTGGGCGACCCGAGACCCCGAACGAATGCCTGGTGCAGATCACGAAACGGCCCCCCGCGGTCGGAGAAAAGAATACTACGACTGCCGTGCTGCTCGCTCACTTCCCTTAAACGACCGGCTGTGTAGTCCAGTGCTTCATCCCAGGAAACCTCACGCCATTTGCCTTCACCCCGTTTTCCAACTCGAATCAGAGGGAATTGAGGACGTTCATTATCATTGATCAAAGCCAGCCCGGCGGCGCCTCGAGCACAGATCGCCCCTTCGATGCCGGACGCGTAGGGATTGCCCTGGACAAAAGCACAAGAACCATTTTCCACATGCGCCTCAATTGGGCAGCGCACCGTACACATGCCACAAATGCTATAAACCTTTTTAATCGCCATCCTGTTCTCCCAAAGTCTATCATACCCTAACCGGCTTCGATCCCATCGACCCTTGCCCGCTGCTAATTCCGCTTCCAAAACTTGTTGAATATTGTCGGTCACTATGCCACATTTCACATAACGCATTCAGGGCAAAAAATCCACCTCCTTTTCACCATGGATAGTTGATATGCAAAGCAACGGTAGACCTTATGAACGGTGAGCGGGACTCGGAACCGGTGAAAACCTCAAGGCCATAGCGCTCAGGACCCGATGCGGAGATTTTTTTGGCCTGCGCGCTATGTCACTCTTGACATAACCTATAAGCTCGCTTATAAAAGGAACGTCAACTTCATACAATGTTCCACTATTTCAGAAATCGGGCCGAGGTCGGCGGCCCGATTTTTTTGCTCGGTAAGACTGCCGGCCTGCGTTTGTGCATGACTGCAGAGACTGGCATCTGACAACTAGTTTCCAACTCGCGCGGAAATCGTCGTGAGAATTGACGAATAATACTTGTTAAAAAAAGAAACTTTCATTTTTATGCCTTCAGCCACGGATGGGTTTCGCTCCACTCCACCCATCCTACGGCACTGCCCGCAACCACTTGGTGTAAGAGAGATGAAGTCAAGCGGTCCGCGTGACAAAACCCATCAACAAGGCCCGCAAATAATGAATCGTCCAATGCTTAACGGTATCGAAACCGCTCAGCAAGACTGACCCAGCCATACTCGGCAAACGCATCCAGACTATTGCCAGCATAATCGCCCTCGGCAGAATGTCAGGAATGCCAAAGCTTGGGTGATGGCAGAAATGGACACGTTAGAACCGGCTCCAGTCAGGAGTAAAGGGGGTTGTTTCCTTCTCCTGGGCAGGAATTCATACAACGTTGTCTAGAGGACACGACCTGCCACATTTAAACGTCAAAGCCATCTTTAATTGACAAACTACCTGCAACCCTCTACAAAGTTAATGTTGACAAATGCTTTCCGCCTCCAGCCCCCCTGCCCTATGATCGGGAGCATGTACATGGTGCATCGTTTTCTATACTTGGGATATCGCTATCGCGCCTTCAAAAGGTTCTTACTTGATGCTCGAACGGCTCGCAGCGCTCAACTCGAGGTGCTCACGCAAAAACTCCGTCGCAATGCCAGCAGCAGTTTTGGGCAGGACCATGGCTTTTCCGAAATTCGCACGCTTGCCGATTTCCGTCGGCATGTGCCGGTGACAAACTACGACTATTATAGAACCTATATCGAAAGGGTCAAGAGTGGAGATTTGCAGGCAATGTTCGGTCCCGGGACGAATCTCCTCATGTTCGCGATGACCTCGGGTACTACGGGGAGTTCGAAGTTTGTCCCCGTTACCCGAGAGTTCTTTGACGAATACAGGCGGGGCTGGAATCTCTGGGGTGTTCGAATGTACCGGGACCATCTCGACTTGGTCCGCAGGCGCAAGAAAACGGTCAAGCTTGGCAGTGATTGGCAGTAATTTTACACTGAAGGGGGAATACCTTGCGGAAGCATTAGCGGTTTGGTTGCTGAGACGGCACCGCCAATTGCACGTAGAGTTTTCGTTCTGCCCGCTTCTGTAATGAAGATAAAGAATCCAAGGGCAAAAACATATACCGCTTTGCGACTGGCCATGTCCGTGCGTGACGTGGGGTTGCTTGGCACGGCAAACCCTAGCACATTGGTGGAATTTGCCCGCCTCGCAAACGCTGAGTGCGAGTCATTGATTCGTGACATCCATGATGGGACTTTAACTGAAAACATTGAAGTTTCCCCGGCAATTCGAATATCGCTGCAAAAGCACATACGCCGTCGATGTCGCAAACGGGCTGCAGAACTTGAACGTATTCTAGAGAGAACCGGAACTCTGTATCCGAAAGATTTTTGGGTGCAATTGGCCGTCATAGCGGTATGGCTTGGTGGTTCCGTAGGTGTCTACCTGCCACTTCTTAAAGAATACTACGGTGATACACCATTACGCGATCATGGGCTTTCTGCCAGCGAAGGTCACATTTCGATTCCGATCGATGATGGTGTATCCGCAGGCATTCTGGAATACTCCAGTCATTTTTTTGAGTTCATTCCAGAAGATGAGTATGACCAAGCTTCACCAAGTATTCTTGAGGCTCATGAATTAGAGGACGGTAGGAAATATTATATTTTGCTCACAACATCGAGTGGATTTTATCGATACGATATTCACGATGTTGTGCGTTGCGTGGGTTATCAGGGACAGGCTCCTGTAATTCAGTTCGTTAACAAAGGAGCTCATATCTCCAGTATTACGGGCGAGAAATTGAGTGAGTCGCAGGTAATTAGTGCGGTTAGTAGCGCCTTTGGCGATATGCAGATTCCCCTGGAGAATTTTACTGTTGCTCCGGTGATGAGTGACCGACCAGGTTACGTGCTACTCCTAGAACCGGGGTTTCACGCAAGTAAGGAAATAGAATTAGTTGAGAGAGTTGAGGAGTACTTGGCTAAGAGTAATGTGGAGTATGCAGTAAAGCGGGAAACTGGGCGGCTTTATCCCATATCAATTCAAGAGGTCCCGACGGGAACCTGGGTGTCCCTTCGCAGTGAAAAGACGGCCCAACGTGGAAACATAGAGCAATACAAACACCCTTTCTTGGTTAACGACGTTAAATTTGTCGATCGCATCAAGCATTTTGGGGCTGGCACTGCAGAATGCTGTTCGTCCTGATTTTGCTCTAAATAAATTTTCAAGCCGGATAAATTGTTATTGGAAGATGCTCCGATGCCTAATCTAAAGCTTTTGGTGACTGGTGCTGCTGGAATGGTAGGTGCTCACACGGCTCGCAAGGCCATCGAGGAAGGTTATGATGTGCGGGCGATGGTGAGACCGGGCAGCGACAAGACTCTTTTACAGGATCTCCAAGTCGAGTTAATCGAGGCGGATATGACCGACCCGGATTCACTGGTAGAAGCTGCCCGAGGAATTGATCTGGTTGTGCATGCCGCAGCGCGTATCGGAGACTGGGGAACAAGAGCTCAGTTTCGTGCAGTGAACGTGATAGGCCTTGAGTATTTGCTCAATGCGGTTGAAAGGGAAGGGCGTTTACAGAGATGGATTCAAATCAGTACTCAGGGAGTTTATCCGGCTAGAGACCACTATGGCACTGATGAGACTGAGCCGGCAAGTTTAACGGGATTGGACAGTTACACTCACACCAAGACAGAAGCTGAAGAACTGCTGAAAAGACATATGGACGCGTATGCTCTGCCGGCGGTAATCCTCCGCCCAGGGTTTGTCTATGGGGTAGGGGATCGTCATGTGATGCCCCGTTTGATAGAACGGTTGGAATCTGGAACGATGAAGTTCATCGGAGACGGCAAGAAACTTCTCAACAATACCTACGTGGGAAATCTTGTTGACGCTATCTTTCTGGCAATGCAGAATGATGAGGCGGTTGGTGAGAAGTTCAATATTCGCGATGAACGACTGGTCACCCGGGAAGAGTATGTCATGACTGTTGCTGAGTACTTGAACAAACCGCGGCCGGGCTCTGTCCCTCTGTGGCTTGCCCATGCTGCAGTGGCTCCGATTGAGGGATTTGCTCGTTTGTTTGGCTATAAAAGTGCACCGCTTCTCACCAAAGCGCGAAGCAAGTTCATGACGTTAAATCTCGATTTTTCCATACATAAGGCTAAAAGGCTATTGGGTTATGAACCTCGAGTCGACTTTCAGGAGGGGATCAAAAAAGCACTCGATTGGGCAACCGCCGGTTCTGGTTAGCCATGATATCTCTGGCGGCCAATCGAGGCGCGGCCTGATATCAAGAGTTTGCGCTGCCAGCAGTGGTAAGAACGATCCGGTGGCAGCGACTGGGTTTCGGAAAAGGTGAGGGAATGAGGTCGTGCGCGTTAGCAAACTGACATTGCACGTTGTTCGATTGCCTTTGCGGTTTGAGGTAAAACATGCGTCAGCTACGCGACGCGGCAGCGAAAACCTTCTAGTCTGCTGCCGCCTTGAGGATGGCACAGAGGGATGGGGGGAAGGTATTCCGCGCGACTATGTGACGGGCGAGAACACAACTGGAGCTATTGCCCAATTAACAGCAACTCCAATTTCAGAACAATTGGATTGGGATTGTTGCGATTGGAACGATGTGATTGCCTTATGTGATCGATTCCGCCCGGTACTGCAACAAGAAGACCCTCGATGTTGTTATGGTAACGCATTGCGTTGTGCCGTTGAGTTGAGTTTGCTCGATGCATTTGGCAAGCTTTTTGCTGAGCCGGTCAGCAAAGTCACAGAACATTTCGAACCAGCTCGAGCTATCCGAAAATGGCGACCAGATGTTCGCTATTCGGCTGTCATCACCTCGGGAAAACACGGAATGGAATTTCTGCAAACCTTGGTAGCGAAATGTTATGGATTTCTTCAGTGTAAGGTTAAAGTGGGAGTGAACGGATCTGATGATGCTCTCCGCTTGTGCCGAATCAGACGATTGGTTGGGTGTCGCGTTGACCTGCGTGTCGATGCGAATGGGTCGTGGCATGGTGACGATGTTCTTGAAAAGATCAAACGACTGTTGCCCTCGGGCATCAGTGCTGTTGAGCAACCGACGGGACATGAGGAGATTGAATTGTTGAGCAGCATCCGTGGACAGTTGCCGGTTCTATTAATGCTTGACGAATCCGTGACCAGCCTGGCGGATGCGCAGAGAGCGATTCGATTGGGAGCTTGCGACCTTTTTAACATTCGGCTTTCCAAGTGCGGCGGCTTTTTAAATTGTCTCCGGATTGCTTCGATGGCTCATCAAGCGGGATTGGGCTACCAATTAGGGTGTCATCCAGGTGAATCCGGTCTCCTTTCTGCCGCCGGCCGGCATTGGGCGGTCTCAGTTGATTCCATTCGTTATCTGGAAGGGTCTTATGACCGCTATCTGGTAGCGGCCCGGTTGACCAATGAAGATATCACCTTCAATTATGGAGGACGAGCCCAAGCACTGCCTGGGCCTGGCTTGGGAGTCACCATTAATCGGCAGATACTCTCTTTGTTGAGCATTCGCAAAGAAACCTTCAGTGTTGATCGCTAAAGTGCCGCCCGGTAAGTATGTGGCACAGAAGATTTCCGGCAATACGGCCGCAATGCCAGGAACGGGTAACTCTTCTTTGCGTCTCTTGTCGGCAAGGGTGGGTGCTGTTAGCTATGTTTTCCCACATACCCAGCATCAGAGTTTTTACTCTGCCTGATGGTTATCGCTGTGCAGTTCGCATATGGGAGACCCCCAAAGCACTCGGTACCGTCGTGTTCGTTCATGGAATTTTGAGCCATGGCGGCTGGTATCTGGCAATCTGCAGACATCTCGTTTCGTCTGGTTTAGGGGTTCATTTTCTTGAAAGGCGGGGTTCGGGTCTGAATCTCGCTGCGCTCGGCAATGTGGATGGCTACTTGACATGGTTGCGGGATCTTGAATTCTATCTAGAAAGGTTTCTTGCACATGAACCGGTTGTACTTTGTGGCATTAGCTGGGGAGGTCAGTTGGCGGCAGCCATGGCCCAACATCACCCAGAGTTGTTAGCGGGGGTTGCAATGCTTTGCCCGGCGCTGTACGCTAGGCAGCATCCGAACTGGTTGAAACACGTTGGAATAGCATTGGCCAATCTATCACCATTACGACGTCTTCATGTGCTCATTCCCCTGCAGGATCCTTCTCTATTCACCGATAACCCTGACGCGCAACAATACATCCAAGCTGATCCTCTGGCTCTCCGTCATGTGACACTTGGCTTTGCGCGGGAAAGCCAATTACTCAACCGTTATTCCACACGATCACCGGAAAAAATTCGTATTCCAGTATTTATGGCTTTGGCTGGCCGTGATCGCATTGTTGACAATACGCGCACGCGAGCTTTCTTCGATCGGATTGCCTGCCAGGACAAGCAGCTCATCGAATACTCTGACTCTTGCCATACACTGGAGTTTGAACTGAACCCGGAACGATACTTCGATGACCTGACTGCGTGGGTGCTCAAAACAGTGCGGGCTTCTTCTCTTGGGGCGAAAGACGTTTGCTGAGCTCAAGGATGGTCAAATGGATAATGCCTTGATCCTCCCTTTTCGATCAAAAATCAAAAATTAAGTTCAACACCACCAAAAGCAGAATACTGAAGGAGACTGCCAAATTCACTTTCGTCGCTCCCGGCGAAATAGTTTCCTATGGCAAATAACTGAACATGGTTGCCGACATCATATTCGAGGATGCCGATCGATCGACTGGATCCATCGTCTAGATCAGCGATCCAACGTGTCACTATATTAACTTTATCCCAAATACGCGTGTCCACAAACTGCAGCATGATGTAATTCTTGCGTATGTACGGCTCCTCACTGGCAAAGTTATCTATGGAAAACGTAGCTCTATCGCTAATATCTGATTCTGCAAAACACTCTTGTATGGGACCCGTGCAGCCGCCGGCATTATAGTAGTATTCAAAACTCAGCGTAGGACCCATTGCAAGAGTGTAAGAGCTGCCCACAAGAACATCAAGACTGTCGCCATGGGGAGCGTTTGCTTCACCATAAAGAAGCAAGGCATCAGTTGCCGACCACCGCCCAAAAAAACCGACTCCAGGATGGTCGTCAGACTCTCTGTAGTAAGGAATTAAACCTAAATACTTCTCGGAGCCGGTGTAATCGACTTTTAGGGCATAGGCTCTATCAAACCTGCCGACAAAATCGGCTGCTCCCTCTTCGGTATTAGCGATAAATGAAACAGTCCATTCATAGCTCGGGATCCACACGGCTCGGGCAAAGTCCAAGCCGGGAACTTCTATCTTTGGATTATTACGGCCATTGGCCCTGTTGAAAGGGTTGGAAACGGACAACAGATAAGATGGGCCCCACTGCAAATTCTCCCGTCCATAAGATGCAAAGAGTTTCTCGCTCAGCATATACCTAACAAGCCAATAGTTTACATAGGCATCAAAATCGATGTCGGTGTCCCCTTTCTTTTCTCCTTCTTCCCACTTTTCCCAAGTGAGATTAAAGCGAGGGCTGACACCCAATTCGAGATCCCTGAACTTGAGGTGAAGGTCAGGTCTGATGTCCCATTCAGCCTGATAGCTGTTCAAATTGAACGCGTTATGATAATTTAATGGCGAGTCGTCGATGGGATCTTGGATAACCCCGTAGGCAAGCGTTTTGAGCCGCCAGTCAAATCCGTCCCCAATTTCTTTCCAAATGCCTGATTGGCTGGGTAGTGCAGAGGCGCCATCGGCTCTTGCAGAATCGGCACAAAAAGCCAGATGAGGAAAACAGGCGAACAGCAACCCTGTAAGAAAAAGAAATAAGCCACTGATATGTTTCATTTTGGACTCGACTTGTTACACAGTCCATCGTTGCCAGCCGCATAGTCGAACAGGATCTCATGAATCGCGCCAAGTTACGAACTTTGCTGGCTAGCACCCCCACCATTCGATGAATCCAGAAAAGTAGAGTCAGCCCTGCTGTTGTGAAGAGCAATACGATCAAAGCACGGCGTTACTTGTATCACATCTAAAAAGGCCATACAATATAAAAATATAAACGAGTTAGCAACAACTCGAACAAATTGGGTTGAGAAAAACCATTGCTCCCTGAAGAATTCTGTTCAACAGAGACTACATGCTATTTCTTTAATAGATTGATATTAAATATATAATTTGGAATTAGTCCAATTTTTGTCTTGGTAAAGTTCAGGAGAGTGATTTTGTCCTTTATAAGTTCATCTTCAATCCTCATCTTAGATACAAATGGTCGCTTCTGACCATCGATTTCTACTTGGTTTTCATACTCCATGGTGGCCGATTTGAATCTTTTCCCCGAGACGGTGTAATATTGAGCTTTGACTCCCACTAGCCTCTCTACCGAAATCCAGTACATGACCCTGTCGTAAGTAGCCTGGCTTGTTGTCGCTTTCAGATCGAAGACGTAACATTGCTCACCATTGACTATTTCATTTGGGAGTGGGGTTGCTCTGTAGTCTGCAGCGTAGTTGGTCGAGGCGATGTCTCCGTATGCAGCATTGCCTATCAGTTTTTGACGCCGGGCGATTGGAACCGCTCTGCTGAGGCCCGGCTTGTAGAACCACATGTTCCCATTCACCATGAGCACTTTATTTCCCTTATCCTTTGCCGGATACAGGCTTTCTGCTATGATATCAAAACCTCTTGCTTTTACATCGAAGATCATATCGGTCGTATTGTTATCGTCCTCGGAAGTGATCAACAACTCCCATTGAACCCCTTCCAGATTGCCTCTAGCCTCATCGGCTTTTATTAAGATCTGCTCGGCTGTCATTTCAGCCGGACATTCATAGCACCACATAAGGAAAAGCATAAGCGAGGCCATGGCGACAAGTTTTAAACGGTTCTTCATATGACCCATCGAGCCTTCCTTTGTTTTGAAACGTGAGAAATCCATTGGCCAGTTCTCCCTTGCGCACCTGTATGAATTTGAGACCCTACGTATGCCCCAAGGCATCAACAATACTCTTAATGGAGGCCTTGCGTGCGGGGAGCATGGCTACCAGAGCAGACAGACTGACCAGAAACAAAAAACTGGTTACCAGATAAAATGGCATAATATAGATCTCCAATGGGACTTCTTTCGGTATGTTTGGGGGAATCCATTTTGGTTGAAAAATATTGATGGACAGCCAAGTTAGGGTTGCCAAGCAGAAACCTAGTGTACAACCGAGAAATGCGAGCATGGCACTCTCAATGGCAAACAACTTCATCACGCCCTTGCGTTTTAGTCCAAGTGCCCGTAGTGTACCTATTTCCCTTGTTCTTTCGATGACCGACATACTGATCGTATTTATGACGCTTGTCACAACTATCACAAAAACGATGACAAATATAAAATCAAAAAGGATGTCGAACATCTTTTTTACCTTGATATAAAATGGGCTTAATTCCTTCCATGTTTTGATCTGCAGAGGCAAGCTCGCCTTGTTGACTTCATGCTCCAAATAAGCCCTTACGGCTGGAATGTTCTCATCTTTATCCAGGAGCAAGGTGATTCTGTCCACGCTGTTTGTATCATAAAGTGACTGAGCAAAATCCAGCGGAAGAAGCATCAGCTTATCGCTGAGTTCTTCTATGGGCGCGTCATACATCTGGAAGATCTGAGCATCTAGAGCATTGATCCGTCCATCTACCGTTGTACCCATCACAATTGCATCCGACCCCATTTGGAGCTTGAGTTTGTTTGCCAGTCCATAGGTAACCCCAATACCAAATGGAACATTGTCCTCAAGCTTCTTGCCCTCAAAGAATTGGAGCTTTCCCACCATTCCTTTGGCTAGACTCTGAATATAGTAGGCATCCGAAGGGATTCTGCCTTTGGCGATAAAAATAGTCGTGACTTCACCATTACTGACCAGTCCCATGGTTTGCATTTGAGGTGTGGCGAGCAATACGTGGGGATTGGTCGAAGACATTCGCCGAAAGACCTCCAGTTCATCTTTATTAATCAGAAAATTCACTGGATCCATTTGTCCCTCTTCCAGGAATCCTTTCTTGAATACAGTCATATGGCCGTTAACTTGCGCATAGATGAAAGAATCCTTCAAATTCCTGAATATATATCCGGTAAAACCTCCAAAGACGTTCACGGCGGCATAGCCCATCGCAATGGCAAGGATTGTGAAGAGCGAGCGGCGTTTATTTCTTAGCAGATTCAAAAGCGCTATCTTTATCCATGTAACAGTCATCGCACACAGCCGTTCAGTCAAATTAATGGTGATTGGTGGACATCAGCCATCCGTACCTCGCAGGCCGCAATCTTCTAATATTGCCCCATCTGTTAAGTGGATTCGGCGGTTCACTCTTTCGAGTAACCTTTGATCATGTGTGGAAAAAACGAAGGTGGTTTTCCGTTTAGCATTGATCTCCTTCATCAGTTCGATGATCCTGAGAGCATTGACGGAATCGAGATTGGCCGTGGGCTCATCAGCGATGACCAAGGCAGGTTCCGTTATCAGTGATCGAGCAATGGCAACACGCTGTTGCTGTCCCCCGGACAGCTTGTGAGGTCGCTGCAAAAAGTATTCTTTCAAGCCCAGTTCGGTCAGCAATAGCTCGGCCTTGTTTCTAGCCTCATGAAAGCCTTCCCCCTGGATCTGCAGCGGCAACATTACGTTGTCTACAGCAGTCAACACGGGAATCAGGTTAAAGTTTTGGAAAACGAATCCCAAATGATTGTTCCTCATTTCGCTGCGCTGATCGTCTGACAGATCACTGACGTTTTGTCCCTGAAATTCCAAATCTCCCGTCGTTGGATCATCGATTAGCCCAATCAAATTACAGAGTGTCGATTTACCCGACCCGGAGGGTCCCCATATTGCGATGAATTCGCCTCGATGGATTTCCAAGTTGATTTCTCTTAGTGCCGTAATTTGGGTTTCCCCAAAAAGATACTGCTTACAGATGTCTCTCATGCGGACTATTGGCAAGCTGTTCTCCATAAGTTCCGGGGCATTAAGATATCAATTCTAATAGATTCTATTAGAGCTGGCGACTGCCAGGATAAAGTCCTCATCCTGATAAGTGCGTACACTAAATCGCAAATTGCTCTCGCGATCAATTAAAACGATCCTGCCGTCATCCTGAATTTGATTCACTTGCAAAACTCGCGGACTTTGTGGAACTTTCATACCATTTATTTTAGCTGCCGCCTCTTTGGCACACCATAATCGAGTAATCAATACGGGGTTCTCTAGCGGATCCATTTGCAGAAGCACGTCGCGTTCATCAGCACTGGTGAACGCATTAAGAAATCCGCCGTCCCTTTCTTTGATCAATTCCAAATCGATGCCTATTGGTTCTGTGTGAGCGATTGCGACAGCGCGGTCCTCAGAGTGAGAAATGCTGAGACTAAAGGACTCATGCGACAAATTCAGACCTACCACCCATGGACGCCCACATTCATTGTAGGTGAGTACCATCTCAGCAGGATGAAGCTTCACTTCGGGTTTCTCTCTTGTCAGCACAGTGCTTATGACCTCTTTTGCAGCTATCCTTCCCAGTAACCATTGACGCTGTCTCCTCGGATTGCGGGCAAGCTCGAGAAATCTGGGCATTTCGCTCAGGTGCAAGCATATCCGCGCAAGAAGACTCGTGTCCAGATCAGATATATCCGCTTCTGACAGTTGGCGGCATACGGCTCCAGGCGGCAAAAACGGCATACGTTTTTCATCAGACAAATAATACTCGGACGGCATCCGAATGAAATCAATAACTTTTTGCGGCCAGTGAAAAATCCAGAAACTCCAATTCTGTATTCGTCCCCAAACGGCACCGGCCCCATCTTGTATTTCGACATCCGCGTGGAACCTTCGGTGACTCAATCCGGTGACCTGAACGTGCACAGGCAGGTGTGTCCCGGGAGCTGGTGGGGGGCGATATAGCTCCAATTTTTCGATACCGATGGGAAGCGCGCGAAATGTCATTTCCATCGCCCAAACGCCAATTAATTGGGCAACCGCG
>FWPV01003253.1_pt1 | contig 16369 bp, 13 predicted proteins | sample 2228371 | NCBI WGS metagenome assembly FWPV01 (sample SAMEA103939776, study PRJEB20133) | metagenome | reverse complement strand
TAACCTTTTTACCTTCTATTTCCTTCATGGGCGTGGCACAGGCCCTCACCGCCTCATCATCCAAAAGCACGGTGCACGCCCCGCACAGGGACTGTCCACATCCGTACTTGGTGCCGGTAAGACCCAGATCCGAGCGCAATACCCAAAGGAGCATCCGCTCGTCATCCACAGAAAGGCCAACGCCTTTCCCGTTCAGGGTAAAAAGAATCTGCCTTTGCATGACACCACCTTGCCTCGCACGGAGATTAACCAACCCCAGCCTTTCCTCCCAGATCGAGGGGGAAGGTCATTTCATTCTTCCACGGATCCGCCCGGCCCCATGATCCAGTACTCCTGAGGACTTACGACAATATACTAGATTTGCCCTGGGCAGTCCAAAGAGCGGCAGCGAGGCTACCCTCTTCTCCCATCCATACCATTTTCCTTCTAGGAGGGAGGCGAACTTAAGCCCGAGCAGTGGCGGCTACTGCCTCCCATGAAGGCCACGGTCTTATCTTTCTGACAAATTGACCATAGGAGCCTAAACGACCCACATGATCCCGCCACTGCTTAGGGAATAGTTGCTTGGCGATGCGGGTTACTGCCGGGCTGTGACCTTTTTTACCCAAAACAGCTCAAAGCACTTTTGGGTAAGTTCTGGCACACAGGCGGCTGTTTTTACCCAAAATAGCTCAAAGCGGTTTTGGGTAAGAATGCTCGGATTCATAGGACCGAGGGGCAAGATAGAGAATCCTTTTCGGGGGTGATCCGCGCTCATTGTCAAGGCCCCATGTTAGGAAGTTGGCAAGAAATATTGATTTGGCTAAATCTGTTGAGTGTGTGAGCGTGATGCAGTTGATTTCATTTGCTTGGTGCTTTTTTTGATGGCGCTCCTGCTCAATCTTTTTCTTAGGAGAGGCGAGAAGCTTTTTTGGGATGACCTGGAGGAGGAGGGTGAGTAACATCCACTCAGATCCGGTACACAAGATGCAGCGTTTAGGGTTGGTGTTTGAGCTCCTGGCATGATGATTTGCCCATTGGGATGGAAAGACCAAGGCAGCCGATCTGCAATGATAGCTAAAAATTAATGGGCCATTTTCCAGGCCGATGCCTGGAGAAGGCCTCTGGCCTTGTGTGATCAACTGAGGAAACAAGGATGTTACCGCTTTGCACGCACGGCTCCCCGTTGGGGGGCTGCCCTACAGACCTGTTAACCCATTGGATGGGACAAGACCATACATGGGAAGCCGACCCCACGAACCCGGTAGCACAGATCGCAAGAGATGACATCCACCAACCTCGCAAAAGATCACCTCCCTTGACATCAGCTGTATGGAGAGTTATACACCCCCCGCCGGTATGCTATCACTGGGACCAGCAACCCGCACAGTCCCCTCTGAAACAAGTATCCAGTGAAGACCTGAGGCCTCCCGCACCCGGCAGGGAATCTGCCCGCCATGAGCAGAACTTCTTGGATAGAGGAACCGCCATGGCATACTTGGCAAATGGGTCCTCCATCCTGCGCAGGAGTCGACCGAGCCCCGTATTTACATCGGGTCCGATCGCTGATGTCTCGCCTTTGGCTTCCACGATCCAGCGTTCCTTGGTCTCGTCATGAACGCACACCAAATCCTTGTCCTTTGTGACGAATGCCCCCCTGGGAAAGTCATCACCCCAGTTTTTATTGAGAAGGTGTGATGATCTTCTCCCTAGGCATGTATAACCGTTGCCTTCAGGAGCAGCGCGTAGCCAAGCGGAGCGCCCTGGAAGGTGTCGGCTTGGGTTGGTTTGGACGTCCCCAGACCGCCGAAAGAGGTCATGGTTGAGTTAGGTGCCAGGGAGGCGGTCCCTGGAGTTTCCCCACGCCAGCGGGGAATACACGAGAACTCCGACGTCGGTGGCCGGGCCCACCGACCCCCGCAAGGACATATCTTTCTCGGTCAGCCGCCCAGTATCCTTGAGATGAAAAGCACAGGCCTGTACTCCCAACCGCTCGAGGTCACCACCTCCACGATGGGCCGTTTGAGCTCCTGGTGGTCGAACTTGTACTCGTAGACCTTCTCGAAGCGAATCCGGCCGTCCCGGAAAGTGAAGCCGTACTGGGCCTCGTACTCCCACTGTGCGAGTATCACACCACGAAAGAAATACCCGCTCATGGAAAACCCCAGTTCGAGGCCCTCCACACCGGACCTGACGGACCTGCCTATGTCCAAAGCCCGGCAAACCTTCTCCTTATCTGACGGTCTGAGCTGTAGGGTCCTTACCTCCTTGACCTTGTTGAGGGTCATGATCCCCGCCCACTTTGCATCGGCCAATCGCCATGTGGCCTCTATCTTACCGCCTTTTCCTTCGACGACCCTGAATGGGACGTCTTCGTCGTTTATCGCCAAGAGTCTTCTCCTCAGCTCCTCCTCGCTCACGGGCTCGACCCCCGGCTTGGCCGGAACCCGTGTTGCCCAGCCAGTGACTCGATTCCAGATGCGAAATTGGGGGGCTGCGTACAGAATGAGGAAGATGACAATGTGGGGAATATACTTCTCCGTCTTGAAAAGGGTGGTCAACCAATTGGCCTCTGGGTTGGAGCGCATGATCCCCGAGCCCTGTATAAGCCTCTCTACCAAATCAGGATCCTTGGCTTCGGCATGAAGGATGACCCGGCCTGTGCGCTCGACCCTGCCCGAGATCCCCTTTTCGGAGATCTTGTACGCATGGTAGCCAGGGCCGCTCGACTGGCTCATCCCAGCGCCCTGTGCCGCATTGTTGGAGTAAGCCTGGAAAACTCGTCTTGCCTGATTCTCCCCTTCGCACAGAAGCACCTTTATGGTGCCTCCCTCTTGACGCCCCATCGCCCCGGCCACTACCCCAGGGTAGTCGAATCTCTCCTTGGAGGCGGCCCGTGGAAAGAGGCGGGCAAGGCTTCCAGCCTCCATGCTACGGAGGATCTCCTGGTCCAGGACCAACCTGGGGGGGGCCAGGATCACCCCCAGAAACATGAGCCCGATGGGGGCCAAGATCGAAGCAAAGAAGTAAAGCACAGCTATGAAGACCCTCATGTTCTCTCAATGCCCGTGATTTTCAGGAGTTCCATACTCCGCTTGCCCGTCATTCCAGGAAAGCAAGCCCATGGAAACCGGGGATCCGTTTGTCTGTCTCCAAACACGGCCCAAGGCCCCAGGTACAAGGAGCCGCCGGGCGGATCGGAAGAAGACATCACCAGTAGTCAGGCTATTTCTCCACCGCCACGATGGCGGTCAAGTCCCGAACCTGATCCCCGATATAGGGTCTTTGCACCTTGACCCAGCTCTTGGAGGAACCCAGGTCCTGGGCCCCATCCAGGATGAAATAGGCTTCGTACAAGTCGTAATTGCCTTTCTTCTTGGGCTTGCCCTGTGTTCCGGAAGAATTGGGCATCACTAACTCCTTGCCCAGCTCCTTGTAAAAGAGGGCAACCTTTTGAAAGGAATCCTTGGTGGTATATATCGAGGACTTGCCCACTTGTTTGGCCTGCGCGGCTAGCTCCCTTGCCTCCCTGGTGGCCTTTTCGTCCAGGCTTGCCCCCGGATAGACCTTGAATTGGGAAGCGAACCCGAGCACAGGGCAGCACAAGACCATCAAGAACACCGTCTCATACATCCACCTTTTCATCCGCCGCCTCCTAACCCATAGCTGTCTCGTCGAACCAGCCTCTTCTTTCAACGCCCCAGCAGCTCCAGCCAGTTGTCGAGGAGTTTGATTCTGTCCCCGGTGAGCTCTATTCTACATTCCAAGAGTTCCACATTCCCCATCGAGCCCTGTGAGAAGTAGCTGTAGCGGGCCTTGCACTCCTCGTCCCGAAAGCTCAGCCATGCCCTCTGGGCTCTCACGAACAGGTCCCGCACATTGCCCTCGCGGTCTTGGGAGGCCTGTTTTCCGGAAGGCCCCAGTTTATCCAAGACGCGCCTGTAGAGATGGTTCATTTTGGAGTCGACTTCTCTGTATTCCCGCTCCAGGCACTCTGTGATTTGGACGGTAGTGCCGTCGCAGTCGGACTTCCCGGATGCCCGGGATGACAACGAGAGAAAAAGGCCCAAACCTACTGTCAGCACAAAGGGTCCAACAAGAGAAGCAAGGTACTTGATGTTGAGGACAACCTGCAACTGGTTGTCTTGCCTTTCCCGCCCGTGAAAGGCGATGAGATTGGCCCCCGCGAGAACGACCCTTCCCCGTGGACCGACGAGCCGGCCCACTCGAGACCTGGCAATTATCCTGGCAAGTCGCCTTAATGTCAACCCGGCTCACGGAAGGCATGGATGTCGAGCGCAACCCCAAGACATCATTGCGGGAGGAACTCCCTTCGGTTGTGGTTGCCCGGAAGGATCCGCGAGCAGCTTCAGGGGTCCATCCCGCCCAGCACACCGCGACCCCGATGTGAGTAGGGAGTTCGAGGTCCTTGCGGTGATCTGGGTTTGCGCGCGGCACGAGGACCACCCCAGGGAGCGATTGAGCGGGTAAGGGCTTGGCGTACATTGAGATGTCCGCTGAGAGCTCCAGGACCACTCATGAGGCGCGTACCGCGGTGGATGCCTGCCGCTATCTAGGAGGGCTCATAGTTGGGGCCCTGACAGGTCCAGGGAAGGGGGGACTTCTATCCGAGCTCTATTGCCCGGTCGCTGGATACTGGGAAGCCAGACCTTTGGCCCCGGAGATCGAGGAGATCGCCTCGGGGTCCTTCAAAAGACGGCACCCGCCGGACATCCGGGCGAGCGGTTATGTGGTCGCGTCGCTGGAGGCGGCCCTGTGGGCCTTTCATCGAGGCACCACCTTCGAGGAAGGGTGCCTGCTTGCCGTGAACCTGGGAGATGACGCGATACCACAAGGGCGGTCTATGGGCAGTTGGCTGGTGCCTTCTACGGCTATGAGGGGATACCCGAACGGTGGCGGCTGAAGATCGCTTGCAGGGACCTGATCGAGTCCATGGCCCTTCGATTGTTCGAGCTTTCCGGTTTGCCTTGCTAGAGGCTCCGCAGATCTTCGAGGAGCGGTGATAGGTGTGTGAGTCTTGGGGGGCCATGTTGATCCGCTGGATCGATGAATCCGGACCTGTCCAACATGGAAAGGCTCCGGGCGGGGTTCCTGCCTTGAGATGAATCACAGGGGGCCTGCTTCGCGGTTCCGCGACCTGTAGGCGCGGATGGGGAAAAACATGCGGAGGGCACTGCGGAAGGGGCCTGTCACCAAGGACAGTGGAAGCCTAATCGGACTGCGGGGCCTTGGGTCTGCTCTTCTTCTTGCCCTCCCAGGATCGTTCGGGGCGCGGGTGTCCCCACAGGCCTTTCTTGACGGCCTTGGCTTGTGATTCCAGCTCCGCCCATCTTGAACAGATGGGCTGTCTGCAAGCCGGAGCGTTGACCCAGGCCAGGCCCCTCTTGAGAAGTTCCTCGTTGAGCACCTGGCCTTGGGAGGTGATTATGACACTGGACCTGTCTCCGGGGAAGTCCGAAACGAACCTCACCTCTACCCTCTTGCCGAAGACAGTCTCGGTCATGAACTCCCGGGCCTCGGGTCCCCATGGTCGGTCCTTCTTGGGACAACGCACCCCGTAGAGACGAACAGTGTAGGCCTTTGTCTCATCAGATATGGTCAAGGTGTCGCCGCTGGCTATCCCTGAGACCTTGGCGAGAAGGGTAGGGGGGTCCGCTGCCGAAGTGACCACAGGGAAATAGAGGAACAGAATGGCCATGGTCGTGAAGGCCTTGAGTTCTCGACCGAGGGAAGAAGGCAGCATACCAGACCTCCTGAAGCTCAAGAAAGGCTATGCAAATTCAGTCGACAAACTGTTACCATTCCTGGAAATAATTTATGATACAAGAGTGCAAGTAGACTCCCGTCCTGCCGTGTGACATATCTGTCTGAAATTGCGGGGCTTTGTCTGGTTTGCACGATATTGCCATATTTGCCGCAACAACGGCTTCAGTTGCACGACTGCCGACCGAAGCGAATCGGGCGCCACACGCCGTCACAGAACACAATGCGAGAGGGTTCCCCGGGTGCCGGTGGTCTCTTGTAGCTTTCCATGGAGTACTCGGGGTCGTGCGGCAGTCTTACGCCAAAGGCCTGGCCATCGATGAACGGTTCGGGGAGCACTGGGTAGATATCCCTTTGGCCAGCTCGCTCAAATAGATCTTCCACGGAACGAAAAAGGGACAGCTCCTGCATGGTCTTTAGTGTAGGGGGCATGAGGAGGATTTCTCCTGACTCGGCCCTGGCAAGGGCCTCCTGCGGTGTGAGCCAAAGCGACTCGACGGTCTCCACCGAGTCGTGAGAGGGACTTTGGCCTTCTGGCATCCGCGCGACCAAGAACCTGGTGTCGAACCTTCGGATCTCCACCTCCGGCGTAATCCAATGGGAGAAGGGGATCAGGAGACCGAGTCTGAAACACAGCCCTTCGATCTCCGCCAACTCTTTGAGGGACATCTCTCCCCTTTGGAGTCGGCTTCTGTGCTCGCAAAAGCGGCTTTGCGTTCGCACATCCGAGAAATCGATGGCTTCGCCCTGGATCGAGGCGGCCAAGAGGACTCCGGCCTCCTCAAAGGTCTCTCTGACCGCAGCAACAAAAAGGCCCATGGCCTTCTCTCTTGAGAGGGAAGGTTCGCTCAGCTTGACCTTGGCCTGCTCGGCGTCGAGACCCTCGGCACGTTCGAGCAAGGAGAGATCGCAGTCCGCCTCCTCGAGCTTCCCACCCGGAAACACGAACGCACCACCCATGAAGCCTTGGTCCCGGTGGCGTCTCATCAAGAACACATCGAAGGGAATCCCCACACCTTGCCTCACCATGATCACTGTCACCGCATCCACTGGTGTCGGCACCTCTGAAGTCCTGGCACTCCGAAGAAAGGAATCCACCTTGTCGATGAACCGCTTCCTATCCCTTGATCTCATGAGCCTTCCTCACTCGAAAGTCTTTGGCTCCTTGTACCGATTCTCGGTCCAGTCGGCCTCTTGACGCAGCCCCATCGACCGGAGGAAATACCAGGATCCCCCCAGACGCGTGCCCCGGCTTGGCATGATCCAACAGACCACCGGACCAGACTCGGAGTGACTCATGAGCCAAGACCTGGGTTTGATCCCGGGGTTGTCCCAGTTCGAAAGAGCCCAAACCCGCAACCCCATGTTGCGGGGCACATCCGCTTTCATACATAGACCGTAGTGTCTGTCCCCTCCTGACCTCCGTGGTCAGGACAGAGCTGACCTCAGCGGTGATCTTGGCCTTCCCAGAAACTATCCTCAAAGCGGAGGCCCTTGTCAGAGAGACCGCACCTCCTGCAGGAGGAAGACAGCATAGGTTACCCCGAAGCATATCAGAGTTATGGCGACAAGGACAGTGATATAGGGAAAGACGACCAGCAGGCTTTGTAACAGAGGAAGGGGGCTTCTAAACCTCTCGGAAGAGAGCCTTTCCTTCGGGCCGACCACGACCAGGGGTTTGACGGTCTTTCTCATGGGATCCACTATCACCGCCGCAGAGTCCCCGTACAAGGTCATGGGAGAGGAGAGGGAGATGCCTCTCTGGATCCTGACGTTCTTGATTATGTCTTCCACTGAGGCCTTTTCCTTGTCGACCGGGGAGATCGCGTTGGCCGCAACATTGGCCCCGAAGGGAACGAAGAAAGAGAAGAAGATCCATAGTGCCAGCACCGCAAGGGCCGATGTGGCGATGCTCCTGAAAAGGACGGAGAACAAGATGGCGAGGCCCAACCAGAAGGATATGTAAAAGACGCTTATGAGGAGATAGAAGAGCAGGCGGAGCAGCTCTTCCACCCCCGGTACCACCCCTAGGACGAACAATCCGAGCCCGGAGATCAGCAACACCATGGAGGAAAGCATGATGAAAATAGTGACAACCCCAGCCAGAAACTTCCCATTGATTATGGAATCCCTGTAGATGGGTTGAGAGACGAGCTTGCTGAGGGTGCCTGTGGCCCTTTCCCTGTTTATGGCGTCAAAGCCCAAGATCAGCCCTATGAGTGGACCGAAGAACCCCACGAACTGCACCAAGGAAAAGACCGTGCCTGCTGAGGTAAAGAGCATGAGGAAGACAAAACTGGGCTTCACGCTGCCTTGGAACGCTTCCCGTAAGTCCATTCCGGCCATATACACCATGATAAGACTGACCATGGTGATCAAGGCGAAAAGGATCGTGAAGCGGTAGCTCCCGAAGTGATCAGCAAGTTCCTTTCTGAAAACTGCGTAAGTCCCTCGCAAGATCATCCCTCCTTGAAGTACTTCATGTAGAGCTCTTCCAGGGTGTATTCCTCCTTTCCAACACCGAGTTTCTCTTTGGCCAGATCCTCGATGGATCCTTGAGCGACCATCTTTCCTCCTATCATTATACCGATTTTATCGCAGACCTTTTGGACTTGTGGCAGGAAGTGAGAGGAAAACATCACTGTCATACCCTTTTCTCTGCTGAGCTGCCTTATCAGATCGATCATGCGACTGCTCGCCTCTGGATCAAGGCCTAGGGTCGGTTCGTCCAATATGACCAGCCTCGGCTCCTTGATGAGGACCTCGGCTATTCCCAGGCGCTGTCTCATGCCTCGGGAAAAAGTTCCAACCTTCCGATCCGAATCCCCTGTCAGCCCCACGGCATCCAGGGCCGCGTCTATCTTTCTTGCCGCTTCGGGCCCCGGAATCCCGTTGAGATTGGCCACGTATTTCAGGTTTTCCCTGGCAGTGAGATCTTCGTAAAAGCCCAAGTGCTCTGGAAGATACCCAACCACTCTCTTGACCTTGATCGCCTCACGGGTGGGATCGAAACCCGACACCAAGGCCTTTCCTCTGGTCGGCCTTGTAAGACCCAAGAGCATAAGAATGGTCGTAGTCTTTCCTGCACCGTTGGGTCCCACGAAGCCGAAGATTTGCCCACGGCGCACGTCCATGGACAGATCTTCCACTGCCACAAGGGGGCCATAGCGCTTGGTCAATCCGTCAGTCACGATGACAATGTCCTGCTCCATCTTTCTACCGCCTTCCCAAGATGACGAAGAGGGTGCAAAGGGCGGCAATCACAAAAAGGATGGTCCCTATGCCCACCCATCCCCAGAACGTAGACGCCTTCACTGTGACTCTGAGTTCCACGTCGCGAGTCGCTTTTTCTCCCTTTATGTTGAGGCCGACGGAATAGTCCCCCACCAGGGCCTGGTCTGCCGGCGTGATGGTCACCTCCACCTGTTTGAGTTCCCCAGGATTCAGAGGAGCCAAACGGTCAGGTTTGAACTCCACCTTCCAGTTCTCTGGTTTGAAGGAAAGAAAGGAGACCTCGTTTTGGGGTGCCGAGCCTGAGTTCCTCACGAACAGAGAAATGGTCGCTGGCTTGCCCTGTTCGGCATTGACGGAGAGCAGTCCCGTGGTGGTCCCTGCGTCCAGCTTGTGGGTGCCTGTGAGGATCACCATGAGCTTGGCCGAGGCCTTGCGATCTCCAGCAGCTACGAGGAGCTCGATGGGGTACTCCCCTGCTTGGCTGTTCAAATGGGGTTTGACCTCTACGGCAATACTCTGTCTTTGACCTCCCTTCATTTGAAGGCCAGAGATGTATTTCTCCTGGTAGGCGGGCTTGAAGTTCACCTCCCAGCCTTCGGGAGGTCTGGCCGATAGGTTGAGGGTGATATCCTTTTCCATCTTGTTCTCTACATCCACGGAGAATTCGAACTTGGCGTCGGAGGTGCCGCGAAGGACGGGGTAGGATGTGCTGATCAGGATACCCTGGGACTCTTGTTCTTCTTTTGCCTTGACGTTCACAGAGATCTCCTTCTCGGCGCGGAACGCGCCGTCAGGAGTCCAAGCCATTACGAGGAACCGGTACGCCCCAGGGCCAACTCCCTTGTCCGGCGTGGCCACGAGGGTCAGGGTCTTCGTCTCTCCGTTGGGTACATGCACCCCAGTGACAACGAGATTGAACGTTTTTATCCGGGCCTCCCATCCCTTGGGGACCTCCTTCAGCTCCAATAAGACATCTTCGTCCTCCTTGCCCTTGTTGGAGATCAGGAGATCCAGACGGACTTCCTCGCCTTGGGGGACTATCACCCCAGGGTAAGCGGGAGACATGGTCATGTACCGGGCGGGCCGGTCCTCCTTGCCCTTCTCGGCGGCCATGGGCGGACCCGCAATGCCCAAGCACACCCCCGTCATGATCCAGATGAAGGCCTTCGGCAGATGGACAAGTTTCATCCTCCCCATGGGGAAACCCTCCTCAATTTCTCAGTTTTTTTCTCATCTAGAGGATGCAAAGACTACGCCCTGGCAGTCTACCTCAAAAAATAGGCACGGATCCCGACGCTGTCAACGATGAGGCATGGCGATTCCTCAGGCTCTGGTGGCGGTCCTCATCCTTTTCACTTGCCCTTCCTATAGCTCCGTTCCAGCGAGCCAGTATGTGGACGCTATGCGAGGGCGATCAAGGGCTGGCAGTGACGGTGGGGCGTGCGGATTTCGCTCAAGCCGTCATCGTGCTCGAATAGAGGTCCCCATGCTGCGGGGGGGCGAGCCTTGGAGGGGTTCTGAGCCCCGAGGGCGAGTTTTGCCTTCCGGTGCACAGAGTCCCCCTGAAAGCGCGATCGAAGAGGGAACATGACGGCGAAAGAGGCCCCCCCGTCAACGACATCGTGGGATTGTATCTGAGTATGGCGGTGTCCTGTAACTGCATGATGCCCCTTGAATGGGCCGCGTGTTGCGAATAAGATCGTATGGTGGCCAAGAACGCAGAGGTCATTCGCTCCAGCAGGAGGATTGCTGAACCATGTCGGGCTCAACCTACCGGAGGTTACGCGAATTCCTTGACAGATTCCCCCTGGGTTTCCCACGGACCGACTCCGGGGTAGAGATAGAGATACTCAAGAGGCTCTTCACGGAGGAGGAGGCTCAGCTCGTATGTGATCTCACGCCGTTCCCTGAAGAGACCGCACAGATCGCTGCCCGTCTTGCGGTCCCGGAAGAGATCTTGAGGGACCGACTTGAGTCCATGGCGAGAAAGGGGTTGATATTTCGAATAAGACGCGAGGGCAAGACCTTCTTCAACGCCGCCCCGTTCATGATAGGGCTTTACGAATACTCGGTGAGGAAGATCGATAGGGAAATGGCGGAGCTTTTCAGGCAGTACTATGAGACAGCGTATCTCGATGAAATGGGGGCCAGCGATGTGCCGGGGTTCAAGGTGATCCCTGTGGAAGAGAGGATCAAACCGGGCACGGTCCTCCTGCCGTTTCAAAAGATCAAGGAGAGCATAAGGACGGCCAGGAAGATAGCCGTGGCCGAATGCGTATGCCGCAAGGAGGCGCGACTGTTAGGGGAAGGCTGCGACCACCCATTGGAGACTTGTCTCAGTTTCGGGGTGGCCGCCGAGTACTATATAGAGAATGGCATGGGCAGGGAGATAACGCCAGATGAGGCCATAAGGATCCTGGAAGATGCTGACAGCTCAGGGCTCGTGCACGCCGGTGTGAACGCCAAACACCTTTCGAACATCTGTAACTGTTGCCCGTGCTGTTGTGCATCCATGAAGGGGATTACCAAGAGGGGTGAAGACAAACACAAGTATCTCAACGCCATGTTCGAGGCCGTCATCGACCAAGACGCCTGCGTCTCCTGTGAGAGCTGTGTCGATCGTTGTCCCGTGGGGGCCATCATGTCGACAGATGAGGTGCGGGTAAACAGGGAGAAGTGCCTGGGTTGTGGACTCTGCGCAGGGGTCTGTCCCAGCGAGGCCATTACCCTTTGCCTCAGAGAGGACCTCGAGGAGCCCTTCGAGAGGGCGACCGACATGGGAATGGAGATCCTCAAGGCGAAACAGAGAAGAAAGGCGCGACAAAGTGGGTGAACTGGGTCCGGGAAGTGATAAGGCCAGCGGTGTCGATGTCATTGGCCGACCGGGAATCCTCTCCCTGATAGGAAATACGCCTCTGGTTGAAATCCGTAGGCTTCATGGCCACAAGAACGTCAAGATCCTGGCCAAGCTGGAGTCTAGGAACCCAGGGGGATCTGTGAAGGACCGCATCGCCCTCAGCATGATCGAGGGCGCGGAAAGAAGGGGGGAATTGAGGCCTGGCAAGGTCGTGCTTGAGGCCACCAGCGGCAACACCGGCATAGGTCTGGCGATGGTGTGTGCCGTCAAAGGGTACAGGCTCCTCCTTGCCATGTCCGAGGGAGTGAGCACCGAGAGGCGGAGGATCCTGAGGGCCTTCGGGGCCGAGATAGTCCTGACCCCTGCGGAGCGAGGGACCGATGGGGCCATAGAGATGGCATATCAGATGGCCCGAGAGGATCCCAACCGGTACTACATACCGGATCAGTTCAACAATCCCGATAACTGGCTGGCGCATTACCAGGGAACCGCCATAGAGATCTGGAGGGACACCCATGGTGCGGTGACCCATGTAGTGGCCTCCATAGGGACTACAGGGACCCTGATGGGTGTCTCTCGCAGGCTCAAGGCGCTCAACCCAGCCGTGCAGATCATCGGGGTGGAACCCACTCCCGGGCACAAGATACAGGGACTGAAGAACCTCAAGGAGTCGTACGTCCCTGGGATATTCGAGAAGGAGCGCTTGAGCCTGAAGGTGAACGTGGAGGACGAAGAGGCCTTCGAGATGGCCCGCCGCCTGGCCAAGGAAGAGGGCATCTTCGCTGGGATGAGCTCAGGTGCGGCGATGGCAGCCGCAGTGCGTCTCTCTCATGGCCTGAAGGAAGGGGTCGTGGTGGTGATCCTGCCAGACGGCGGAGAGAGGTACCTCAGCACCTCGCTTTTCGTACCGCGGGAGATCCCGACGTTCTGTTTCTACAACACCCTCTCGCGCCGCAAGGAAAGCTTCGAGCCCGTTGAGGCAGGGAAGGTTCGCATGTACTCCTGCGGGCCCACCGCTGACGACCGGGTTCACCTCGGTGTGTGCAGAAGGGTGGTAGTGGCGGATCTCCTAAAGAGATACTTGAGGTTCAAGGGCTTCGATGTCCGTCATGTAATGAACATCACGGACCTTGACGATCGCACGATTCAGGGGGCGGATTCTGCCGGCGAAGATATCAAGGCGTTCACTCAAAGACATATCGACGGGTTCATGAGCGACCTCAAGACGCTGCGTGTGGAACCGGCAGACGTGTATCCGAGGGCCAGCGAACATGTGGACGATATGATAAGGCTGGCTCGACACCTTCAAGGAAGGGGTTTCGCATACGAGCAGCACGGGTCAGTCTATTTCGACATATCCAAGTTCCCACGATACGGGAGGCTATCCAGGGTGGATCTTGGAAAGATCCGCCTGGGTACAACGGTGGATCTGGACGATTACCAGAAGGACAACCCAAGGGATTTCACCCTGCTGAAGCGGTCAACGCTCCAAGAACTGAAGAAAGGTATCTGCTATCAAACGGAGTGGGGAAATGTCAGGCCGGGTTGGCACATAGAATGCGCTGCAATGGCTACCAAGTATCTAGGGGAGACCATTGATCTGCATACGAGCAGCAGTTCCTTGATCTTCCCTCACCACGAGAACGAGATCGCCATTTGTGAGGCTGCCACGGGCAAGCGCTTTGTGCGTTATTGGATCCACAGCGAACCGGTGTTGATGAATGGCAAGAAGATGTCGAGAACCCACGGGAACTACGTGACCGTTACGGATCTCATGGAAAAGGGTTTTCAAGGAAAGGAGATCAGGCTTGCCCTGTTGAGCAGGCACTATAGAAAACCTCTCGAATTCTCGTTCCGTGCCCTTCACGAGGCGAGGAGGACCATTCAGCGGTTGGAGTATTTTGCACTGCGTCTGAGGGCTGTGGACATGGAGGGGGAGGGGGGAGCGGAGGTCGGAGAGAGGATAGGGCAGGCCATGGAGATGTTCGAGTCCGCGATGGACGACGATCTCAACGTATCCAAGGCCATGGCCGCGGTCTTCGCCGTAGTCAACTGGATGAATCCACTGCTGGAGGAGGGAAAGGTGGAGCGCTCCAGGGCGGGGAAGGCACTGGAGTTCTTGAAGCGGATCAACGAGGTCTTCCAGATCATGGATCTGGAAGAGGACTCACTGGTGGATGGAGTTGTGGCGGAGTTGGTGCGCCGGAGGGATCAGGCCAGGGCCCGAAAGGACTGGGCAGAGGCTGACAAGATCAGATGCGAACTGGCAGGGATGGGGGTTCGTGTGGTGGACACGCCCAAAGGCACCATCTGTGTCAGGGAAGGAAAGAACTAGGACCTGCGTCACTGGCTCTCCACGCCTCAGACTCGCTCACTGGCCCTTGCAGGGCGTTTTCTCGCTGAGTGCATGAGAATCCGGGGGGAGTTGGAAGATGGGACGTCTCAGCCCCAGCAGGGGGCTGATCTTCTTGTGTGGCCTCGCGGTGTTCGTCTGGTGGATTCGGTACCATCCACCGGGCGTGGACCTCGTCGTGTTCGACGACGACGCCAGGCAGCACGTATATTGGACGGCTAAGTTCCAGGATCCATCGCTTTTCCAAGGGGACGTACTCACCTCATTCATCTCCTCCCGAGTCTTCGCACCCGTTGGGTATCGTGCCATTTACGAGGTGGGGGTGGGAGCGCTCATGATGGACCCTTTGACATTCAGCCAGGTCCTGACCTTGGTCCTCCTCCTTCTCTCCATGTGGCTGTTGGATGGACTTTCCAAGGGACTGATCTCCGATGAGAGAGGACGTACCTTCCTTCTCGGGCTTTTCCTCTTTTTCAGCCTCTATGACGCATCGGGTGGGTTTCCAAGGACTTTCGCATTTCCACTCTTACTGGCCTTTCTTCTCTTGTTGCAAAAGAAAAACCTAGCCTGGGCATCCTTGATCATCGTGCTTGAGGCGCTGCTGTATCCCCCTATCGTTCTCAACACGTTGGCCTTGGCCGGGTGGAGCATCCTCGCCCGTGGTATCGATTATCTGAAACGCAAGCGAGCCGAGGTGGGCGAGCCCGGATTCTCCTCCCCGGGGAAAGAAGGTGGTGAAGGTGCCATCTCCCAGCGAGGATTCGGAAGATGGTTTGGGGATCTCCTGGCCCTCGCCGGGGCCGTTGCCCTTACGGCATTGCTGTTGTTCTCAGTGTATGGCGGTTCGGATGCGGAGACCTTGGGCAGACAGGTGACGGTGGAAGAGGCAAAGGGCATGCCGGAGTTTCACCCAGGGGGGAGAAGCGCCTTTTTTACCGAGGGCACGGTCAGGTATCTGCTGATGGGTAGAAGCGGCATAGGGGCCATCCATCTCATCGGGTTCGCCATCATCCTGACCGTGATGGTGCTGGTAGTGGGTCCCAGGAAGATGGTTATGCCAACCTTGGCGTTTCACCTCAGCTGGACCTCTCTGCTGCTGTTTGTTGCAGCCCATTTCCTGCTTTTTCGTCTTCATCTGCCCTCCAGATACACCTTGTACACGCTTCCCCTAGCGTTCATGCTCGCCATCGGGGCCAACACCGCGGGGTTTTTGGAGGCCTTCCGCGCCAAGTGGGAGCGGATCAGATCTCAGGTCCTTGGTGGGCGTACCACTGTGCGGGTCGGGTGGACGATCTTCGCAGTCCTCCTGTTTGTCTACGCCTATGTGCAGGGGCATTACATCTGTCGGTTCGACACCCAGGTGGTCGCGGTGGAGCCCGCGGAGATGGAGATGCTCTCCTTCCTCGCTGCCTTGCCCAAGGACATTCTTGTGGCTGGCCACCCCATGGACATGGACAACGTCCCCTTGCTGGCCAGACGCAAGGTATTGGCGAACCGAGAGCTTTCTCTTCCGTACTACGTGGGATATTATACGGAGGTCAGGAAGCGGCTTCTGGGTATGCTCGAGGCTTACTACGCAACGGAATGGACGGAGTTAGAGGATTTTGCGCACCGCTACGATATCGATGCCGTGGTGGTCCGCAAGGAGCATTTTGAAGAGCGCTTCATAAGGGGGCGGATCTATTTCGAGCCCTTCAACCAATTAGTCAAGGGGCGCTGGAGAGAGGGGGAACGCTTTGTCCTGGCAGAGCCGCCTCATTCGTTTCGCTGCTTCGAGAACGGAGAGTTCATCGTGCTTTGTTTGATGGCTCGGCCGGAAGATGGGTGAGATCATGGAGCCTTCTGTGGATTGCGAGGTCAGTGTAGTGATACCTGCATACAACGAAGCGGGGGCCGTGGCCAAGGTCATCCAAGAGGTCCGGGAGGTGATGGGCAAGACCGCTTTCTCCTTCGAGATCCTCGTGATCGACGACGGATCCACGGACGACACATGCGGTCAGGCGCAGGCCCAAGGCGCAAGGGTGATAAGACACACGGAGAACCGCGGCTCCGGGGCGTCGAGAAAGACGGGGATCAGGGAGGCCAAAGGAAAATGGATAGTGATGATCGATGCGGACGGGACCTACCCCACAGATTCCATACCCGAGATCCTGGCTCACCTA
>FWPV01009551.1_pt1 | contig 16374 bp, 16 predicted proteins | sample 2228371 | NCBI WGS metagenome assembly FWPV01 (sample SAMEA103939776, study PRJEB20133) | metagenome | reverse complement strand
GCCGCTCGGCGTGCTCGCACCACCCTTCTTCTTCATCGTCCAGCGCAACCCAAGCCTCCGGACGTCTGCGCGAGACATCGCGCAGCACTTGTTCTCCCCGTTTGAGCGATTCGAACCAATCCCTGTGCATCGCCGTGTGGAACGTCGCGCCCACCACGCGCTCTCGCAACGCGTCAGGTAAGCGCTTGCACACGTGGCTGTAGCGCAGCACGCGCACCCACGAGGTCGAGAGAACGATGCGAACCGAGGGGTAGCCGGCGAGTGCGTCGATGAGGCTTGGGGTGTTTTCGAACAGGGCGTGACCGGGATACCTCCCGCCGAGGTACACCCCGGTGCCGCGCCGACGCCACACATCGTCAGGGTGAAGGACCCCATCAAAGTCCAGATAAATCACCTGCAGGTGCTCAGCTTGCGTCATCCGCCAAAGCATGCACGCAGAGGTCGCGCTGCAGGTGGTTTGGCCTTACGAAGCTCAGAGATTGTTTGTGAACTACCAGTTTCTGTCACCGCACAAGAGCAGGCGTGCGAGTTTCCGCAAGCCAAGGCAACGCTCCGGATTACTTGCACAGTTATCTATCACATATATAAAGCCATTCGGCTTCAATAGTGATATAGTTCTGTGCAAATGAACGCAGACTGCACCATCCAACTGTTCGCCGACGGCGCTTGGCGCGACGTGGGAAGCGTCAGCCTGCTGGGCGCTGAAGCACAAGGCTGGCGCAGCAAGACGTATACCGGCTACTCGGTGGAGTGGGCCATCGCGCACGGCACAGCGCGAGACGCTCATGCCTTTGCCTGTCGCTTCCCAGTGGGTCTCCAAGCGTTCGAGCATCCGCACTGGCCCGTTTTCCTTATCGACATGTTGCCCCAGGGCTTTGGGCGAGAAGAGCTTCTCCGCAGACTGGGACTGTCTGCAACGGCGGGAGAAAGCGTGGACTGGCGGCTGCTGCTCGCGGGTGCAGGCAATCCGGTAGGAAACCTGCGCGTGAAGGAGGCCGCGAGCTGGCTGGCCGAGAACGCGGGTCCGCTACGGGGCTTCACGGACGATGAGGTGGCCGAACGGGGAGACGACTTCGCTGAGTACCTGGCCTCGCACGGTCTGTTCGTGGCCGGCTCATCTGGGGTACAGGGCGAGTGGCCCAAGATTTTGCTCACGAGGGCAGAGGATGGGCTGCTGTACCTGGACCACACGCTTGCTGATGCGCGGGCGCGGGAGCACTACATTGTCAAGTTCGGACGGGGCAGCAGCGAGGCTCTTGCCTCCATCCTGCGGCATGAAGGCCCTTACATGGCCTTGGCACGAATGCTGGGGCTTCGCGTGCATGCAGACCTCGTGCTGCTCAAGCGAGCGCTTTTCATCCCCCGGTTCGACCGCCAAGTGACGGGTGGGGGTGTTCTTCGCCTGGGGCAAGAGAGTATCGCGACGTTGACGGGCAACCCGGGCTTCGATGCGGTGCCCAGCCACGACGAAGTGTGCCGGCAACTGCTGAGGCAATGCACCCACCCCCTGACGGAAGTGCTTGAGTACATCAAACGGGATGTGGCCAACCTGGCGCTGGGGAACAAAGACAACCACGCACGAAACACCGCAGTCCAGCGCGACTTCAGTGGCGGTATCCGCCTGACACCCCTCTACGACTTCGCGCCGATGTACCTCCACCCTGACGGAATCGCCCGTCGCATCCGATGGGAGGGCAACGACAGCGGGGCTCCGGACTGGAGCAGCGTCATCGACAAGGTGTGCGAGATGGCGCAGGCCCTGAGGGACGAGAAGCGGATGCCTTCTGCGCAGAAAAATGCGTTGCGCGAGGTGTGCCGTCCGGCATTGGTTGAAGGCTTGCGCTCGATGGTTGAGCCTCTGAAAAAGATTGCAGCCCACGGTACTGACTTCGGCTTGGAGCCGGCGGTGCACGCTCACCTCAAGCTCGGAATCGAGGCGCAAGCCCAGCGATTGACCGCGCTGAACTGAACAGGGCGCCGACATGGACAAGCGATACGAAACTTTGACCCTGCCTCAGCAGATGGAATTGCGTAAGAAGGCTATCAACGATGTGCTGATGCATCCGCAATGGAGCCTGGCGCAGGCCGTGCGCCATCTGAAGAAGACGATGCATCTCACCACTGCAGAACTGGCACAGTTGGCGGGAATATCGTTTCGCACGCTTCAAGACATTGAGCGCGAAAAAAGCGAAGGAACAGTCCAGACAATGAACCGGGTCTTCGGCGTGCTCGGACTCAAGCTCGGTGTCGTCCGCGTGTCGCACGACGACGAGTTGAGTGCCGCGTCGGCCCCGGAGTCCGCGAAGTAAGCCTGAGGACGGGCGCAGTCTATCGAACCGCCAAGTTGACCACCTCTTCATAGACGAGGACCTGCGCATCCAGAAAGCGTTCCGGCCCAGGCATGGGCGCTTCAGACAAACGAACCATCAAGGGCCTTTCGGAGACGGGCATTTTCTTCAAGCAAGGCTGCAATGTTCGCGTGCGCCGCAGCCAGCTCAGCCTTCACTGTCCGCAGTTCATCTGCCAAGTCGTCAGCCACCGCTGTGACCCTCTCACGCGTCGCATCGCGGGTATTGGCCAACTGCGCACTCAATCGGTCGAGCCAGTCGATGACCTCCACACGGGTGGTGTCCTTGTGCAGCGGTGTTTGCAGGGTCGCTTTCTTGACATCGGCGCGTCGGCAAAGCTCAGACTGGGTCAAGCGACCATGGTTGAACGGATAAACGCCGTGGTGCTGCGCAACCTCTGCTTCGATGTCCTGCATGGCCTTGCGCAGGCGCTGCAGCATCGCCAGGGTTCTCGGATTCGTCGCATCGTTGTTTTCGCCAAGGCTGTCCAGCATGTCGGGCCATCTCAATATCGGTACTCCACACGCGTAGATGCTAGCAACTGCTACGCCAGTCGCTTAGCGCTGGCAAAGTGAGTCTAGTCTTGTGAACGCGGTACCCGAAAGCACCAGCCTTGGCACGACAGCTGCCCTGGGCATCCATCCACCTCAGCCGACTCGCCTCGACACAACGACGCCAAGCACAGCGATGCCCACGGCCGCACCCGAGAAAACGGTCCATACAGAGGCGCCATCCATGAACAGCGCAACGACGCTGACACCCAGAGATTGGCCAATGAACAGCACACTGGCGAAGAGTGCGACCGCAGCGCCTCGCGCCTGGGGCGCCATCTGTGTGGCCTGCGTCTGCAAGGTGTTGTGCAGCATGTAAAAGCCCAAACCGCCTAGCGCGCTGGCCACGCCACCGAGTACCGGCTGGTGTGCCCAGCCCAGCATCAGCAGCGAGACGGCAATCAGCACACCGCCGAGTGACGCCAGGCCCTTCTCGCCCAGCACGCGCAACCAGCGTTTGGCAGACAAGGCATACGCCAGACCACCCACACCGTAGAGCATCATGACGGCGCCAGCCATCGTGACCGACAGGCCAAACGACTGGATGAGCTGGCTAGGGGCAAACGCCAGTGGACCAAATGCGAGCGCCCCTTCCAGGGCCGTGACGGTCAATACCCACCGTACCCTCGCGATACCCAGGAGTTTGGCGCTCCTTGCCATGTGCTTGAGCAGTGACTGCTTGTGAGGCTCATCGCCGCTCGGGGCCTTGACCAGCCGCCGGGTTCGTTGCCAGAGCAACAAGGAAGCCACCAGAAAAGCCCCCGACAACGCGACGAAGGCCCAACGCCAACCCAGGTGGTCAGCAGCGAGGCCACCGAACCACTGACCGGTCATCATCCCGGTCACAGTGGAAGCCATCAGACGCGCCAGTGTCTCCTGGCGGTTTTCATAGTCAACCGAATCGCCAATCCAGGCCATCGACAGCGGAATGATGGCCGCGGCCATCGCCCCCATCGCCACGCGCGCCGCCACGAGCATCGAGAAGTCGTTCGAGAATACGGCCGCGAAACAGAAGACGGCGCAGGCAAAACCCGCCCAGATGACGATGCGCAGTTTGCCCAAGCGGTCACCCAACGGCCCCCAAAACAACTGCAGGGCACCGTATGCAATGGCGTACCAGGAAATGACGCGAGAGGCCTGCCCGATGGACACCCCGAATTCACTGCCGAGCGTTGTAAGCATGGGGTCGCAGACCCGGGTCAGCGCCATGCTGGAAAACGCGAGCAGTCCGACGTAGGGAAGCGTTCCCTCAAGTTTGTTCATGGGTCATCTTTGACGCACCACCAAGAACGAGCCGGCAATCACTGCAAACAACCCGACGAGATGCCAGACGGTGACCGGCTCTTGGAGGAAAAGTGCGCCAAACGATACGCCAAATATCGGTACCCAGGAGAGGTAGGTCGCTGTTTGCCCCACACCGATGGTGGCAATCCCTCGCGACCAAACGACAGAACCGATGCCGGTCGCCAGAATCGCCGAAAACGCCGCCATGCCCCATTGCCATGCGCCCATGGTGGTGACCTGCAACACAGGCGCATGAACAGACGCCGCCACATGCAACCAAAGCATGGAGGCCCCGCCGATATGCACCAAGAGACTCACCGACAACGGCGATGCTTCCCGCGTCAAGCGCTGCAGAAACACCCCGCCCACGGCAAAGCACACCACCGAGGCAAACACCAGCATGTCACCCAGGGCTGCGGCGGTGAGGGCTGCGCCGGGCCGATTGAGCACAACCACCGTCACGCCGAACAACGCCAGAGCAATGCCAATCATCTGCAACGCACGCACCCGCCGCCGGAACACGAGCGCCTCCAGCGTGAGCGAGACGGCCGGCCCCAGTGCCATCACCAGCGATGCGTTGGTTGCAGAAGTGCGCGCGAGTCCGGCCGCAAAAACAATCTGCTGGCAATAGACCAGAAAAAATGCGGCAAGGCCCAACATGCCCCAACCACGGGCATCCCAACGCTTGCCGGCGTCTCCCCACCTCCAGACCAGGAATGCAAGCACACCAGCAGCTATCGCCATGCGGACTGCCGCCACCAACAAGATGTCGAGTGTCTGCGTCAGCACCTTGACGGCCGAGAGGTTCAACCCCCAGACCATCATGGTGACGAACAGCGCGAGGTGAATTCGCGCGGTGCCCCCTGTCACGCGGGTGGGCACTCAAAAAGGCGAATGAGCGAGCACACGCTCAGACCACCACAAATGGCTCGACCAGGAAGGTCGTGATTTCATCGATGAAGGTCGTGGCGTGCTGCATCGTCGCCACACCCTGAGGCGAGCTGAATGCAGCGTTCAGCGTATCGGTGGTCTCGAACCACAACTCGACGATGCCGTCGATAGGTAGGCCCTCGTAAGCCACCACGTTGCCCTTGGGCGACTCGCGGTGGGTAATCAGGTTCTGGCGGTACCCCAGCACCCCCGGCAGCGTTTTCACCAGCGCGGCGTGCCGTACGTTCCACTCGTAGGCAAATACATCGGGCGAAACATCTGCGCGCCTGCGCAGGAATGACATGCGCTTGAGGGCTGCACCTGGAGGGGGTGGTGCAATGACCTCAATGGGCGTGGCCGTCACGATGCGCAGATGGCCAATGAAGTGCTCTTCGTCAGCGATGAGCTTCTTGCCAAGGGCCTCAGAGAACGCGTCATTCATGCGCTGGGCGTCATCGAACCACAGTTGCGAAATGCCATCGACGGTCTCAGGTCCGCGCTTGTAGCTGATGCCTCGCTGAGCGGTGTCCGTGACGTGGTTCTGGTGGTAAGCCTTCAGCCCCGGCAACTGCGATGCAAGCTGGGCATGTTGCTCCCGCCAATAGCCGCGGAAGCGGTCCATAGCCCAGTCGTCTTTCTTGTTCAACAATCCCATGCGAACTTGCATCGCGAGTCTCCTGTGTTGGTTTTAGTGACGTTCAGCCGTGGGTCAGCCTTCAAGGGCGAGCCACATCTGGCGGTCCCGCTCGGCGGTCCAAATTCGGGGGTCCGGGTACTGGGTCGCCTCGTCGTAGGCACGCGTAACGTCAAACGGCATGCAGTGGTTGAAGATGACCCAATGGCCGTACTTGGGCTGCAGCTTGGCAAAGGTCTCTTGGTACACCGTTCGCAGGTCTTTGCCTGCAGCCGCACCAGCGCTCACCGACTCATAAACGTCATGGATGAAGTCGCGCGTGCCTTTGAGACCGGCTTGAACCTGCTCGGCTGTCTGAAGCGCAGCACCGCGGCCGGGGAGCAGCTTCTCCGGCTTGAGCGCGGCGATGTTGTCCAGCGTTTGCGGCCAATCCTTGAAGTAGGCGTCACCCGCATAAGGCGTCGCATCGAACTCCACCAGGTCGCCGCTGAACAGCACTTTCTCTGAAGGAATCCAAGCGACGATATCGCCTTTGGTGTGGCCACGACCGACCTGAAGCAGTTGCACCTCCAGCTTGCCCAGCCAAATCGTCATCTTCCCAACGAAGGTCATCGTTGGCCACGTCAGGCCCGGCGGCACGCTCTCCACGTTCTGGAACAAGCGCGGGAAGCGGCCGATTTCGCTGTCCTTGTCGAACTGACCCCGCTCGACAATCATGTCGTAAGCGTCCTGACTAGCGATGATTTGTTCGCCGCCTTCTGCCATGTAGGCCGACGCTCCCAGCACGCGCACCGCGTGGTAGTGGCTCAGCACCACGTACTTGATGGGCTTGTCGGTCACTTCGCGGATGCGGCGAATGACGTCCTGGGCCATGACAGGCGTGGCTTGGGTGTCGAGCACCATAACGGCATCGTCACCGATGATGATGCCGGTGTTGGGGTCGCCTTCGGCGGTGTACGCGTAGGCATGCTCCGAGAGACGGTCAAAGGAGACCTTCTTTTCTTCAAGGTCGGCTGCTGAGGCAAAGGTTTTGGTCGAGCTCATAGGTATCTCCGTGGATGAGTGGGTTTAGGAAGAAGGTTGGCCGAGGTAGCGGTCCAGGAACACCTGCCGCTTTTCAAGCCAGACCTTGTAGCGAAGATGCCAATCTGTGAAATGGGGGTCTTTATCAAGCGCCCACTGCGCGTGCAGTGGCCAGTACGGGTCGAACAGCGCCTCACGCCCGATGGCAATGAGGTCTGCGCTGCCAGAGGCAAGGATTTCTTCGGCCTGATGGGCGTCCACAATCATTCCGACCGCCTGGGTGGTCACGCCGGTCTCGGTTTTGACCTTCTTTGCGAACGGCACTTGGAAACCCAGGCCGCGTGGCACGGGCAGTGCCTTGGTCTGTTCGGTGAGCCCCCCGGAAGAGCAATCGATAACGTCAACACCCACGTCCTGCAACTGGCAGACCAGTTCCACCGTGTCGTCTTCGCACCAACCGCCCACCGCACCGTCAACGACGGACAGACGACACCAAAGCGGTTTCTCGCTGGGCCAGGCGGCACGCACTGCGGAGGCAATTTCCAACGCAATGCGCATGCGCCCCTCGCGGCTGCCGCCATAGGCATCGGTACGCAGATTGGAGATAGGCGACAGGAAACTCGTCACCAGGTAGCCGTGGCCAAAATGGAGTTCGACCACGTCAAATCCTGCCTGGTCGGCGCGGCGAGCAGCGCTGACAAACTCCTCGACCACTTGCGCGATGTCGTCGTGGCTCATCGCGTGGGGCGCGGACCAGCCCTCACCCGCCGCCACGGCACTCGGCCCGATGCGCGCCCAGCGCGGGTCGGCTGCCGCCATCTGCTCAGGGGTCAGGGCCTCACCGCCTTCCCACAAAGGCTTGCTGCCCGCCTTGCGTCCGGCGTGTCCCAACTGAACACCGATGGCGGCGCCACTCTGGTGCACAAACTCGACCACCTGGCGCCATGGCGCGATGTGCTCGTCTTGCCACAGCCCCGCGTCGTCCTTGCCGATGCGCCCCACAGGCGAGACCGCAGTGCTCTCGGTAAATATGAGCCCGGCGCCACCCAAGGCAAATTTGCCCAGGTGAACCAGGTGCCAGTTGTTGGCAAAACCACCCGGTGCGGCGTGCTGCATCATGGGCGAAATCACGATGCGGTTCTTGAGCACGAGCGAGCGCACCCGCAGCGGCTGAAACAGCGCTGTCGACATGAGGTGGGGCCTTTCAGTGTGAGCCGAGGTAGGCCGCTCGCACGGCAGGGTCCTTGAGCAGCTGCGCGCCGGTACCCTCCAGCGTGACGCGGCCTGTCTCCAGCACGTAGGCACGGTCAGCCACCGCCAGAGCTTGGTTTGCCATCTGCTCCACCAGCAAGATGGTCAGGCCTTGCTGTCGCAAAGCACGGATGGACTTGAAGATGTCCGCAATGATGAGTGGTGCCAGACCCAGCGAAGGCTCATCCAGCAACAACAACTTGGGCTCGCTCATCAGCGCACGGGAGATGGCCAGCATCTGCTGCTCGCCACCCGACAAGGTGCCAGCCATCTGCCCGGCCCGCTCTTTCAGGCGGGGGAACCGCTGGTACTCACGCTCGACCAGGCGCTGCACCCGGTCGGCATCGGAGCGGATGGAATAAGCACCCAGCAGCAGGTTCTCGTAGACGGTCTGGTCGGCAAACACGCCGCGGCCTTCGGGCGACAACGCCACACCCAGTCCCACACGCTGGTGCGCATGCACATTGGTGCAGTCCACGCCATTGATGAACACCTTGCCGGCAGCCAGGCGCTCCAGTCCCACCACACCCTTGAGAAGGGTACTCTTACCCGCGCCGTTGGCGCCGATGATGGCCACTACCTCGCCCGCTTTCACTTCCAGGGTTACGCCTTTGACGGCCTGGATGGCACCGTAAGACAGTTCTGCTGATTCAAGCTTTAACACGGGTGGCCTTTCAAGCAGGAGTCGCTTCGGTTTCGGGGTGGTCTTCGGTGGCCTCGGTGCCGAGGTAGGCCTCGACCACCTTCGGGTTGGCCTGCACCTGAGCCGGCGTGCCCTCGGCAATCTTGATGCCGTAGTCCAGCACGATGACGTGGTCGGAGATGCGCATCACCAGGTCCATGTGGTGCTCCACCATGAGGATGGACAGGCCCATGCGGCTGATGCGAATAAGCAAGTCACCCAGCTCAGCCGTTTCCTGAGGGTTCAAGCCGGCCGCAGGTTCGTCGAGCAGGAGCAACTCAGGGTCGGTGGCCAGCGCACGTGCCAGCTCGGCGCGGCGTTGCAGACCATAGGCCAAGCTGCCAGCCGGCGTGTGCGCCAGATGAGACAAGCCCACCAACTTCAACAGCGCCATCGCACGCTCTCTGGCCTGAGCTTCCTGGCGGCGAGCTCCGGGCAGAGAGAGCATCGAAGCAAAGAAGCCGTTGCTCATTCGCGTATGTCGACCCAACATAACGTTGTCGAGCACAGACAGCTCACCGAAAAGACGCAAGTTCTGGAACGTGCGTCCCATGCCCAGCACGCAAATGGCATGCGCAGGTTTACCGACCACACTCTGACCGGAGAACTTGATGGTTCCCGCGTCAGGCGGAACGATACCCGTGAGCATGTTAATCATCGTGCTCTTGCCAGCGCCGTTGGGCCCAATCAGCGCATGCACATGGCCGCGCTTGAGGCAGAACGACACGTTCTGTGCGGGCTTGACGCCGCCATAGGCCTTGGAGACCGACTCGACCTTCAGCAGCTCATCCGAGCCCCCTTTGGACAGGGTCAACTGCACCTGGTCTTGGGAGGTGCTGATGTCCGCTTTGTCGAGTGTGCCCTTACCTCGGAACAGATTGTTGATGACGCCCATCACGCCACCGGGCATCACGAACAACGCGAAGAGCAGCAGTGCGCCGTACACAAAGTGCTGCACGGATGGCCAGCTCGACAGACTTGCCTCAATCAAAGTCAGGCTCACCGCGCCAACCAGCGGGCCGTAGATGGAACCCACACCGCCGAACAAGACCAGCAAAAGAATGAAGATGGAGAGGTGGAAGTTGATGAAGTCCGAGTTGATGTACTGGTTCTGCTGCGCCACCATCGCGCCTGCCAGACCACAGGTCACAGCAGCCACCACGAAAGCGGTGACCTTGCCGCGATAGACACGCACACCGACCGACGACGCAGCAATTTCATCGGCCTGGATGGACAGCCAAGCGCGACCCAGCCGGCCAGACACCAGATTGCGAATCAGGAGGTGCGCCACAGCGCACAGGCCGATGGCAAACCACACCCACTGGTTCATGCTCAGCGGCTGACCACTCCAGGTCAATGGCCGGATGCCAAACAGACCCTGTGCACCTCCGAAGACATCGGTCCACTCGGTTACCAGCTTCTCAACCACAATGCCAAAGGCCAGCGTGACCATCGCCAGGTAAGGGCCCTTCACACGCAGCGAAGGCAGGGCAATAAGCACACCGCACACACCAGAAATCACGCCGCCTAGGGCCAGAGCCAGCCAGGGGTCAATCTGGGTCTTGGTGGTCAACAGAGCCACCGAATAAGCGCCCGCTGCAAACAGGCCAGCTTGACCGAGAGACTTCTGCCCTGCGTAGCCCACCAGGACGTTCATCCCGATGCCGCACATGTAGTACACGCACATCATGAAAGCGATGCGCAGGTAGTAGTCGTTGCCGATACTGCCGGTGGCCGCCACCAGCACGGCCACCGCCATCGCGACAGCCAACAAATGTTTGAGGCTCTTCATACTTTCTCCACCATCTTGGTGCCGAAGAGGCCATTGGGGCGAAACGCCAGAACCAGAATCACCAGGGCAAAGATGGCCACTTCGCGCCACTGTGCCGACCACAGATTCACAAACGATTCGAGAACACCCAAAAGGAATCCACCCATCACACAGCCGCGTGCGTTGCTCAGACCACCCACCATTGCGGCAGAAAATCCCTTGAGACCAACCGCCAGGCCCATGAACAGAGAGGCCTGTGCAACCGGTGCCAGCATGAAGCCCGACAGCCCTGCCAGGCCGGAGCTGATAACGAAGGCGCCAATCATTACCAAGGTCACGTTGATGCCCATCAGACTGGCCACGTTGGGGTTGTTGGCCACGGCCCGCATGGCTTTGCCCATCATGGTTTTGCGCATGACGTGGTCAAAGACCAGCATGACCACGACCGACACGCCCAGCATCAGCAACTCCTGCGGACGCACACCGATACCTGCCAGACGGATGACGTCGTCACCCACCGGACTGGGAACCACCACCGGCTTCGGGCCCCAGATGGCCAAACCGATGCTTTGAAGAATCACGCCAAAACCCAGCGTGCTCATGACCCACGCCATGCCGGGACGCCGTGCAAAGGGACGCACGCCCAGCACGAAGAGCAACCAGCCGATGAGGCCCATCACCACCAGGGCGGCCAGCAAGGCTCCCAGTTGTGCAACGGCGCCCGGGTCCACACCACCAAAGGATGTGGAGGTCAGCGGTTTGCCAATCGCCAGAAACAGAACACTCATCCCGATGAATGCGCCAGCCGACACAAACTCGCCATGAGAGAAGTTCAACGTTTTGGTGGTCGTGAACGTCACGCTGAATCCCAGCGCCACCAGCGCGTAGGCGCTGCCTACCGCCAGACCGCTGATGAGCGCCTGAAACAATGATTCCATCGAGATTCCCCTTGGGAGACGGAGCAAGTGGCCAGCACCTGCTCCGCCTTGGCCAGTTCTTGTTTAACGCTTGTAGTCGCCGGCCGACATCGACTTGATGATGTCGTCGGTGTGCTGCACCAGCTGGTCGTTGTTCCACTTCACAAAGGCCAGGTCAGCGGCTGTCAGCGCTTCGTGATTGGTCTTGCTAAAGGGCTTGTTGTAGGTCTTCATGGCGCCGTTGACGGAAGCGTTGAGGTTCTCCAGCGCGTCCTTCATCTTGGTGCCGTCGGTTCCACCCGCTTGCTTGATGGCTTCGGCCACCAGCAGCACCGCGTCGTAGCCGTGCGCGACAAAGGGAAAGGCGCTTGGCGCGGCCAGCTTGGAAGCGGTGCGCTCAAACAGCTTCTTCTGCATCGGGGTGGACGGGTTCACCATGGTGCGCATGAAGATGGGCTTGCTGGCGAGGTTCTTACCAGCGGCATCGAAGAAGGTGATGTTGTCAGCAGCCCAGGAGCTCAACATGGTGGGAAAGTAGTTAATCTTCTCCATGCTGCGAACCAGCTGACCGGTCGGGGTGCCCTGCGCCCAGACAATGATGGTCTCCACACCTGCGGACTTCATCTTGTTGAGCTGCGAGGTCATGTCCGTGTCCGCCACACCGAATTTCTCGGTGGCCAACGGCGTCAGGCCGTGCAGCTTGACGATTTCTTCCATGTCCTTCAGACCGCCCTGACCGTAACCAGTGGTCTCAGCCATCAGGCCAATCTTCTTGGCGCCGCTTTTGGCGGCGTAGGTGGCCAACGCGGCAATCTGCTCACGGTCCACCATTGAGACCCGGAACATGTAGTTGTCAGCGCCCGGGCTCATCGGCTTGGTGATGTCGGTGCCCGAACCAATCATGCCCATGGAGATGACTTTTTTCTGGTTCGGGATATGGCGCCAGGCCAGTGCGTTGCCGGAGTTGGTAGGCCCAAACACGGCGGCGACCTTTTCGTTGTCAATCAGGTCGCTCATGTTCTGGATGGACTTGGGCGGTTGCGACTGGTCGTCTCGAATCACCAGGGTGAGCTTGCGCCCCAACACGCCACCCGCAGCGTTGATGTCAGCAATCGCGGCTTCGATTCCAAGCACCCCGGCCTTGCCGCTCTGTGCAGAGGGGGAAGCAGACAGGTCGCCGTTGAACCCGAGCTTGATGTCTTGCGCGTATGCGGCAACAGCGGCCGTCATCGTCGCTGCGATGGCGGTGCGCTTGAGGAACTTGGAAATGCTCATGCTTGTCTCCTAACGGGGGGTTGTTTTGGCCTGATGGCCGGGGGATTTCGCGGGGCGAATGGTTGAGATGAAGTTCAGGAAGCCAGAAAGCCGCCATCGATGGGCAAGGTCACACCGGTGACGTAGCTGGCCATGTCGGATGCCAGGAACACGACGGGGCCGACCAACTCTTCGGCTTGGCCCACGCGGCCCATGGGCGTGCGGAGCATGAATTTGTCCAGGCGCTCGGGTGCTTCACGTGTGTACGACGTCATGGGCGTTTCAATCACACCGGGAGCGATGGCGTTGACACGGATGCCGTCTTTGGCCAGCTCAACTGCCAGTGCCTGTGTCAACATCTTCACAGCGCCCTTGGAAGGTGAATAACCCACCACGTTCGGGATACCGGTCGTAGAGGCAATCGAACCCACATTGATGATGACGCCCTTGGTGGCGCGCAAAGCTTTCAACCAGGCGTTGGTGGGTCGGAACGTGCCCATGACGTTCACGTCCAGCGTACGCTCCAGGTTGGTGTCCACCTTTGGGCTGTCGATGCCCTCGCGAATGATGATGCCGGCGTTGTTGACCAGGACATCGATGTTGCCAACCGAAGCGGCCACGTCCGTGCACTGTTCTGCGGAGGTGACGTCCAGACGGTAAGCCGTAGCGCTTCCACCGAATTGGGTGATTTCCTGTGCGACGCTTTTGGCGTTGACTTCGTTCAGGTCAGTCACGATGACCTTGGCACCTGCTTTGGCCAACCCCTTGGCAATGGCGCGGCCATTGCCTTGGCCGCCGCCTGTGACCAGGGCGGTTTTGCCTTGCAGCACCTGCGGCGCCATGTTGCTTGTGATTTCCATGTCTTCTCTGTTCGTCTTGAGTTGTTGCTGTGCGTGTACAGGCTTCAAACTCTCACCAGTTCACGTTGTTTGATGACAGGTTCGAGCGCTTCGCCGGCGGCGACCATTTCGCCTTTGGCGAGGACTTGCCCCACCACATAGCCGAAGGTAAGTGCAGGGCCGAGCGTGATGCCTGCACCTGGGTAGTTGCCACCCATGATGCTGGCCGCATCGTTGCCCACGGCGTACAGGCCTTTCACCTTGCTCTTGTCCTTTGTCAGCACTTGGCAGGAAGCGTCCGTGGCGATGCCGGCAAACGTACCGATTTCGCCCACCACAATCTTGATGGCGTAGAACGGGCCCTTTTCAATCGGTGCCATGCAGGGGTTGGGCTTGACCAAGGAGTCGCCCTGGTAGCGGTTGTAGGCGGTGCTGCCCTTGCCGAACTTGGTGTCTACGCCGGTGACGGCGTCGCGGTTGAAGGTCTGTACTTCTTCCTTCAACGCGGCCACTGGCACCCCAATTTCTTTGGCCAGTGCCTCGAGGGTGTTGCCGCGTTTGAGGTAACCGCTCTTGAGGTGTTTGCCAATCGGCAGCGGGAAGGGTGCAACGCAGCCCAGGCCGTACTCACGCAGATGGGCGTGGTCGCACACCAGCCAGCAAGTCACTTCCGGCATGCCTTTGGTGGCCCTGACGAGGTCTTGCACAAAGTCGTGGTACGACAGAGCCTCGTTGGTGAAACGACGACCACTCTTGGTCACAGCAATGACGCCCGGCTTAGCCCGGTCGATGAAGTGGGGCATCACGCCCTGGGTCCCATCGGGACGTTTGGTCACCGAAGTGGGGCACCAGGCTGCCGCGTTGGGGATGGTCGGGTCGACCCAGCCACCCACAACTTCGGCCAGTCGCAGACCATCGCCCGTGTTCGCCTCAGGCGAGGGCGTGAAGTGCTCGCGGCCTGTTGGGGCGTGAGGGAACATTGCCTTGCGACGCTCGATGTCGTGCGGGAAGCCTCCGCATGCCAACACCACACCGCGATTGACGCGAACATCGACGGGCTTGCCTTCGTGCCATACGGTCACACCAACCACCGCATCGCCCTCGACGATGAGCTTTTTCACGGGCGAGGACAGCCACACCGGGATATTGAGGTCCATCGCGGCTTTGGCCAGACGGCCAGCCAGCGCGTTACCGTTGGTCAAGGTCATGCCTCGGCCGTAACGCACCACGTCCAGCAGGTGACCTGCAAATCGCTTGGTCACGTACCAGAAGGACTCCAGCGACTTGAACGCGCGCAGAAAGTGCCACAGTTCTTTGCCTGAGCCCAGCATCATGCCGAAGACAGTCAGTTCGGGCACCGGGGGTGCCAACTGCTCAACGCGGGCGCCCAGTTCGCGCGCATCAAACGGACGCGTCACCATGGAACGCCCGCCAGGCAGGCCACCGGGGGCTTCGGCGTGGTAGTCGGGGAACACCGGTGGCATGTCGAACTGCACACAAGTCTTCGAAGTGAAGAAGTCAATCGCCTTGGGGCCGTTCTCGATGAAAGCATCGACCCGAGCACCATCGAAGTGAGTGGTCGCTTCGTGTTTGAGATAGGCGCGTGCGGCACCTTCCGGCTCCTGGATGCCTTGCTCTTTGGCCAGCTTGGTGCCGGGAATCCAGAGCCAGCCGCCTGAGCGCGCCGTCGTGCCGCCGTAGACGGGCGCCTTCTCCACGACCAAAACCTTCAGGCCCTCGTAGGCGGCGGTCACTGCCGCCGACATGCCTGAGGCCCCGGTTCCCACCACCACCACGTCGTATTCCGCTGCTTGCCTTGCCATTGCCATCTCCGCCTGAAAAAGGGGTTAGTTGTCCGCTTGAAGACGTTAGTTTAGGATGAACGCATCTTTTTACTGCTAATGGTTTACCCTAATCTAACGAACTTGTTAAAATCTAACGACCAGGAGACACAGACATGGCCACAGAACTGGACAGCGACTCGAACGAGGCAAGCGGCGAAAAAGAGCGCCGCGGCATCCAATCGATTGAAGTGGGCGGGCAATTGCTGCTCGCCTTGGGCGCGCATGGGCGCCCTATGCCCCTGCGTGAGTTGGCACGCGCGGCCAACATGCTGCCGGGCAAGGCACACCCCTACCTGGTGAGCTATTCCAAGCTCGGGCTGGTGACGCAGGAGCCGTCCACCGGTTATTACTGGCTGGGGCCCACGGCTATACAGCTGGGGCTGGTGAGTCTGAGAATGCTCAACCCAGTTCGGGAAGCCACACCTTTTGCCAACGACCTCGCTCGAGAGACCGGGCACAGCGTCGCATTGTCTGTGTGGGGCAATCAGGGACCGACCATCGTGTACCTGTTTGAAGCCATCTACCCGCTGCACGTCAACTTGAGAACTGGCACGGTAATGTCCTTGGCGGGCACAGCCACAGGGCGACTTTTTGCGGCTTACCTTCCCTCCCGGCTCATCGAAGAATCCATGCTTGAGGACAGCCGCCGGCTTGGCCCCGATATTGCCAAGCCAGCCGCACCAGAGAACGTGCAAAAGATGCTTGTTGAGGTGCGAAAACACGGGCTATCCCGCTCGGTTGACAACCCAACTCCAGGCGTTTGTTCATTCGCTGCGCCGGTGTTCGACTACTCAGGCAACATCGTCCTGGGCGTCACCCTGATGGGTCGGTCGAACTCCTTTGACCACAGCTGGGAAGGGCCGCAAGCTCGGGCGGTCAAGGCATGTGCGCACGAGATTTCAAAGCGGCTTGGACACCAGCCAGCCAAGACTTGACCGCACAGCAACTCAGCGCAAGGTCATACTCCAAAGCAACAGGGCGTCAACAAGTTGACGCCCTGTTTGTTTGTCAGCCGTGGGCCTGCTGACGCAAACACCTCGGCAGGG